>Ga0182030_10009444_pt1 | contig 19962 bp, 16 predicted proteins | sample 812S3MmetaG_FD_121299 | JGI IMG/M metagenome (GOLD analysis project Ga0182030, IMG submission 121299) | Permafrost microbial communities from Stordalen Mire, Sweden - 812S3M metaG (Illumina Assembly) | ecosystem: Environmental > Terrestrial > Soil > Wetlands > Permafrost | place: Sweden... | reverse complement strand
TATTCCAATCGGGGCGTTCTGGGTACGGGAGGCGCGGGCGGATTTGCTGAACCCCGGATCGCACGCCACAACCTATGGCGGTTCGCCCCCCGCTTGCGCGGTTGCACTGAAGATTCTGGAGATGATCGAACGCGACCATTTGGCCCAAAACGCCCGCGATACCGGTGCCTGGCTCAAAACGCAATTGTGCGGCCTCGCCGCCAAATATCCGGCGGTGATCCGGCAAGTCCGCGGGCTGGGAATGATGATCGGAATCGAACTGGCGGAAAAAATTCCGGCCATTGCCGTGAGTGAAAAAGCCGCCTCCATTCAGTTCATCAATCTCCTGCACGAAGCAGGCATGCTCGCCGTCCCATCGGGTACGCAGGTCGTCCGCCTTCTTCCCGCGCTGAATTTGCGCCCCGACGAAGCGGCGGAAGGCGCCGGCATTATCGAATCGGTGGTGGCAAGGATTTCCCCATGAAACATCTATTAAGCCTGGAGAAGTTGCCGCGGTCCGACATGGAGAGCATCCTGGCGGCCGGCGCGGCGATGAAAAGAGAACGCGGCCATCACGCCGCACAGCCGTTGCGCGGGCAGACCTGGGCGCTGCTGTTTTCAAAATCCTCCACCCGCACGCGCGTTTCCTTCGAGGTGGGCATCCGCGAACTGGGAGGATCGGTTATGTTCCTTAGCGCGTCGGAAATCCAACTGGGCCGCGGCGAGCTGGTCAAAGACACCGCCCGTGTTTTGGGGCGCATGATTCACGGCGCGGTCATCCGCACTTTTGCCCAAAAGGACGTCGAGGAGTTCGCCGCCTACGCGGGAATTCCCACCGTCAACGCCCTCACCGACGAAGAGCATCCCTGCCAGATTTTAACGGACATCTTCACCTTCCAGGAAAAGCGCGGCCCAATCCAGGGCCGCGTGGTCACCTTCATTGGCGACGGCGCGTGCAATGTCCCGAGGTCGTGGATTTTCGCGGCGGCCAAGCTCGGATTTGAATTGCGCATCGCCGCTCCGAAAAAGTACCAACCGCCGGCGGAGCTGTTGCGCCGGGCCGGGGCCACCGTGCTTTGCACCGAAGACGTGCGCACTGCCGCGCGCGGCGCGGATTTGCTGTACACCGATGTCTGGGTTTCGATGGGCAAGGAAGCAGAGTCAGCGGATCGTTTGCGGGAACTGGCCGGTTATCAAATCAACCAAAGTGTGGTGAAGCTGGCCAGCCCCGGGGCGCTTGTCATGCACTGCCTGCCCGCCTATCGCGGCAAGGAAATTGACGAGGAGACCTTCGAAGCCAACGCCACCACCATTTTCGACCAGGCCGAAAACCGCCTCCACTGCCAAAAAGCAATCTTGCAATGGCTCCTTGCGTGACGGGATTTCTTCAAATTGGCCTGCCGCCGATAAAAGGGATATAGTGGATCATGCCGAGTGTTTACATCAAAACTTATGGCTGCCAGATGAACGAGCGCGACTCGGAGGCCGTCGCCGCCCAATTGGCCGCCAGAGGTTATTCGCTCGCCCCCAGCGAGGCGGCGGCGGATGTCATCCTGCTCAATACATGCAGCGTGCGCGACATGGCCGAACAAAAAGCCATCGGCAAGATGCACTCCCTCGCCGCCCAAGTCCGCCGCCATCGCCCCGAGGTCGTGCTCGGCTTTCTGGGCTGCATGGCGCAAAGCCGCGGCTCGCGGTTATTGGATCAACTGCCCGATGTGGATCTCGTGCTCGGCACCCAGAAGTTTCACCGCGCCGCCGACTATTTGGATGAAATCCTCTCCGGACACCGCGCCAAAATCGTGGATGTTGAAGCGGAGCCGGGAAGCGAAGCCGCGATCAAGGAGCATTTGCCACCCGGCCCGGCCGCCGCCAACGGTAAGGCGGCGCCACCGGTGACAGCGTTTGTCAGCATCATGCAGGGTTGCAACCAATATTGCACATTTTGCATCGTGCCTTACACGCGCGGGCCGGAGCGAAGCCGCGCTATCCCGGACATCGTGGCCGAATGCCGGCAATTGGCCGAAAGCGGCGTGAGGGAGATTACGCTGCTGGGGCAAATCGTGACCAGCTACGGCAAGCGCGAACTTCCCGTGCGCGATGGCAAATCCGGCTTCGTCCAATTGCTGGAGGCCGTTCACGAGGTCGAGGGACTGGAGCGCCTCCGGTTCACCTCGCCGCACCCGAAGGGTTATGGGGACGATTTGGTGGAGGCGTACGTGCGCCTGCCCAAATTGTGCGAGAGCGCGCACTTGCCGGCTCAGAGCGGAAGCGACCGCATATTAAATCTCATGCACCGGGGCTGCAACCGGGAGCGTTTCCTGGGCATCGTTGAGAAATTGCGCCGCGTCCGGCCCGAAATCGGTATTACCACGGATTTGATTGTCGGTTTTCCAGGAGAGACGGACGAGGATTTCGAGGAAACGCTGTCTCTCGTGCGCGCGGCCCAATTCGACAACGGCTACCTTTTCAAGTATTCCCCCCGCAAAGACACCCCCGCAGCCGCCCTGCCCGGCCAAGTGCCGCAACCGGTGAAGGAGGAACGCAACGCCCGCCTGCTCGCTCTGGTGAACGAAATCGCCGCGCAACGCTACACCGCGCAGGTGGGCCGGCGAATGGAGGTGCTGGTCGAAGGGCCGAGCCGAAGAAACGCCGCACGCCAAACGGGCCGCACCCGCTGCAACCGGATTGTCGTTTTTGAGGATCATCGCCAGCGTCGCGGCGAGTTGCTCGAACTGTCCATCGGGCGGGCAGGCTCGTTCACGCTTTACGGAGTCCAGGGCGCGCCACAAATTGAAACGCCCTTGGCTGGAAAGGACTTGTAATTCCGCAACTCACATTCCGCCATCATTTAAGGGTTGCTTCCGGCGCCGTTTTATGTTCGTTTGCGCGGCGACATTGTTCATGAAACTGTCCACATTATCAATTTGCCTGGGGCTGGGAATGGCGGCGCTGAATTTGATCGGCTTGCTCAAGCCGGCGTCGTTCGCCTCCGCCGCGCGCAAACTGCCCCGCTCGCTGCCCCTGGGCTATGCGTTCATGTTGCTGGGAACTGCATGGTTCATCTGGAACGTGAAGGGCGAATCCCTGGCCGATTTCGAGCCGCTGAAGAAGTACCTTTACGTCCTTTTCGCCGGCGTGGGATTGGGCGCCTGCATCTTTGTCACCGATTTTCTGGGCGCGCGCGGCTTGGCCGTGGTGCTGTTGCTCCTGGCAAAACTAATGCTCGATGCGCAAAGGTTGGCGGACAGCGAGTGGCGCTTGGTCATCGCGGTGTGGGCTTACGCGCTGGTGTTGGCAGGGATGTGTTTCACTGCATGGCCGTGGCGCATGCGTGATCTTCTCAACTGGGCAACGGCCAGCGAACGCCGCACCCGCGTCGGCAGCGGCCTGCGAATGGCCTTCGGTCTGTTCGTCGCAGCGTTAGGCTTCACGGTGTTCTGATCCGGTTTCTTAATCTTAATCCTAATCTTAATCTCTCCTTCGCTGCACGGTAGTTGAGATTATGATTGAGGCTAAGAGCGCACATCCCAAATTTGGACTTTCCACGGCGCAAATCGCGGGGTAATTTGGGGCACCGTGAAGATCGTTGAGTATCTAAGCCACAAATCGCGCGCGGATTTTGTCATCATTGGGTTGATTATGGCGGCGTACATCGGGGCGCTCAATTACGTCGTCGGCACGCTCGCGCTTCTGGTCTTCTATCTCATTCCCATCTGTTTTGTCGCCTGGTTCGCAGGGCGCATCCCCGGGCTGATCATCGCCCTGGCATCCGCGGTGGCCTGGTATGTCGCCATATTCCTGTCCGCCTACACAGTGGACAACCCTTGGCGACTCCTGTGGGGCGCGCTCATGCGGTTCATGGTTTTCGCGATCTGCGCCGTTCTGATGGCCGAAGTGGCTGAACGCAAGCGCGTCGAGGAGGCTTTGCGCCGGGCGCACGAAGGGCTGGAAACACGCGTGGACGCGCGGACGCTCGAACTGAGCCAGGCCAACAGCGCCTTGCAGAATGAAGTCGCCGTCAGGCGCCGCGCGGAGGCGGACTTGAAGAAGCTCAACGAAACCCTCGAACAGCGCGTCGCCGAGCGCAGCGCCGCCGCCGAACAGCGCGCCGCCGAACTCGCCCGCTCCGAACGCGCCTTGCGCCAGCAGCGCGGCATCCTCCAATCCATCCTCGACAGCATGGGCGACGGCGTCATGGTGGCCGATGCGCGCGGTGAAATCATCCTCTTCAATCCTGCCGCCCAACACCTCGTCCAAACCGGCCTCGGCGAAATCCCCCCGACGAAATGGCTCGAACAATTCGAGGCGCACGCCCCCTCCTACGGCCGCGGCGAGCATCCCCTCCTTTCCGCCATCCGCGGAGCGGAGATCAATGGCGCGGAAATTTTCTTGCCAGGGGCCGCCGGCTCGAATGGTGTTTGGCTGATGGCCACCGGACGGCCGCTGATTGACGAGCATGGGAAGGCGCAGGGAGGCGTCCTCGTCTTTTCTGACATCACTTCGCGCAAGCTCATGGAAAAGCAAATCACCGACATCAGCGACCGCGAGCAGCGGCGCATCGGGCAGGATTTGCATGACAGCCTCTGCCAGCATTTGGTGAGCGTGGCCTTTGCGGGCGAGTTGTTGCGCGAAAACCTCGCCCGGCAGGATGCCCCCGAGGCCGCTCAGGCTGAGGCCATTGTCGAAATGGTCAACGAAGGCATTTCCGAGGCCCGCAATCTCGCCCGCGGCCTTTACCCAGCCCGCCTGGAAGTGGACGGTCTGGCGGCCGCGCTTGAGGAACTGGCCGCCACCGTCCAGGCCCGCACCGGCATCACCTGCCGCTTCTCCTGCGACGAACCAGTCTGCATCTATAGCGGCGTCGCCGGCAGCAATATGTACCGCATCGCCCAGGAAGCCGTCAACAATGGTGTCAAGCATGGCAACTGCTCCGCCATTTCCATCGGTTTGGGCGCGGTGGACGATGAAGTGACTCTCACCGTCAAAGACGACGGCGCCGGTTTCCCGGACTCGGTGGATCCCAAGGGCGGAATGGGCTTGAGCATCATGAATTACCGCGCAAGCCTCATCCGCGCCTCGCTGGATATTCGCCGCGGCGTTGGCGGCGGCACCATTGTCATATGCTCCTTCCACAACCAACCAGTGCCGGAACCCGAACACGAACATGCCTAATCGAATCAAACCTGCTGACGCAAAAACCAAAGTTTACCTTGTGGACGACCATCCGCTCGTCCGCGAGTGGCTCACCCAGTTGATCCAGCGCGAAAACGACATGGAAGTCTGCGGCGAAGCCGAAGACGCCCCCGAAGCGGTTGCCGGCATCGAACAAACACGTCCGGACATCGTCATCGCCGACATTTCTCTCAAGAAAACGCATGGCCTGGAACTGGTCAAGGACCTCCAATCCCGCCTGCCATCCCTGCCCGTCCTCATTCTCTCCATGCACGATGAGTCCCTTTACGCCGAGCGCGTGCTGCGCGCCGGCGCAAGGGGTTACATCACCAAGCAGGAAGCCACCAAGAAAATCCTCTTCGCAATCCGCCAGGTCCTGGCCGGCCAGATTTATGTCAGTGAAGCCATGGCCACCCGCATGTTGCACAAATTGGTGCTCGGCCGCCCGCAGGAGCAGACTTCCCCCATCGAACGCCTCACTGACCGCGAGCTTGAGGTCTTCCAGCTCATCGGCCAGGGCCAGGGGACCCGCCGCATCGCCGAAGAACTCCACCTCGGCATCAAGACCGTTGAATCCTACCGCGCCCGCATCAAGGAAAAATTGAAACTGACCGACGGCACCCAACTCCTCCAGCAAGCCATCCAGTGGGTCCACAGCCTGAGCGACCGCTGACCCTCCCCACAAACGTAGCGGCTTTCGTGAGAAAGCCGCAAAAAATCCTCGCCTAACGCGCGCGAAAAACGATTCCGGGGAGCACACGCGTCCTTGCGTGTTGCGGTTGGCGCCGACGCCGACCGCATCTTCACCATGCTATGGGAACTGCACGGGTCCGCTCTGACGGTGGCAGCGTGTTAGACGAGGATTGGGGAGAGTCCAAAAACCTCGTCAGCGCTGACCGCCGCCGAAAGATAACGTCCGCCCGAAATACACCGCTCCATCCGCCCCGAGCGCCATCGCCGCATCCGGAAAAGCTGCGCAAAAACAAAATCCGGCGCGGCCTTCCCCTGCCCTCCCACCAATTCCCCCCCGCGCCGCGCATTATCCTGCAGCCACGCCGGCAGGCGCAGATGATACGGATTGCGCCTCACTTCCCCGGCGTGGAACGAGACGGCCGCGACCAAATCCGCCACATCCTCAAGCCGGTATTCCACCAGCAAATTAGGCGACGCCATTTGTCCCCAATATTCCGTTTCCACCAGATAACAACTCAACCCATCCACTTCCCTTAAAGCATCCGCCACCAGCCAATGCGCGCCGATATGCGTGCTGTTCCAGTCCCGCTTGTGTGGAAAAAAAATCACCCTGGGCCGCCGCTGGCGAATGATGTCAGCCACTATGCCGACCGAGGCAGACCAAAACTCCGACTGGTTTGTGCGCGTTGCCACGCTGACTTTCTCCAGTCCACCGGGAGCAGCAGGCAAAAGTCCGAAACCGAGAAAGCCGCACGCGCCCTTCAATTCCTCCAGCCGTTCCGCGCGCCGTTCCGGTTTGCTTCCCAGTGTCAGCGCCACATTGATCACGTTCCATCCGCACTCCCGCAACAACCGCAGGGCCAGCCCGCCTGTGATCGCCTCATCATCGGGATGCGGCGAGAAAATCAGCGCCACGGGTGCGTCCGCAGCCGGCGGCGTGTGTGCCGGCGCAACGATGCCGCCCATCGGGCAGTCCGCCCCCTCGCAAACAACACGCGCAAATTCCGAAACGAAATGCCGGTAAGGGTTCAAGACCTTTGCAACTGTTCCACCTTGGCCGCAAAAACAAAATCACTCTCCGTCAGCCCGTCAATCTTATGCGTCCACAATGTCAATTTCACTTTGCCCCACGCCAGATAAATATCGGGATGATGACGCTGCGTTTCCGCCAGTTCGCCGATCTGGTTCGTGAACGCCAGCGCCGTGCGAAAGTCAGGAAATTTGAATTCGCGTTCCAGATGATGTTCGTTCACCAAGTGCCACTCCGCCGCCAACTGGCCAGCGAGGCCCGCCAACTCACCGCCCTTCAACGGCGGTACGCCCCCTTTGCACGGGACACATTCCTTTTGCGCAAGGTCACTCATAATCTTCCTTTCAATGTTTCGGTTTGACAGAAGCCGCCATCTTCTCCCGCAGACGCCGCGTCAACTCGGCGGCGCTTATCTGGCCGGGCGCTGTCGGCTTGTCCAGATACCCGTAAGTCAGGCACGAGCCAAGCAACGGAAACGACACCCGCGTGTGCGTCCAGGCCGTTCCCATGCCGATGACGCACAACGGCCTCTTCCATTTCATGCCCAGCAGCGAACGCAGCGTTTCCTCATCGTCCGCGCAGTTCAAACGGGTCGAAATCTTGACGACGGACGCGATGTCCTCAGCCTCGAGGATAATGGAAACCAGTTCCTCCACTGGCGGCGTCTTGTGAAAGTTGTGATAGGAAATCACGCAGACCTTGTGCCTGATTTTGGCGAACATCGCCAGCGGATGCGCGATCTTGCTGCTCCACTCCACATCCACCCCCGCCAATCCCTCAATTGCCTCATGCAAAATATCGAACCGTTCCTCATCCGGCCCCTCCCACGAACCCCCTTCGCTCTTGAGGCGCACCGTCAGAAGCACTGGCCAGCCGCGGTTCTGGATCTCCTTGCAACATTCCATCCAGAACTCCGGACGCCCAGTCTTGTCAAGTCGAACCTCCACCACATCGCAGCACACCTTCCGTCCCGGCGCCGGAAATCGCGCCTCCAGCGACGAAAGCGTGCCCACAACCAGCGGCGCCAGCCCCACCGCCAATTCCTGGCTGCCGAAGTAAAAAGCTATCTTGGCCGGTATTCTCATGCGCGTTCTATGGACTGTTTCGATCGGTTTAACAGATAATACCCTTCAGCCTCAACGGCGCTCTCTTCGTCGCCCAAGCATGCATTCAGCATATTTTGCTCCCGACCGAAGCGCAATAGCATATCCGGCGGGGGGCTGACAAAACTCGTCATCTTAAGCTGTTCTTCGTTGCCTTCGTTTGCTTCTGTTCAAAATATATCCGTGTAATCCGTGTAATCCGTGGTTCAACTCATTCTGTTGCGGTAGGCGTGGTGTACCCATCCCGGCATTGACCCGCCCGCAGAAAGGCGGTACACCACCCCCATGAAAAAGACAATCGTCAAACCCGCCCGCGCCGCCGCGGCCATCGGCCCTTACAGCCACGCGGTCCGGGCCGGGGATTTCCTCTTCTGCTCGGGCCAGATTCCCGTCCTTCCCGAATCCGGCCAGATCGCCGGCGCCGACACGCGAACGCAGACCGAACGTGTCCTGGAAAACATCAAAATCATCCTCAACGACCAGAACCTGGATTTCAGCCATGTTGTCAAATCAACTGTTTTCCTGACCGACCTGGCGGATTTCGCGGCCATGAATGAAGTCTATGCCCGTTATTTCACGGCCGATTTTCCAGCGCGCTCCACGGTTCAGGTCGCGGCCTTGCCGCGCGGCGCAAAGGTCGAGATCGAAGTGGTCGCCCATTGCGGGTGACGCCGGCCAATGAACGCAACCGCCTATTTCTGGTTTGGCCTTGCGGCGGGCGCCCTGCTGTTCGGGTTCGCCGGCTTCCTCTTTGGCCGGCGATCCGTTGCTCCAGCGGATAACCGCCTTGAGGAGGAATTACGCCAGCAGGTGCAGCAAAAAGTAAGGGAACTTGCCGAAGCCCGCCAACAACTCAACACGGCGACAAACGCCGTCGCCTCCACCGAAGCCAAACGCGAGGCCGCCGAGCGGTTGTTGACAGAAACCCGCGAAACCCACGCCCAAAACCTCCGCTCCGCCAAGGAAGCCCAGGACAAGGCCCTGCTGGACTTGCGCGAAGCCTTCCGCGCCCTCAGCGCCGACGCCCTCAAGCAAACCGCCCCGCAATTCCTGCAACTTGCCAATGAGACCCTCGCCAAATTCCAGGAAACCGCCAAAGGCGACCTCGCCCAGCGACAGCAAGCCATCGCCACCCTCGTCCAGCCCTTGAAGGAGCAGTTGGAAACCTACCAGAAACGCCTCCAGCAAAACGAAACCTCCCAGGCCTCCGCCCTCGGCGAAGTCAAAAAGCAAATCGAGGGCCTCGCCCAAAATAGCCGCGCCCTTTCCAGCGAAACCCTCCAATTGCGCATGGTCCTCAGTTCCAACCAGGCCCGCGGCCGATGGGGCGAGGAAACCCTCCGCCGCGTCGTCGAAGCCGCCGGCATGAGCGCCCATTGCGATTTCCACGAGCAAACCCAGTCCGGCGACGCCAAACCCGACCTCACCGTCCATCTGCCCGGCGACAGAATCATTATCGTTGACTCCAAGGTGCCCGACTTGGATTTCCTCAAGGCCATTGACGCCGCCGATCCCGCCGCGCGCGGCGAAGCCCTCGCCGTCCATGCCGCCAAGCTCAAGAACACCATCCGGGGTTTGGCCGAGCGCGACTACCCGCGCCAATTCCCCAACGCGCTGGATTACGTCGTCCTCTTTCTCCCCGCCGAATCCCTCTTCAGCGCCGCCCTCGAAGGCGACCGCGACCTCATTGTCTGGGCCGCCCAGCGCAAAATCATGCTCGCGACACCCGCCTCCCTCATCGGCCTGTTGCGCGCCGTGAGCGTGAGTTGGCAACAACACGCCCAAAGCGAAAACGCCCGCGAAATTGCCGACGCCGCCCAGGAACTGTTCACCCGCGTTGTCAAACTAATGGAACACTTCGACCGCATCCGCGGCGGCCTCGAAAAAGCCAACGCCGCCTACAACGACGCCGTGGGAAGCTACGAGCGCATGGTCCGCCCCAGCGGCGACCGCCTCCTAAAACTCAGCGGCAACGCCGCCCCCAAACCCCTCCCCGACATTCAACCTCTCGACGCCACCCTCCGCCTCCCGCCGCCGTGAGGATGGTAAGAGGCAGGCGCATTTGATGACAATGACCTTGAAGTGGAACGGCAAAAGAGTAAACATGGGGTTCGCAGATTCCGCGAAGAACATGCCGCGCCATGCGTATGACGGGCTTTCTTGAACTTTAACATGAACTTTTCAAGCTTAATTGATTCGCCTCGACGAATGAAAATTCTATGTGGAATCTTCCTAATCGGCCTTGTATTCTGCGGGTGGCGATTGGTGTTGGACCAGTTCAACGTAGCAGATATTCACCGCCAAGTTCGACATGCATACGATGCCCTGTGGCTGTTGGACGCGACCCGTGACATAGCTCTCCGAAGCGAACCGTCTGAGCCGGTTGAGTATCTATACAAACTGCAAGGAGCGGCACCAGGTTCTCCGGTCTGGAACAATGTTGACGCAAGTATCGTGGAGCTAGAGCGGAAGCGCGCAATCAAAGACGTTATTCGCTATTTGCGAACTAAGACTGGAAAGGACCTTGGCGAGAACCCAGATCCATGGATTCGAGAATATGGTCCCGAGTATATCAAGCACCTTCAGACGAACTTCGATCCAAATCCTTCGCCAAGACCGTGATGCATCGGCCTCACATCTAAAGCCCTGTGCATTCGCTGCCCTGCTCATGTGAAATTGCCTACGCTGCCCGAAACGGCTAACATGCGTTTATGAAAATCACGTTGACAAAAGAACTGGAAGCGTTCGTGAAGGAGAAAGTGCGCAGCGGACGTTATGCGGACGAAAGCGACGTCATCCGCGATGCTCTCCGCGCACTCGAACAGTGCGATGATTTCGACTCCTAGGCGCTGGAGGCCGCCCTTCTCGAAGGCGTGCGCAGTCCGCACATCCCTTACGGCAACGCCACACTCAACCGGATTCGCCGCAAATCCCGCCAAAATTAAGTCTTGAACTCCCCGCCCCGCCTCTCTAACTTCTGCCTGTAAAGACTCGCGACTGGCCCCGAATTTACATTTCGGGGATTTTTCTTGTCGCGGCATATACGACCGTGGACGATTTTTTGAAGCATGTAACGACATTATGGCAAATACCATTTTAGTGGGCGCCCAATGGGGCGACGAGGGCAAAGGCAAAATCATTGATGTGCTGACCGAAAAGGCGGAATTCGTCGTCCGCACCCAGGGCGGCAACAACGCCGGCCACACCGTCTTCCTCGGCAAAAAGAAATTCGTCCTCCACCTCATCCCCTGCGGCATCCTCCGCCCCGGCAAGACCTGCGTCATCGGCAACGGCGTCGTCGTGGATCCCGTCAGCCTCGTCGCGGAAATTGACAATTTGCAAAAACTCGGCGTCCGCGTCAAAAATCTCTGCGTCAGCGAATCCTGCCACTTGGTCCTCCCCTACCATCGCGAATTGGATTCCCACCGCGAAGACCACAAGGGCGAAAACAAAATCGGCACCACCAAACGCGGCATCGGCCCCGCCTACGGCGACAAGGCCGCCCGCACCGGTTTGCGGGTCATTGACCTCATCAATCCGCCTCGTTTCGACGCCCTCCTCCGCGTCAAGATCAAGGAAAACAACGAGATCCTCCGCGCCTTCGGGGCCAAACCTCTTTCCTTCGCCAAAGTCCACGCCGAATACCGCGCCGCCGGCGACCGCCTCAAACCCTACGTCACAAACACGGTGGTTCTCCTCCACGAGGCCACGCGCCGCAACGCCGAGGTTCTTTTCGAAGGCGCGCAAGGCACCTTCCTCGACATTGACCACGGCACCTATCCCTTCGTGACCTCCTCCAACACCACGGCCGGCGGCGCCTGCACCGGCTCCGGCGTCGCGCCTCACCGCATGGAACGCGTCGTCGGCGTGATGAAAGCCTACACCACCCGCGTCGGCGAAGGTCCCCTCCCCGCTGAATCCGCCGAAATTGCCGACCTCCTGCACGGCATGGGCCGCGAATACGGCGCCACCACAGGCCGCGCCAGACGCTGCGGATGGTTCGACGCCGTGGCCACCCATTACGCGACCATTATCAACGGCATTGACGAACTGGCCGTCACGAACCTCGACGGTTTGGACACGGTGGAAAACATCAAGGTCTGCATCGCCTATCGCGCCGGAACCGCGCGCCTCGATTACATGCCCGCGGACATCGAATTGCTCGCCAAGTGCCAGCCCGTCTATGCCGAATTCCCAGGCTGGTGCGTGCCGACAACCCGTTGCCGCAAATGGAAGGACCTGCCCCGTGCCGCGCGCAATTACCTGAAGGCTCTTGCCGAGTTGACCGGCGCTCCCCTCAGCATGGTTTCCGTTGGACCGGATCGCGCACAAACCATTTTTGTGTGAGCTCCTTATGGCGGCCGGCCCAACACACCTCAGCGCGCAGGCCAAGGCCGCCATCCCCGGCCATGTCGCCATCATCATGGACGGCAATGGCCGCTGGGCCAAGCAGCGCCATCTGCCCCGCGTCGAAGGCCACCGCCACGGCGTCGAGTCCGTCCGCGCCATCGTTCGCGCCGCCGGCGAGGCCGGCGTCAAATACCTCACCCTCTACGCCTTCTCCGTGGAAAACTGGAACCGCCCCAAGGACGAAGTGGACACGCTGATGCAATACTTGGCCCGCTTTCTCAAAAATGAAATCGGCGAACTGACCAAAAACAACGTCCGCCTCGAAGCCATCGGCCAGATTTACCGCCTCCCGGAATTCGTCCAGGAACAGTTGAAGAAAACCAAGGCCGCACTGGTACGCAACAACGGCCTCACCCTCATTCTGGCCCTCAGTTACGGCGGCCGCACCGAAATTGTCGAAGCTGTCCGCGGCATCGCCCAGAAAATCAAGGACGCCCAATTGGACCCTGCCGAGATCAACGAATCCCTCTTTTCCCAGCACCTCTACACCCGCCATTATCCTGACCCCGACCTCCTCATCCGCACCAGCGGCGAAATGCGCATCAGCAACTTCCTCTTGTGGCAAATTTCCTACGCCGAACTCGTCGTCACGCCCACCCTCTGGCCCGATTTCCGCAAACCCCAATTCTTCGAAGCCCTCGAAGAATACACCCGCCGCGACCGCCGCTTCGGCCAGGTCTAGGCGTGTGCCTTAAGAGCGGCTGACAAGGTTGTCGTTGACAAAGAACGCGGCTGCGATTACAAGAAGAAATCCAAAATTATGAAGCCATTGATTTTCCCCTTTATCCTCGCGTTGTGTTGCGCTACGGAGCAGGCGCTCTGGGCGCAAACGCCGAGTCTGGACGGTCCCCCTGGTTTATTGGATTCCGTGAACTCGACGATTTCCATCACCAGTCCCTCCAACAACGTCACATTCAATGCGTCCCGCGTGAATATATGCGGCAATTTTTCACCGCCATCAATCCGCACAATTGTCGTCAACAATTTCTTTCTTGCGTTCGTCCACGGCACGAATTTCGAGGCTTTGAACGTCCCATTGCAGGCCGGGACAAATCAAATCACCGCCATGTTGGTGGATTCAACCGGCAAGACTACGACATCCTCCATCAACATCAAGGCGACACCCGATCCCAACGGGAGTCTGAACGACCCGGTACAGCTTCAAGCCGCCCAAGCCACCGGATTTAGTCCTCTGGCGGTGGTGTTCCAACCCCAAACCAACGTTCCCGGCGCCACACGGGTGCTTTATGACTTTAAAGGGGATAATGTTCCCGATTTTGCCAACAATAATTTTGGGCCTCTCACGCACACCTACACCAACAATGGCCAGTATTTTCCTGTCGTGACTGTTGAAACGCCGGTGGCTCGATTTTCGAGCCTCGGCGGATGGAATGCCATGCCCTGGCCGATGATGATGCAAATGGCCCCGGTGCAACCGCCGCGCATCACCGTATTGCCGCCGCCAGTGGCCATCACTGCCACAAAGATCAATGGCCTTGCCCCGATCATAAGCGTCACCAATCCGGTTGACCTAAAATGGACCGCCTCGAACAATCTATATGTTTTGTCCGGCAGCACGGCGACAATTACACAATTCGACACCAATGGCAGCCCCGTCCGCGTCCTGAGCGGAATCGGATCAAACCCAACCGGACTGGAGGTGGATCCTAAAGGAAACGTCTATGTGGCCATGAACGGCGCGAATCAGGTTTGGAGATTCAAGCCGACCAGCAATTCATTCCTGCCCGATGCTACTTTCGGCACTAATGGCAAGGGCTACATCGGCCTCGCCAATGGCGCCGCTGGCACTTTGCCAGGCCAATTCAATGCCCCGTTTGGGGTTGCGGTTGCGGCAGGCGGCGGCCTCCTCAGCGTGACGGATTCAGGCAACCGCCGAATTCAGCAGTTCTCCGATGGCGGCGTTCTTAACAACCCGTTTGGGGGATTCGGCGGGGTGCAAGAGCTTTTCCATACGCCTAAAGGTATCGCGTATGACCGTGGGAATTCCTGGTATGCGGTGGACTCGGGTAACAATCGGGTCTACCAGGGCAGGAACGATTACCAAAGCGGGGCGAGCGGAACGAACGGCTCCGCTTTGGGGGAGTTCAATGGCCCCGTCCACTTGAGTGTTGGAATCCGGGGTATCTATGTGGCTGACACCGGCAACAACCGAATTCAAGGATTCGATCCTGCCAGAAATGGAGAAGGAGGGGCATTTGTTCTTGATCCTTCCACTCTCCACATCGCCATCTCCACCGGACTCAATCATCCTTCCTCCGTTGCCGCAGTGGACAACCCGACCAACGAGATGTTCTACGTTGCGGACACCGGAAACAATCGAGTCGTTCTTTATGCAATACCGGCAGACAACCCCGCCGCCGTATGGGACCAGATGATCGCACGGCTGAAAGCCGGAGATGTCATGGGGGCTGTTTCCTGCTTCTCCATGGCGACTGCTGAGAATTATCAGCATGACTTTCTTGCAATTGGAGCGCCAGACTTGCTCGAGAGCATGGAGAAGATCGGAAAGCTCACCCCGGTTTCCATTTATGAGGATAGGGCTCAGTATTACTTTGTTAGAGATATTCAAGGAACCAAGATTACATTTCCAGTTGATTTCGACCTGGAAAATGGCATTTGGAAAATCAAGTCTTTTTAGGTGGTTAATGCAGATTCGGCATGGAAGCAAAAATGACCCAAACTACGGATTGACTGCATCCCCGAAGCCTGCAAACCATGATTCTTCCTATCCGTGTAATCAGTGAATTCCGTGGTTCATTCCTTCGGTTTCCGGCCAGCCGCGCAGCGCCTGTCTCCTTTTTGCCATTGACATGCCGGTCCTTAACCGCTAATCTCAACTAAGTATGAGCGCAGTCTATTTGGAGCGCGGCGCGGCACCGCCGCTTTCGCGAAGGCGCGGGTTCAATCCCGCGCTTGCTTGCGTCGGGGCGGTTGATGCGAAGGCGAAACTCCCATTCCGCCTTCCAGGACGTTGCCGCGTTCTTTCCATACCCCTGCCGTTGCCGCACCCGCAACCTGTCTCAAAACAGGACACGAAGAATGGAGCAATTCGCCGGTGGTCAAATTTAGCCACCCATCACCCTGTCGGCCCTGCCGGATGTCGGATTATTCAACAAAAGGAATCGAAGCAATCAAAGAGCGAATCCCGATTCGGAACCAGGACTTCGTTATCTTCGTTTCCTTCTGTTAAATCCAAGCCAATCCAGCCTAATCGTGCCTAATCGTGCCTAATCGTGCCTAATCGTGCTATTTTATGAGTCCAAACGGCTTTCCCTCACAGAACCCACCCGAGTCTTGCAGTCATGGAGCAATGGCCAGGTGGTCAAATTTAGCCACGCCTGCGCCACCACCCCACCGCTCCAACACTCCCGTCACCCCTTCGGGGCCAATCGTGCCTAATCAAGCCTAATCAAGCCTAATCAAGGTGAATAAAGGTCAATAAAGGTGAAAATGAATGGATTTTTCCAACCGTCGCCCCCATTCCGACACTCTAAACAGTCCCGGCAACGAATTATGACACCCAAACTCATATTGATTCCCGTCTTGGCCGCCTTCCTGGCCGGCTGCTCCTCCGGCTTGCAGAATGACAACTCCCCCGACATGACCACCAGTTCTCTTGCCGATTACCAGCGAAAGGCGGAGAATTTCAACTCCGTCATCAGCCTGCCCCACTTTGAAACCACCACCAACACCATCGCCCAATCCGTTCAATTAACCATCGCCTTGGGCAATAAGGCCCTGGACCAGATCGGCAAATTGACTCCCGCCCAGATCAATTTCACCAGCACGATCCGCGCCCTCGACGATGCGGCCTACAAGGCCAGCCTCACCGCAAACCGCCTCGAAATCATCCGCCAGACCAGCACCAACGCCTCCCTCCGCGACGCCGCCGAGGACCAAACCAAATTATTGAACCAATGGCTCGTCAGCCTTGATTACCGCCGCGATGTTTTCCTAGTCATCAAAGCCTACGCTGACACCAAGCCAGATTTGACCGGCGAGGACGCCAAACTCCTCTCCGAAACCATGCGCGACTACCGCCGCGCCGGCGTGGCCCTTCCCACGGCCCAGCAGGACGAGGTTGAAAGCCTCCGCAAAAAACTCTCCACTTTGGAAACCGATTTCGGCGCGAACATTGACAAGGCCCGCCAAAAGCTCGTCTTCACCAGGGCGGAATTGGACGGCGTTCCCGAGGATTTCCTCAACCGGGGTGACGTCAATAACAGCAACGGCACTTACTCCGTCATGGCCAACATCACCTGGCACTACATCACCGTGATGGAAAATGCCAAATCCGAAGCCACGCGCCTCAAACTGGAAACCGCCCGCGAGAACCTCGCCCGCGCCGCCAACGTTCCCATCCTCCAGCAAGTCCTCGTCCTCCGCGACACCATCGCAAAAAAGCTAGGCTACACCAACTGGGCCGATTTCCAGACCGAGATCAAGATGGCCAAAACCGGCGCCCGCGCCGCCGACTTCCTCGAACGGCTCAAGACCGGACTCCAGCCCAAGTTCGACGCCGAAACAGCCGAGTTCCGCGCCATGAAGGCGAAGGATATCGGCGATCCCAGTGCCCAGATTTTCCTGTGGGACTGGCGCTACTACGCCAACCAGCTCAAAAAGGAGAAATACACCGTGGACGAGGAGGCCCTGCGCGTTTATTTCCCTTACCAAAACGTCCTCGATGGGATGTTCAAGATTTACCAGCGCATTTTCGGCCTCAAATTCCAGCGCATCGAACCGCCCTACAAGTGGGTGGACGATTTGCAACTCTACGCCGTCTCCGACGCCGCCACCGGCGAGCCAATGGGCCTCTTCTACCTCGACATGTTCCCGCGCGAGGGAAAATTCAATCACTTCGCCGAATTTAGCATCATTGACGGCAAGTTACTGCCCGACGGCAAATATCAGCGCCCCGTCGCCGCCTTGGTCTGCAACTTCCCCGCGCCTGAAAGCGGCAAGCCCTCCCTCATGGCCCACGAGGATGTCGTTACCATCTTCCACGAATTCGGCCACGCCATGCACTGCATCCTGACCCGCGCCAAATACGGCCGCTTCGCCGGCACAAGCGTCCCCGGCGATTTTGTCGAAGCTCCCTCCCAAATGCTCGAAAACTGGGCCTGGGATAAAACGGTCCTCGACAGCTTCGCGGCCGATTATCGCGATCCCTCCAAGAAGATCCCCGCCGAAATTCTCGGCAAATTGAAGGAAGCCAAACTGGCGACCGAGGGCAACGTCTACCGGCGGCAACTTTCCTTCGGCCTGGCCGACCTGGCGTTGCACACGCAAATCCACGCCGACAACGAGCAGGAAACCGTCCCGCTCGCCAACAGAATTGCCGGCGACACGTTCTATCCTGAACCGCCGGACACCGCCTTTGTCGCCTACTTCGGCCACCTCATGGGCTACGACGCCGGCTATTACGGCTACGCCTGGGCCGACGCCATCGCCGCGGATATGGCCACCATCTTCCAAAATGCCCCCGACGCCTTCTTCGACCGCGACGCCGGAATGCGCCTGCGCCACGAGATCTACTCCCAGGGCGACTCCCGCGACGTGCAAATCTCCATCGAGAAATTCCTCGGTCGCCCGGAGTCCATTGATCCATTCCTGAAAAAAATCGGCATCACCAACGTCCTGCCGGGGAATCCGTAAAGCGGAGCGGCCATGTATTTCTTCTTGACTCGTGCCGCCATTGCGGTCTGCCTTCTCGCCACGGTCGCCGGCTGTGGCCGCCGCGAAACGCTCATCCAAGTCGGTGACCGCGAAGGAATGCTGCGCATCGGCAACGGCGCGGAACCGGGCGGCCTGGACCCGCAAGTGGAAACGGGCCAGCCCGAGCATGACATCATGCTGGCATTGTACGAGGGCTTGGTTGACCCCGATCCCAAGGACGCTTCACCGGTTCCGGGCGTGGCCGAGCGCTGGGACATTTCCCCCGACGGAAGGGTCTATACCTTCCACCTCCGCAACAACGCCCGCTGGTCCAACGGCGACCCGGTCACCGCCCGCGATTTCCTGGCATCCTATCATCGCATCCTGCTGCCGGCCCTCGGGGCGCAATACTCCTACATGCTCTACCCCGTCAAGAATGCGGAAGCATTCAATCTGGGCAAGATCACCAATTTCGACGAAGTCGGCCTCAAGGCGGCGGATGACTACACCTTTGAGATTACCCTGAGCAGGCCCACGCCATATCTGCTCGCGATGATGGTGCATAATGCCTGGTATCCCGTGCCCATTTCCACCATCCAAAAATACGGCGCTCTGGACGATCCCACCAATCCCTGGACCAAGCCGGGCCGTTTCGTCGGCAACGGCCCTTTCATAGTGAAGGAATGGAAAGTCAATTCCCACATTCTGGTCGTGCGAAACCCCTTCTATTGGGACGCCAAAAACGTGCGACTCAACTCAATCTATTTTGATCCGGTGGACAACTCGGACACAGGCGAGCGCATGTTCCGGTCCGGCCAGCTCCATACAGAATTGGCCGCCCCTCCTTCCAAGGTCGCCTTTTACCGCAAGAACAAACCGAACCTCATCGAGTTGTCTCCGATGCTCACCACCTATTATTATCGCTTTAACGTGACCAAGCCGCCGCTCAATGACAAGCGCGTGCGCAAGGCCCTGGCCATGTCCGTTGACCGCCGCGCCATTGTCGAAACCGTGTTGCGGGCGGGCCAAACCCCGGCGTTTTGCTTGACGCCCCCGGACACTTCCGGCTACACCGCTCGGACGCAACTCAAGGAAGACCCCGCCGCCGCGCGCCAACTCCTGGCGGAAGCGGGATACCCCGACGGAAAGAACTTCCCGGCGCTCGAAGTCCTTTTCAACACGGACGCCAGCCACAAGGCCATCGCCGAAGCGTTGCAGCAGATGTGGAAGAAGAACCTCAACATCAGCGTCACCTTGCACAACGAGGAGTGGAAGGTCTATCTGGATTCCACCGACCATTTGGATTACTCCATTGCCCGCGCCGGGTGGAGCGCCGATTACGATGATCCCAGTTCCTTTCTGGAATTGAGCCTGACCGGCGGCGGCAACAACGAAACAGGCTGGGGCAATCCGGAATACGACCGGTTGGTTGAAGTGGTCGCCGGCACCAAGGATCAGACCGCGCGCTACGAGGCCTACCAAAAAGCCGAGGCCATTCTCATGGACGAAATGCCCCTCATGCCCATCTATTTCTACACCAGCACACGGCTCATCGCGCCAGACATCAAGAACTGGTATCCGAACCTGCTGGACATTCACGACTACAAGTCGGTTTGGTTGCAACCTCAACACTGAACGTCCTATGTTCCGCTTCATCGCCCGCCGCTTCCTGGAGACTATTCCGGTGTTATTCATCATCGCCACCGCCACCTTCTTCATGATGCGCATGGCCCCAGGCGGCCCCTTCGACACCGAAAAGAAAGTCCCCCCCGAAATCAAGGCCCGCATGGCCGCTCATTACGGCTTGGACAAGCCGCTCTTCCATCAATACCTGCTTCAGATGAAACACCTCTTGCAGGGCAACCTCGGCCCCTCCTTCAAGTATCCCGGCCGCAC
>Ga0182030_10009443_pt1 | contig 19962 bp, 18 predicted proteins | sample 812S3MmetaG_FD_121299 | JGI IMG/M metagenome (GOLD analysis project Ga0182030, IMG submission 121299) | Permafrost microbial communities from Stordalen Mire, Sweden - 812S3M metaG (Illumina Assembly) | ecosystem: Environmental > Terrestrial > Soil > Wetlands > Permafrost | place: Sweden... | reverse complement strand
GACACCGAGTTCCACGGCACCCAGCTGCACAAAGACGAGAAGATCATCCTGCTGTTCGAGTCGGCGAACTTCGACGAGAAAGTCTTCGAGGAGCCGGAGAGCTTCAACATCGAGCGCTACCCGAACAACCACCTCGCGTTCGGCTTCGGCACGCACTTCTGTCTCGGCAACCAGCTCGCCCGACTCGAGCTGTCGATCATGCAAACCCGGCTGCTGCAGCGTCTGCCGGATATGCGCCTGGCGTCTCCAGATGCGCTTCTGCCGTTGCGACCGGCGAACTTCGTGTCCGGCCTGGAGAAGATGCCGGTGGCATTCACGCCGACCGCACCTCTGGGGTAAAGCCTTTGCGCCGGGCAGACGCAAACTCGCGCAAATCTGCGTGGAAAAGTGCGACTCTGCGTCTGCTCGCGACAGGGGGGCGGTGCCCCCAGTTCGCGACAGGGGGCCGCTAGCGGTTCTGGAAGTTGGGCTTGCGCTTCTCGGCGAACGCCCGGGGGCCTTCCTTGGCGTCGTCGGACAGGAACACCTTGATACCGATCTGGGTGTCGATCTTGAACGCGTCGTTCTCGTTCAGGCCCTCCGTCTCGCGAATCGCCCGCAGGATGGCCTGCAGCGCCAGCGGGCCGTTGTTCTCGATGAGCTCAGCGATCTCGAGCGCCTTGGTCAGGGCCTGGCCGTCGGGCACCAGGTACCCGATCAAGCCAATCTCCTTGGCCTCGGCGGCAGTGATGTGCCGGCCGGTGAGCAGTAGGTCGCAGGCCACCGTGTAGGGGATCTGCCGCACCAGGCGTACGGCCGAGCCGCCCATCGGGTACAGGCTCCACTTGGCCTCGGAGATGCCGAACTTGGCGCTTTCGCCGGCGACCCGGATGTCGGTGCCCTGCAAAATCTCGGTGCCCCCGGCGATCGCGGGCCCTTCGACGGCAGCGATCAGTGGCTTGGTCAGCCGGCGGCCCTTCAGCAGCGCGTCGATGCGCGACGGGTCGTAGCTACCGTCTTTGAACGAATCGCCCGGCGGCTTCTTGGTTGCTGACTTGAGGTCCATGCCCGCGCAGAAGTAGCCACCGGCCCCGGTCAGAATGCAACAACGGATGTCGTCGTCGTTGTCGACGCGGTCCCAGGCCTGGACCATGATTTCCATCATTTCCGTGCTCAGGGCATTGCGGGCGTGCGGCCGGTTCAGGGTGACGATGAGGGTGTGTCCGCGCTGCTCGACCAGCGCGTCATGACCCAATTGTTCGTTTGCTGGAGCCTCGGCCACTGCTATCGCCTTTCCCTCGTCAATGAGCATCAGCTTGTCAAGAAATGTAACACGTTCTAATTTGGTGGCCGTGGCCCTGAATATTGCCGATCTCGCCGAGCACGCCATTGACGCTGTGCCTGACCGTGTCGCCCTCATCTCCGGTGACGAGGAGCTGACCTACGCCCAACTGGAGGAGAAGGCCAACCGCCTGGCGCACTACCTCATCGATCAGGGGGTGCAGAAGGACGACAAGGTCGGACTCTATTGCCGCAACCGCATCGAGATCGTTATCGCGATGCTCGGCGTCATCAAGGCCGGTGCCATCTTGGTGAACGTCAACTATCGCTACGTCGAGGGCGAGCTGCGCTACCTGTTCGACAACTCCGACATGGTTGCGCTGGTACATGAGCGTCAGTACTCCGACCGCGTCGCCAACGTGCTTCCCGACACGCCCAACGTCAAGACGATCCTGGTGGTCGAGGACGGCAGCGACGCTGACTTTCAGCGCTACGGCGGCGTCGAATTCTACTCAGCGATTGCCGACAGCTCGCCCGAACGTGACTTCGGCGAGCGCAGCGCCGACGACATCTATCTGCTCTATACCGGCGGCACCACCGGCTTCCCGAAGGGCGTGATGTGGCGCCACGAGGACATCTACCGCGTGCTGTTCGGCGGAACCGACTTCGCCACAGGCGAATTTATCAAGGACGAGCACGACCTGGCCAAAGCTGCCGCGGAGAACCCGCCCATGGTCCGGCACCCGATTCCGCCGATGATCCACGGCGCTACCCAGTCGGCCACCTGGATGTCGATCTTCTCGGGCCAAACCACCGTGCTTGCACCGGAATTCAACGCCGACGAGGTCTGGCGCACGATTCACAAGCACAAGGTGAATCTGTTGTTCTTCACCGGCGACGCCATGGCGCGGCCATTGCTTGACGCGCTGCTGGCGCACCAGGAGCAGGGGAACGAATACGACCTGTCGTCGCTGTTCCTGCTCGCCTCCACCGCGGCGCTGTTCTCACCGAGCATCAAGGAAAAGTTCCTCGAGCTGCTGCCCAACCGGGTCATCACCGACTCAATTGGCTCCTCGGAGACCGGGTTTGGCGGTACCAGCGTCGTCGCCAAGGACGCGCCGCACAGCGGAGGCCCGCGCGTGACCATCGACCACCGCACCGTTGTCCTTGACGACGACGGCAACGAGGTCAAGCCCGGCTCAGGCGTGCGCGGCTTCATCGCCAAGAAGGGCAACATCCCGGTCGGTTACTACAAGGACGAGAAGAAGACCGCCGAAACGTTCAAGACCATCAACGGCGTGCGCTACGCCATCCCCGGGGATTACGCGACCGTAGAAGAGGATGGATCTGTCACCATGCTGGGCCGCGGCTCGGTGTCGATCAACAGCGGCGGCGAGAAGATCTACCCCGAAGAGGTCGAGGCCGCGCTCAAGGGCCACCCCGACGTGTTCGACGCATTGGTGGTCGGTGTGCCCGATCCCCGCTACGGCCAGCACGTGGCCGCCGTGGTGCAGGCCCGCCCCGGGGCCCGCCCGGCGCTGTCGGAGCTGGACACCTTCGTGCGCTCCGAGATCGCGGGCTACAAGGTGCCGCGAAGCCTGTGGCTGGTCGACGAGGTAAAGCGTTCGCCCGCCGGCAAACCCGACTACCGCTGGGCGAAGGAACAGACCGAGGCCCGGCCCGCCGACGACGTGCATTCGGCCCACGTAACGGCCTGATTCGTCGGCCCGTGTGACCGACTTCGTCAAGCAGTACGCAGGCGCGCCTGCCGGCTTCTTTGCCTGCGAGGCCGCGGGGCTGCAATGGCTGTCGAGCGTTAACGGCGGCGTACCGTGCGCGCGGATCATGTCTGTCGACGCGACCAGCTTGACCCTGCGGCGGCTTTACTCGGTGTCTCCGACCCCCGAAGCCGCGCGGGTGTTCGGCGGCCGGCTGGCTGTCACACACGATGCCGGCGCCCCGGCGTTCGGCGCCGGACCCGACGGATGGGACGGGCCGGGGTTCTTCGGACCGTTGTCGCAGCCCTTGCCGATGTCACTGCGACGCCACCTTCGGTGGGGCGACTTTTACGCCGACGAGCGGCTGGTGCCGATGGCCGACCTCGCGGCGGCGCGACTCGGTGCAACGACGCGCGCCACCATCGACTCCGTTGTGGCGCGGTGCCGGGCGGGTGCCTTCGACGACGACGACCGTCCCGCCCGGTTGCACGGCGATTTGTGGGGCGGGAACGTGATGTGGACGCCCGACGGGGCGGTCCTGATCGACCCGGCCGCACACGGTGGTCATCGCGAGAGCGACCTGGCGATGCTCGCGCTGTTCGGCTGCCCGCACTACGAGGCCGTAATTGCCGGCTACGAGCGGGTGCGACCGCTGCGTCCGGGCTGGCGTAAGCGCATCGGGCTGCACCAACTTTTCCCGCTGCTGGCACATGTCGTGCTGTTCGGCGGCGGCCACGTGCAGCGAACGGACGTCGTCGCCCGCGCCGCACTGGCCGTCTAGCGGCGGGCTACTGCTGGATTGCCCGCCTCGCCCCCGCAAGCGGGAGGTGCCCCCACCGCGCGCCCCGACGCGCATCGTCCGCGGGCTAAAGTCGATCACGATGACGATCGACGTGTGGATGCAGCACCCGACTGCGCGCTTTCTGCGCAGCGACATGTTGGCGTCCCTGCGACGCTGGACCGGTGGGTCCATACCGGACACCGACGTTCCAATCGAGGCGTCCATCGCGTCGATGGACGCCGCCGACGTCGATCTGGGCATACTCAGCGCGTGGCGGGGGCCCAATGGCCAGGACCTGATCTCCAATGACGAGGTCGCCGAATGGATTCGGTTGCATCCGAACAGGTTTGCCGGCCTGGCGACCGTAGACCTGGATCGTCCGATGGAAGCTGTCCGCGAGCTGAGGCGGCGAATCAGTGAAGGGTTCGTCGGCCTGCGGGTGGTGCCCTGGCTGTGGAATGCACCGCCCACCGATCGCCGCTACTACCCGCTGTTCGCCGAATGCGTCCACGCAGCCATCCCGTTCTGCACTCAGGTCGGTCATACCGGGCCGCTGCGGCCGTCGGAGACCGGCCGCCCGATTCCCTACATCGACCAGGTCGCCCTCGACTTTCCGGAGTTGGTGATCGTGTGCGGCCACGTCGGCTATCCGTGGACCGAGGAAATGGTCGCCGTGGCCCGCAAACACGAGAACGTATACATCGATACCTCGGCATACACGACAAGGCGGCTTCCGGACGAACTGATCCGATTCATGAAAACCGGTACCGGACAACGCAAGGTCTTGTTCGGCACCAATTATCCAATGATCGCGCACGGGCACGCACTGGCCGGACTCGATGAACTCGGGCTGACCGATGAGGCCCGCCGAGACTATTTGCACGCCAACGCCACTCGCGTTTTCAAACTGGAGGCAATGAAGTGAACGGCGCCCAGGCCTTGATCAACACTCTGGTCGACGGTGGTATCGACGTGTGCTTTGCCAACCCGGGAACATCGGAAATGCACTTCGTCGCCGCGTTGGACACCGTTGCGCAAATGCGAGGCGTGCTAGCCCTTTTCGAAGGCGTCGCCACCGGCGCGGCCGACGGATATGCCCGCATCGCGGATAAGCCCGCAGCGGTGCTGTTACACCTAGGCCCCGGGCTGGGCAACGGCCTGGCCAATCTGCACAATGCACGCCGGGCCCGAGTGCCCATGGTGGTCGTCGTCGGCGACCACGCCACCTTCCACAAAAAGTACGACGCCCCACTGGAATCCGATATCGACGCGCTTGCCGGCAGCGTCTCCGGCTGGGTGCGCCGCACAGCTGCCGCCGCCGAGGTCGCGATCGACACGGCGGAGGCGATTTCCGCCTGCCGGGCCGGCTCGTACATCTCGACGCTGATCCTGCCCGCCGATGCATCCTGGTCCGACGGTGCGCATCCCGCCACGCCAAGGCCTGCGCAGCCGGCGGCTGCCGACCCGCTGCTGGCGCCCGAGGTGAAGGAGGTGCTGCGATCGGGGGAGCCGACGGTGATCATGGTGGGCGGCGACGCCACCCGCGCCCTCGGGCTTTCCGCGGCCGCACGGATCGCCGCGGCAACCGGTGCCCGGCTGCTATGCGAGACATTCCCGACGCGGCTGGAGCGCGGCGCCGGCATCCCCGCCGTCGACCGGCTGGCGTACTTCGCCGAGGCCGCCGCGGGCCAACTCGACGGCGCCAAGCATCTGGTGCTGGCGGGCGCGAAATCGCCGGTGTCCTTCTTCGCCTATCCGAACATGCCCAGCGACCTGGTACCCGCCGGCTGTGAGGTACACGTGCTCGCCGAGTACAGCGGCGCCGCCGAAGCGCTGGCGGCGTTGGCCGACGAGCTGGCGCCTGACACCGTTGCTGCGGTTGCCGCGGCGTCCCGCCCGCAGCCGCCAACCGGTGCCCTGACGTCGGCGTCGGCAGCCGAGGTGATCGGGGCGCTGCTGCCCGACCGGGCGATCGTCGTCGACGAGTCGAACACCTCTGGGTTGCTGCTCCCGCAGGCCACCGCGGGAGCTCCGGCCCATGACTGGCTGACGTTGACCGGCGGGGCGATCGGCTACGGCATCCCGACCGCGGTGGGCGCCGCGATTGCCGCCCCCGATCGCCCGGTGCTGTGCCTGGAGTCCGACGGGTCGGCGATGTATACGATTTCGGGCCTGTGGACCCAGGCCAGGGAAAACCTCAATGTGACCACCGTGCTTTACGACAACAGCGCCTACGACATCCTGCGAATCGAACTCCAACGCGTCGGGGCCGGATCCGCTCCTGGCCCCAAAGCGCTGAATCTGCTTGACTTGTCGCACCCCACAATGGATTTCGTCAAGATCAGCGAAGGCATGGGGGTCCCGGCCCGTCGGGTGAGCACCGCTGAAGAGTTCGCCGAAGCCCTGCGCGCGGCGTTCGCCGAGCCCGGACCGCACCTGATCGACGCGGTCGTACCGTCAATAACGGGCTAGCCCTGGCAGCCGACTGACGAGCCAGTCGGCCAGCGTATTGACCACCTCGACACCCGTTTCGAACACTTGAGCTTCGCCGGCCAGCGCGACACCCCACTGGCCGGATTGTGTGGGTATGATGCCGAACTGCCGGACCAGGTAGCCGCCGTCGACGCCGGGCCCCCAACCACCTTTTGCTGCAAAGCCTTTGGCGGCAAGCCCCCACTGCTGACCGGCAGTGAGGTTGCCCATCAAGTCGATGACGTCGGCCGCGCCCGGGATTAAGGACAGCCCCGCCGCGAACCGGGCTTGGTGCTGCAGGGTCCACTGCGTTTGGCCGAACGCGGTGAAACCTCGTCGAAGCCTGCGTGATTCGACCACGGTGGCGGTGTCACCGCCTTCGGCGACGATGCCCTGCACCTGCCGCGCCGCGTCCGTGGGGTCTCCCAGCCCGGACCACAACTGCTCCGACGCGCGATTGTCGGATTCGGTGATGGCTTTAACGACCAGGTCCCGCGCACGCAGCCAATCGGTGCGTAGTGCCGCGATGGCCAGCGGCACCTTAACCGTCGACCAGGCCACACCGGACGACCACCGGCCCAGCGAATAGGTACGGTCCGGACGGGCGATCGCGATACCAACCTCGGCGGGCGCCGATGCGGAAAGCTGGTCAAAGCTCGCTTCAAGGGCAAGCTCGAGAGGGCGAGAAGTCATCCGATTAACGCTGAATCGGCCAGACCGGCTCGCCACAGTCGACACCCTCGGCCGACAACTGACGCTTCAACACCTTGAACGTCACCGTGCGCGGCAACTCCGTGCTGACCCGGACATACGACGGCCATTGTTTGGGGCCCAAGTCGGGCTGCTCAGCCAGGAATGCTCGAAACGTACCGGCATCGAACTCCGCACCCGGCGCCAGCACCACCGCAGCCATCACCTGGTCGCCGACGACGGAATCGGGCACTGGATATACCGCAACCTCGCTCACGTCGGAATAGCGTAGCAACACCCGTTCGATCGGGGCCGCACCCAGATTTTCGCCGTCCACCCGCATCCAATCACCGAGCCGCCCGGCGAAGAAGACGTAGCCGGCTTCGTCGCGATAGGCGAGATCGCCGCTGTGGTAGACCCCGCCGCGCATCCGCTCGGCCATAGCGGCCTCATCGTTGTAGTAGCCCTCAAAGCTACCGGCGCCCGTCGTGTTCACCAGTTCGCCAGCGATGCCCGGCGGGCACGGCTCACCGGTGTCGGGGTCGATGATCCCGACTCCTTCGGGTAGTGGCCCCAGCGAGCCGGCCGGAGTTTCGGGGGTACGCGCTATGGCCACTCCGAGTTCGGTCGACCCGAAACCGTCCTGCACGTCGCATCCGAACCTGCGACCGAAGCGCTCGACGTCGCGCGGCACGCCCTCGTTGCCGTACACCGCGCGTAGCGGGTTCTCCGCGTCGTCGGGCTGTTCTGGCGTGGCAAGCACGTAGGACAACGGCTTGCCCACGTAGTTGGCGTAGGTGGCGCCGTAACGGCGCACGTCCGGTAGAAATCCCGACGCGGAGAACTTGCGCCGCAACGCTAATGAGCCCTGGCATGCCGCCGCCACCGCCCAGCCGACCAACACCGCGTTGGAATGGAACAACGGCATCGACACGTAACAGACGTCGTCGGCGCTTAGAGCGAAGCGCTCCGTCATCCGCTGGCCGGCGGACGCGACCTTGCCGTGGCTGACCATCACCGCTTTGGGATCACCACTGGTGCCCGACGTGAAAAGCAGCATGAACAGGTCCGCCGGTGACGCCGACTGGAAGACCAACTCGGCATCCTGGTGCGTGGCGACCTCGTCGGCCCAGTCGGTCGAATCGACATTTAGATGGTCGATATCACCCAGTGCCGCAGCCGAATTCGAGTCGGCCAACACCAACTGACAGTCGGCCCGGCCGATGTCGCGGGCCAGTGCCTCGCCGCGGCGCACCGGGTTGAGGCCTACCGGCACGATCCCCGACATTCCGGCCGCTGCCAGCATTGCCGAGAAGAACGGCGAGTTTTCCAGCAATACGCCGACGTGCGGCGGCTTGGTCGGGTCCAGACGCGCACGCAGCGTCGCCGCAATCGCGGCGGCGTACTGAACATGATCGCGCCAGCTGGTAAACGAGTCTTCGAAATAGATCCCTCGGTCGTCGATCTCAGCCAGCGGTACTAGCAGGTCGGTGACGGTCGGGTCGGTCGAAGTGCTCAATTTGCCCACTCTCCCCCGCAAGCGGGAGGTGCCCCCACCTCGGTCGGTTGCACGAACCGCATCGTCGTCGGGCGGTCAGGCGGGGGTTTCCGCCAGCTCACGGCCGATCCGGCGCAACTGCCCGGTGGCACCGCCGAGCGCGAACTCGGTTTCTTTGGCGGCCAGAAAGTAGCGGTGTACCGGGTGATCTCTGTCGACGCCGACCCCGCCGTGCACGTGCACGATGGTGTGCGCCACCCGATGGCCTGCATCAGCGGCCCAGAACGCCGCACTGGCCACGTCGATCTCGGCCGGGATGTCTTCGGAAACCTTCCAAGCCGCCTGGGTGAGCGTCAGGCGCAACCCCTTGACGTCGATGTAGCCGTCGGCGAGCCGCTGTGCCACCGCCTGGAAGCTGCCGATGGGGCGGTCGAATTGCTCACGCTCGCGGGCGTATTCGGCGGTCAGCTGTAATCCTCGGTCCAACACTCCGAGCTGATACGCGGTGCGGCCCAGCGTCGCAAGCATGCCCAGCCATACGGCGACTTCGGCTCCACCGACCTGCCGGCCACCGTCGACCTGGGTGCCGTCCAGCGCCAAGTGCGCGGTGCTTCCCAAGCCGGTCGTCGCCAACGGGGTCACCTTGACGCCGGGATCGTCGGCGGCGACAAGGAAAACAGCTGTGCCGGAATCGGTTTCGGCAGGAACCAGGAAGGCGTCGGCCACCGGGCCGAAGCCGACCTGGGTGCGGGTGCCGGTCAGTCGGTAGCCGTCATCGCTACGAGTGGCCTGCACCGGCCCTTCGCCCATCTCACCGTCGAGTGCGACCGTCAAGATCTTCTCGCCATTGACAGCCGGTGTGCCCCAGCCCTGTTGGAGCTCGTCGGAGCCGAACCGGGCCAGCGCCCCGGCGCCCAACATCACCGACTCCAGGTAGGGCACCGCGGCCAGCTGGTGGCCCAGCGCGACCAGGATGGCGACCTGTTCGAGCGCCCCGAAATTGTCGCCGCCCAGCGCCGAGGCCGACGCGCTGGTCAGGATGTCGGAGTCGACCAGTTTGCTCCAGAGCTTGCGGTCGAACCGTTGGTCCAGGCCGTCCAGTTCTCGCTGATGCTCCGGGGTACACACCGAGTCGACGATGGTGTCGACGAGGCCGCCGAGGTCTTGTGCCGCTTCGGTTGTCGTGAAATCCATGAATGTTCGTCCTTTGAAAAGTAAAGAGCCGCTCAGCGGCTGCGGGGTAGTCCGAGTGCGACCATGCCGATGATGTCGCGCTGCACCTCGTTGGTGCCCCCGCCGAATGTCAGGATCAGGCACGCCCGGTGCATCCGCTCGACCCGGCCGCGCAGCAAGGCGCCCGGTGAATCCTGCCGCACCGTCGCTGCGGTACCCAGCACCTCCATCAGCAGCCGGTAGGCCTCGGTGGCCAGCTCGGTCCCGTACACCTTGGCCGCTGACGCATCCGCGGGCCCCAGGTTGTCATCTTCCGCCGAGGCCAGCTCCCAGTTGATCAGCTTGAGAACCTCGGCCTTGGCGTGCACCCGGGCCAGGTTGATCTGCACCCATTCCGAATCGATGAGCCGGGCCCCACTGGCGTCCTTGGTGTGTTGCGCCCATTCGCGGACCTCGCGCAGGGCAAGGAAGATTGGTTGCGCTGACACCAGGGCGACCCGCTCGTGGTTGAGCTGGTTGGTCACCAGCTTCCAGCCGCCGTTCTCCTCGCCGACCAGGTTCGTCACCGGGACGCGCACGTCGGAGTAGTAGGTTGCGCTGGTGTCCACGCCGGCCATGGTGTGCACCGGCGTCCAGGAGAAGCCCTCGGCGGTGGTCGGTACGACCAGCATCGAGATGCCGCGGTGTTTCTTGGCTTCGGGGTTGGTGCGCACCGCCAGCCAGACCCAGTCGGCGTAGGCGATCAGGCTGGTCCACATCTTCTGGCCGTTGATGACGTAGTCGTCGCCGTCGTGCACCGCAGTGGTGCGCAGGTTGGCCAGGTCGGTGCCGGCGTCGGGCTCCGAGTAACCGATGGAAAAGTGCAGTTCGCCCGCCGCGATCTTGGGCAGGAAGAACTTCTTCTGCTCGTCGGTTCCGAACGCCATGATGGTCGGCGCCACGCTGTTGATCGTCAGGAACGGTACTGGCACGCCAGCGATGGACGCCTCATCGGTGAAGATCAGCGAGTCCATCGGGGAGCGGTCCTGGCCGCCGTATTCCTTGGGCCAGTTCAGGGTGAGCCACCCGTCCTTGCCCATCTGCTGGACCGTGTCCCGGTACGCGTTGCCGGTCCCGACCTCGCCCTGTGTCGAGCTCAGCGCCTCGCGGCGCTCGGGGGTCATAAGCGTGGTGAAGTACGACCGCAGCTCGCGACGCAGCTCCTCTTGTTCAGGGGTGTAACTGATGCGCATTCCAGCCGTCCTTTGGTTAACGTCGCACGCTGTAACTCGACCAACGGCTACCCGTTCGTCTTCCCGGTTGTAACACGTTCTAGTCTGGGAATCCAGCGACCGTTTCCTCAGACGTACTGGGGCCCTATGGTGTAGCTACATGCTGATGGGACATGCGGCCAGATCCAAGGCCAGCTTCAAGGAGGGTGCCGTGCGGGTGATCGTGGATCGTGACCGGTGTGAAGGTAATGCGGTGTGCTTGGGAATCGCGCCGGACATCTTCGACCTGGACGATGAGGATTATGCCGTCGTGAAAACCGATCCCATTTCCTCCGACCAAGAAGATCTGGCCGAGCAGGCAATCGCCGAGTGCCCGCGCGCGGCGCTGCTGCGCGAAGACTAGCGGCGAGTGACCCGAAACTAGAGGTATTCATAAATTGACTAGCAGCACGAACGCGACCGATCTATCCGGAAAGGTCGCGGTGGTGACCGGCGCGGCCGCGGGACTGGGACGGGCCGAAGCGCTCGGTCTGGCCCGCCTCGGCGCCACCGTCGTCGTCAACGACATCGCGGCCGCACTGGACGCCTCCGACGTCATCGACGAGATCAATGCGGCGGGCTCCAAAGCCGTCGCGGTGGCCGGCGACATCAGCCAGCGCTCCACGGCCGACGAGCTGGTTGCCACCGCGGACGGGCTGGGCGGCCTGAGCATTGTGGTGAACAACGCCGGGATCACCCGCGACCGGATGCTGTTCAACATGTCTGACGAGGAATGGGACCTCGTCATCGCGGTGCACTTACGCGGACATTTCCTGCTTACTCGCAACGCCGCCACCTACTGGCGGAATAAGGCGAAAGACGCCGGGGGCTCCATCTACGGCCGGATTGTGAACACCTCGTCGGAGGCCGGCCTGGTGGGGCCGGTGGGGCAGGCCAATTACGGCGCGGCCAAGGCGGGCATCATCTCGCTCACTTCCACGGCCGCGCGGGCACTCGGCCGCTACGGAGTGAGCGCCAATGCGATCTGCCCGCGGGCCCGCACCGCGATGACAGCTGACGTGTTCGGTGCGGAACCAGATATAGCGGAAGGCGAGATCGACCCGCTATCGCCCGAGCATGTGGTGAGCCTGGTCCAGTTCCTGTCGTCCCCGGCGGCCGCACGGGTCAACGGTCAGGTTTTCATTGTTTACGGTCCGTCGGTGACGCTGGTTTCGGCGCCGACCGCCGAGCACAGGTTCGACGCGGAAGGCACCGCGTGGGAGCCCGCTCAACTCAGCAGCACATTAGAAGGCTACTTTGCTGGCCGTGACCCGGAGATCGGTTTTTCCGCGGTTGGTCTGATGGAACAATAGCGGCCAAAAGCTACTTCTCGGGGGGGAATCAGCTAATAGAACGTGTGTCAGAATAGCAAGATCGCAATAGCGTTGACCTGGACAAATTAACGCTTTGGACAGAGATAACCTGTTCATTGACATGGTGAACTTCTTCTGGGTTAATATGATCCGGCTCACAGCGAGCCGAGTGCGCACGTAGACCGGGCAAAGGCGACGCACAGACTTCGCCGTGGGCAGCAAAGGGGGGTATCGGATTGATCCAACAACTTGCGGTGCCGGCCCGTGCGGTCGGCGGATTTTTCGAGATGATGATCGACACCGGCCGCGCCTCTATGCGACGGCCGTTTCAATTCCGCGAGTTCCTGGATCAGACGTGGATGATCGCGCGCGTGTCTTTGGTGCCGACACTATTGGTGTCCATCCCATTCACTGTCCTGGTGGCTTTCACGCTCAATATCCTGCTGCGCGAAATCGGGGCGGCCGATTTGTCCGGCGCCGGAACGGCATTCGGCACCATCACTCAGTTGGGCCCGGTGGTGACCGTGCTGGTGGTGGCGGGTGCGGGCGCCACCGCGATCTGCGCCGACCTGGGTGCCCGCACCATCCGCGAAGAAATCGACGCGATGCGGGTGCTCGGCATCGACCCGATTCATCGGCTGGTGGTACCCCGCGTCCTGGCGTCCACCGTTGTCGCACTGCTGCTCAACGGTTTGGTGTGTGCCATCGGTTTGTCGGGCGGCTACGTTTTCTCGGTGTTCCTGCAGGGCGTTAACCCCGGTGCGTTCATCAACGGGTTGACCGTCTTAACGGGACTGCGCGAATTGGTGCTCGCCGAAGTGAAAGCGCTGCTATTCGGCGTAATGGCCGGGCTGGTCGGGTGTTACCGCGGCCTGACCGTCAAGGGTGGCCCGAAAGGCGTCGGCAATGCGGTCAACGAGACCGTCGTCTATGCGTTCATCTGTCTGTTCGTCATCAACGTGGTGATGACCGCCATCGGCGTACGAATTTCGGCGAAATGAGCGGGTGATGAGTTACGACTTCACTTACCGCCTTCGCAACGTCGCGGCCAGACTGCAAGGGCCGGTTGACGACTTCGGTGAGCAGGCGCTCTTCTACGGCCAGACGGTGCGTTATGTCCCCAACGCGCTGACCCGGTATCGCAAGGAGACCATCCGGCTTATCGCCGAGATGACCCTGGGCGCGGGAGCACTCGTCATGATCGGTGGCACGGTCGGCGTTGCTGCGTTCCTGACGCTGGCCTCCGGTGGCGTGATCGCCGTGCAGGGTTACTCGTCGCTGGGCAACATCGGTATCGAGGCGCTGACCGGCTTCCTGTCGGCGTTTCTCAACGTCCGTGTTGTCGCGCCCGTGATTGCCGGTATCGCGTTGGCGGCCACCATCGGCGCCGGCGCCACCGCCCAGTTGGGCGCCATGCGGGTGTCCGAGGAAATCGACGCCGTCGAGTGCATGGCGGTGCACTCGGTGTCCTACCTGGTGTCCACCCGGCTGATCGCCGGGCTCGTTGCGATCATTCCGCTGTATTCGCTGTCGGTGCTCGCCGCGTTTTTTGCCGCTCGCTTCACGACGGTGTTCATCAACGGGCAGTCAGCAGGCCTGTATGACCACTACTTCAATACCTTCCTCATCCCGTCGGACCTGCTGTGGTCGTTTTTGCAGGCGATCGTGATGTCGATCGCGGTCATGCTCGTGCATACCTATTACGGCTACAACGCCAGCGGTGGGCCGGTCGGCGTCGGTATCGCGGTCGGCCAGGCCGTGCGGACCTCGCTGATCGTCGTTGTCGTCATTACTTTGTTCATCTCGCTGGCGGTGTACGGCTCGTCCGGTAACTTCAACCTCTCCGGGTAAGGGGGACGATGGCAGAGGGCGGATCGCGACGTTCAACTGTCCGGCTGGCAGCGGCGCTGCTGGCCAGTTTGTTGGTGGCGTTCGCCGTTCTGACTTACCTCTCCTACACAGCGGCTTTCTCCTCGGTCGACACCGTTACCGTGTCGTCGCCGCGGGCCGGGCTGGTGATGGACAACGGCGCCAAGGTCAAGTTCCGCGGCATCCAGATCGGCAAGGTCACCGAGATCGACTATGCGGCCGACCAGGCCCGGCTGACGTTGGCGATCAACAGCGATGCCATGCGCTACATCCCCTCCAACGCGACGGTGCACATCGCGGGCAACACCATCTTCGGCGCCAAGTCGGTGGAATTCATTCCGCCCCAATCGCCTTCGCCGACGTCCCTGCGTCCGGACGCGCACGTCAGTGCTTCGATGGTGCAGCTGGAAGTCAACACCTTGTTCCAGTCGCTCGTCGACTTGCTGCACAAGATCGACCCGGTCGAATTGAACGGGACGCTGAGCGCATTGGCGGAAGGCCTGCGCGGCCACGGTGACGATTTTGGTGCGCTGTTGTCGGGACTGAATACCCTGACGCAGCAGGCGAACCCGAAGCTGGGCGCCCTGCAGGAGGACTTCCGCAAGACTGGGGTCGTCACCAACACCTACGCCGACGCCGCCCCGGACCTGAACAGGATTTTCGACAACCTGCCGACCATCAGCAAGACCGTCGTCGACCAGCAGAAGAATCTCAACGACACGCTGTTGGCGACAATCGGCTTGTCTAACAACGCGTATGAGACGTTGGAACCGGCTGAGCAGGATCTCATCGACGCCATCAATAGGTTGCGGGCCCCCCTGAAGGTCGCTTCTGACTATTCGCCGGAATTCGGCTGTCTATTCGCCGGCATTGGGCGAGGTATCAAGGAATTCGCCCCGTTGATCGGTGTCCGGAAAGCGGGATTGTTCACCTCGTCGAGCTTCGTCTTGGGCGCGCCAGCGTACACGTACCCGGAATCTCTGCCGATCGTTAACGCGTCCGGGGGCCCGAACTGCCGTGGCCTGCCCGATATCCCGACCAAGCAGACCGGCGGCTCGTTCTACCGCGCGCCGTTCTTGGTCACCGATAACGCCAATATCCCGTACGAGCCGTTCACCGAATTGCAGTTCGACGCCCCGTCGACATTGCAGTTCTTGTTCCACGGCTCATTCGCGGAACGGGACGACTTCTGATGGCGGACTCGGGCATGCCATCGCACCGGTCGATGGTGATCAAGGTCAGCCTCTTCGCGGTGGCGATGCTGCTGGTGGCCGCGGGCCTGGTGGTGGTCTTCGGTGACTTCCGGTTCGGGCCCGAAAGTACTTACCACGCAACCTTTATCGACGCGTCGCGGTTGAAAGCCGGCCAGAAGGTTCGCATCTCCGGTGTGCCGGTCGGTTCGGTCCAGGGTCTCAAGCTCAACCAGGACAACAGCGTCGACGTGGAGTTCGTCGTCGACCGCCGCTACACGCTGTATTCGTCGACGCGCGCGCTGATCCGGTACGAAAACCTGGTCGGCGACCGGTTCCTGGAAATCACGTCGGGTCCCGGAGAACTGCGGAAGCTGGCGCCCGGCGCGACGATCAACGCCCAACACACCGAGCCCGCACTGGATCTGGATGCGCTGCTGGGCGGATTGCGGCCGGTATTCAAGGGGTTGGATGCTGACAAAGTCAACACGATCAGCAGCGCCCTCATCGAGTTGTTGCAGGGCCAGGGTGGAGCGTTGTCGAACGTGCTGGCGGACACCAGCGCGTTCTCGACCGCGCTTGGCCAACGTGACCAGCTCATCGGTGATGCGATCACCAACCTCAACACGGTGCTCGGCACCATCGACGAACGAAGCGCTAAATTCTCGGCCAGTGTTGACCAGTTGCAGCAATTGATCACCGGATTGGCCAAGAACAAGGACTCAATCGCGGGTGCCATCCCGCCGCTGGCGTCGACGACGACGGATCTGACTGAGCTGCTGAAGAATTCACGCAGGCCGCTGCAGGGCATCCTGGAAAATACCCGGCCGCTGGCCACCGAGCTGGATAACCGCAAGGCCGAGGTGAACAACGACATTGAGCAACTGGGCGAGGACTATCTACGCCTGGCCGCACTTGGCGCCTACGGGTCGTTCTTCAACATCTACTTCTGCTCGGTGACGATCAAGATCAACGGACCGGCCGGCGGCGACATCCTGCTGCCCCTTGGCGGCCAGGTGGATCCCAGCCAAGGGAGGTGCGCTTTTGTCAAGTAATCCGAAGCGCGAACGCGACCCGCTGCGCACCGGCGTCTTCGGCGTGGTGCTGGTCATCTGCGTCGTGTTGATCGCCTTCGGCTACTCCGGTTTGCCGTTCTACCCACAGGGAAAGACATATGACGCCTACTTCAGCGACGCCGGTGGCATCTCGCCCGGCAACGCCGTCTACGTGTCGGGCTTGAAGGTGGGCAAAGTGCAATCCGTCGGTCTGGCCGGAGACAGCGCCAAGGTGACCTTCTCGGTCGATCGGCACGTCGCGGTCGGTGATCAGTCGTTAGCCTCGATCCGCACCGACACCATCCTCGGCGAGCGTTCCATTTCGGTGACGCCAGCGGGCAGAGGCACGGCGACCAGCATTCCGCTGAGCCGGACGACCACGCCGTACACGCTGGCCGGCGCACTCGAGGACCTGGGTCAAGACGCGAACAACTTGAACAAGCCGCAGTTCGAACAGGCGTTGAACGTCCTCACCGACACGCTGCACGACGCGACACCGCAACTACGCGGCGCGCTGGACGGGGTGACATCGCTGTCACGCACCCTGAACAGCCGTGACGAGGCGCTGCAAAGCCTACTGGCCCATGCCAAGTCGGTGACAACGGTGCTGTCGCAGCGCGCCGACCAGGTCAACAAGTTGGTCGATGACGGTAACGAATTGTTCGCCGCGCTCGACGAGCGGCGCGGCGCCCTGGCGCAATTGATCTCAGGCATCAGCGGCCTGTCAGCGCAGATTTCCGGGTTTGTGGCCGACAATCGCAAGGAGTTCGGCCCTGCATTGAGCAAACTCAACGACGTACTGAGCAATCTCAACGAGCGCCGCGACTACATCACCGAGGCCCTCAAACGGCTGCCCACCTATGCGACAGAGCTGGGCGAGGTGGTCGGTTCCGGACCCGGATTCAACGTCAACGTCTACGGCGTGATCCCGGCACCGCTGCTCGCGGCCATGTTCGACTTCTTCTACCAGCCCGGCAAGCTACCGGCCAGCCTCGCCGACTACTTGCGTGGATTGATCCAGGAACGCTGGATCATCAGGCCGAAGTCGCCATGATCGAGCGGACTATCGGCAGCCGGGGGCTGCGCAACGTCACCATCATCGCGCTGGTCGCGGTGCTGATCGGTGGTGTGTACACGTTGTACTCGTCCAACGGCGGCGGCCGAAAAATCATCGGCTACTTCACGTCTGCTGTCGGGCTCTATCCAGGAGATCAGGTCCGCATCATCGGAGTTCCGGTTGGCACGATCGACTCGATCGAACCGCGGCCTGCCGACGTCAAGATCACCATGTCGATCTCCGACGACGTGAAGATGCCGAAAGACGCCAAGGCCGTCATCATGTCGCCGAACCTGGTGTCGGCGCGGTTCATTCAGCTCACTCCGGCATACACCGGCGGTGCGGTGCTGCCCAACGGCGCGAGCATCGATCTGGCCCGCACCGGCGTTCCGGTGGAATGGGATGAGGTGAAGGAAGCACTGACCCAACTGGCCGTCTCGCTGGGTCCGACGGCGGGATCGATGCACGGCCCGTTGGGCGCGGCGATCAACCAGGCCGCGGACACTTTCGACGGTAAGGGCGATTCGTTCCACAACGCGCTGCGGGAGCTTTCGCAAGTCGCTGGGCGACTGGGGGATTCGCGCGGCGATATCTTCGGCACGGTCAAGAACCTGCAGGTTCTGGTCAACGCACTGTCAGCGAGCAACGAACAGATCGTGCAGTTCGCCGGAAACGTCGCGTCGGTGTCCCAAGTGCTGGCCGATAGCTCACGGCATCTGGACAACACGCTGGGCACCCTCAACAAGGCGCTCTCGGATATCCGAGGATTCCTGCATGAGAACAACTCGACGCTGATCGATACGGTCAACCAGCTCAACGACTTTGCCAAGACGTTGAGCGACCAGAGCGACAACATCGAGCAGGTGCTGCACGTGGCGGGCCCCGGTATCGCCAACTTCTACAACATCTATGACCCGGCGCAGGGCACCCTGAACGGCCTGCTATCGATACCTGAATTCGCCAACCCGGTGCAATTCATCTGCGGCGGCTCCTTCGAGACCGCCGCCGGGCCCAAAGCGCCCGACTACTACCGGCGCGCCGAGCTGTGCCGCGAACGGCTGGGGCCGGTGCTGCGTCGGCTGGCGGTGAACTATCCGCCGATCATGTTCCACCCGCTCAACACGATCACGGCATACAAGGGCCAGATCATCTACGACACTCCGGAAACCCAAGCCAAAGCGGCCACACCGGTTCCGCAGCTGACCTGGATACCGGCTAAAGGCGGCCAGACGTCGGCTCCCACCCAGAGTCCCGCCGATCTGCAGGCTTTGCTTGTCCCGACGGCCCCGCAGGCGGGACCGCTTCCGGGTCCACCGCCGGCTGGTCCGGGCGCCGGCCTGGGACAGGGCCCTGCTCCCGGCTCCGCATTCGGGCCCTTGCCCGGCCCTGCGCCGACCGCGCTAGGCGGCGGTGGATGAGCCGAATCTTATTGCGCGGCAGCGCATTGGTGGCGGGCAGCGCGTTGCTGGCCGGTTGTCAATTCGGCGGGCTGAACTCGCTGTCGATGCCCGGGACCGCGGGTCACGGTAGTGGCGCCTACTCGATCACTGTCGAAATGCACGACGTGGCGACGCTGCCGCAGAACTCTCCCGTCATGGTCGACGATGTCACCGTCGGCAGTGTCGCCGGTATCTCCGCCGAGCAGCGGAGCGACGGATCCTTCTATGCCGCAGTGAAATTAGCGCTGGACAAAAACGTTGTGCTGCCGGCCAACGCGACCGCAACAGTCGCCCAGACGTCGCTGCTGGGCTCGCTGCACATCGACTTGGCCGCGCCGAAGGACAAGCCGGCAAGCGGCAAGCTGGTTAACGGGTCGAAAATCGCCGAGTCCAACACCGCCCGCTTTCCCACCACCGAAGAGGTGTTTTCAGCCCTCGGCGTCGTGGTCAACAAGGGCAATATCGGCGCGTTGGGAGAGATCACCGACGAGACGTACCAGGCCTTCGCGGGTCGGCAGAGCCAGTTCGTCGACTTGGTCCCGAGATTGTCCGAGCTGACCGCCGGACTCAACCGGCAGGTCAACGACATCATCGGGGCGGTCGACGGGTTGAACCGATTCTCCGCGACTCTGGCGCAAGACAAGGACAATCTGGGCCGGGCACTGGACACCCTGCCGGAAGCGATTCGCGTCCTCAACAAGAACCGGGACCACATCGTCGACGCGTTCGCCGCCCTGAAGAAACTGGCGACGGTCACCTCGAACGTGCTCTCGAAAACCAAGGTGGACTTCGCCGCCGACCTCAAAGACCTGTACGCGGTCGCCAAAGCGCTCAACGACAATCGCAACAATTTCGTCACCTCGCTGCAGCTCTTGCTGACCTTCCCGTTCCCGAACTTCGGCATCAAGCAGGCCGTGCGTGGCGACTACCTCAATGTGTTCACCACCTTCGACCTCACCCTGCGCCGGCTCGGTGAGACGTTCTTCACCACGTCGTATGCACTTGATCCGAACATGATGCACATGAATGAGGTTCTCAACGCGCCCGACTTCCTGACCGGCGAAATGGCCAACCTGTCCGGACAGGCGGCCGACCCGTTCAAGATTCCGCCCGGCACGGCATCAGGGCAGTAGGGGGCGGCGCAGATGATCGACAGACTGACCAAGATTCAGCTCATCATATTCGCGGTGATCACCG
>Ga0182030_10009442_pt1 | contig 19965 bp, 18 predicted proteins | sample 812S3MmetaG_FD_121299 | JGI IMG/M metagenome (GOLD analysis project Ga0182030, IMG submission 121299) | Permafrost microbial communities from Stordalen Mire, Sweden - 812S3M metaG (Illumina Assembly) | ecosystem: Environmental > Terrestrial > Soil > Wetlands > Permafrost | place: Sweden... | reverse complement strand
CTTTCGCGAAAGGGAAAAACTTGTCCAGCGGAAGACCGTTGATGATGAACAGTCCTTTGCCTGGACGCAGGATAACCCGGGCCACGGAAGTCTTGCGACGGCCGGTGGCGGTAAATTGTTCCTTAGGTGCGGTCACTTGGTTTCTCCTCTTTTGGCGGGATGGGGCAGTTTCAGAGGCTGGGGCTTCTGGGCCGAATGGGGATGTGCCTCTCCCTTATAGATGTTGACCCGGCCGAACATTTTGTCGCCCTGACTAGTCTTGGGCAGCATGCCCTTGATGGCGTATTCCAAAATCCGCTCGGGGCGGGTGGTGCGGATGACCTTGTATTCCTCGGTCGATAATCCGCCCGGACGGCCGGACGTGCGGTGGTGAGCTTTGGTTTCCCACTTGTTCCCGGTGAGGACGATCTTATCGGCGTTGATGATCACCACATGATCCCCGTTTTCGACATGGGGCGTGAAATTCACCTTGTGTTTTCCGCGAAGTACGGCGGCGACCTGGCTGGTCAAACGGCCGAGGACCATGTCCTTGGCGTCCACGATCCACCACTTGCGGTTGATTTCCTTCTGGGTCGGCAAATAAGTCTTTTGCATGATTCCTAACCTGTAACTTTCTAAAAAAGGCTAAAAAAGGGCCTAAAAGGCCTCTTCCTTGACAAGGGGTTGAATTATAAGGGTTTTAATTGGAGTGTCAAGGAGAAGGTGGGATTTAGACCTTGGAAGTAGAAAGGGAAAGCCGGAGCCTTGGTTCCCCGTTAATCATGGCGAAAGTCACGGGCCCCCGGTGTCTTAAAACCCAGTCTTCCAGACCTTCCGGGCCAAGCGTTCTTCGGGGCGAAGGTAGGCCGATGAGATCCGCCATAAACCCTGGTTTGATACGGCCCAGATGATTTCCCATCCCCAGGGCCCGCGCGGGCTTGGTAGTGACCATGGAGAGTACTTCGGCCGAGGGAACCTGCGGGTGTTTTTCTTTGAAGAGCCTCATCTCCCGGAAGAGGGAAAGGGACGAGTTGCTGGCTAGGCTGTCTGTTCCCAGGCAGACCGGAATGCGGTGCTTCACCATCCGCCGGTAGGGGAAGGGAGTGTGCTTGAAATAGTCATGGCTTCCCGGGCAATGCACCACGGTGACGCGGTTCTTGGCCAGCAAGGAAAGGTCCCTTTCGTTCGCCAGGTTCACATGAACCGCCAGGTCGAGCTTCGGAAGCCAGCCGCACTCGTTAAGATATTGCACAGGCGTGGTCCCACGGGGAATGTTCCAATCGGGGTTCAGGGCCTTGATCCTTTCCGCCATGGGGCCCTTTCCCGTCCTGAAAAAATTCCACTCCTCCCGGCTCTCGGCCAGGTGGAGCGTGGTGGGATATCCCTTGTGGGAGGAAAGGAACTTTCCCAAAAGGCCCAGTGTTTCCTTCGACACCGTGAAAGGGGTGTGGGGTGAAAACCCCAGGCGCACGAGATTGGGGTCCGTACCCACTTCGGCGAATTCCTTCCACTTTTCGAGGGTTTGATTCCAGTAGGCTCGGGGGGATTCCTGTCCAAGGTCCAGGATTTCCCAAAACGAAAAGGCCCGAAAGCCGGATTGACGAAGCAGGGGCACACTTTCCCCGCTGGTGGCTACGTCACAAAGAGTCGTAGTTCCATAAGCCAGGCTTTGTCGGATGCCCTCGCGAACCGAACATCGAAATTCTTGGCGGGTCGTTTGACGGGTTTTTTCTCCCATGGTCCTAAGCCATTCCCGGAAAGAAACTCGGCGAGGGACTTTGCCCTTGAACCAGGTGAAGTCCAGGTGGCAATGGGCATTGATGAAGCCAGGGAGCAGCACCGTATTTCCCAAATCCAAAATCCGAACGGAAGGAAGAAAAACCAAGTCTTCCCGTCGTCCCACCTGGAGAATCTTTCCCCCTTGAACCAAAACAAAAGCGTCCTCTAGGGGACGCGGCCGGTCGAGGGTCAAAAGGTATTTGGCAAATAGAACAAGTCGGGGACTGGGGCTCATTCCGCTAGGTTACCAGCCCGGGACCGGGGTATATAGTCCAAAGGACGTGACCTTTCCCCTGTTTTCTTCTGGGTTGACCCTGTCTCAGGGGTCGCATAAATTAGGCCACCATGCTCGATAATAAAATTTCAAACTCCTTTTTCGACTTTACCAGCCGGCTCACCACTCGCTTCCCCAAGGGCGGGGCGTGGTTTTTCGACCACACCCTGATCCCGGCCCTCGGCAACCCTCTGGTGGGCGCCCTCACCCGCCGAAGCAATCTCCGAATTCTAAAATCCTTGAAGACCTTCCAACGCATCCTCGTCGTCTCGGACATTCATATCGGGGACGCCATCCTGGCCGCCGGAGGCGTGGCGGTATTCCGGAATTATTTTCCAGAAGCCCGGATCGATTATGTGGTGAAGAAATATGTGAAGTGCCTTTTCGAGGGGAACCCGGACATCTCAAACCTTTATCCCGTCTTTACCGGCGGTCAGTTCCCCAATGAGTCCGATCTGGACGCGGTCAAGAAATTGGCCTTTGAGAACGATTACGACCTCTGCCTAAATTGTTGCCCCTTTATTGAGGATAGAAAAATATTTCCCAAGGGCCAAAAGGTCCTCAATATGGTGACGGCCGCCCCGAAAGTCTTGATGAACCTGACCGACAAGACCGGCTCCTGCCATTTCATGTACCAAACCTATGGCATGCCGGACGACCTCCTTGCCGAAGTCACGGGCCGAACGAGCCCCCGGCCTTTCAAGGGATTTCCTGTCACCCTTTCCGACGAAGCCTATGCCCAGGCCCTGGCTTTCTTGAAGGAAAACAACATCCCACAGGATCAGTGGGTTTATTTCCTGAACCCGGACACGGCATCACCTTTCAATCGCATCCCATTTAACGACCAATTCACCCTATTGAAGGAGCTCTTGGCCTTGCCGGGCCATGTTCTGCTGGGTTCTGGTTTTACCGCCCAGAACATTGAACTCCAGTTGGTGGAAAAACTGTCGGAAAACGAAAAGACCCGGCTGACCATCGTGCCCAAAAGCCTTGAGCTGGATGCCTACGCGGCCTTGTTGGATTTTTCCGATATTTTTATTTCGGGAGACACGGGTCCCTTGCACATCGGAGCGGCCCGCAAGGTATCCAAAACAGGAAATGTTAAGTTCCGCAACAAGACCTACATCGTTTCCGTCTTTGGCGCCACGAATGCCCGCATGTCGGGTTATGACTCCATCGATCCCCTTTTCCCTCCCGCCGACCAGGATAGCCCTTCACGCTGCTATGTCTCTGAAAGTACCTGCCGCAACATCACCTGCATGAACAAAATGTCCAAAACCTGCAAGACGGTCCGCTGTTTCGATTTTTTGGATGTGGAAAGAATCCTTGCCGATATCCGTTCCTATCTGAATACCCTTTAACCTGCCGATCCCCTCCGCAAGAAAAACGGCCAGCTTGTAAATTTCATTGAACTTCCGGGATCAAACATTCCCCCATTCGTTTCGTATAGTGAAACAATAAGCACCTGGGGCGGAAAAATTTTTTCACGTTCGAAAAAATGATTGTTATTTGGGAAGGGTTTTGGGCGGGCCGGGTTTGGGGGCGGGCGGAGGCGGGGCAGTGGAACGGCGAACCATCAATTCGGGTTCAATGAGGATGTGCTGGCGTGCCTTCTGGGGATCCTGAACGATCGAATCAAGCATCTCCACGGCGATACGACCCATCTCGTAAAAGGGTTGGTGGATGGTGGTCAAGGGCGGAGTGTGAAGGGCAGCCTGGTCATAGTTGTCGAAACCCACCACCGAAAGGTTGCCGGGAATGCGGATACCCAGTTCCGCTGCCTTTTGCATAGCCCCGAATGCGATCATGTCGCTGGCGCAAACCAGAGCCGTGGGCCGAACTGGCTCGGGCATTGTCAAAAGGTCCAAGGCAGCTTCCTTCCCGAAGTCCGATGAGAATACTCCATGTTTAACCCAGTCCGCGTTTTCAATCAGGCCGCCCGCTTTCAAGGCCATGCGGTACCCTTCGTAACGGTCGCGGGCGTTCGAGGACAGCTCCAGTTCCCCGCCGATATAGCCGATGCGGTTGTGTCCCAGACTGATTAAATGCTCGGTCGCTTTACGGGCGCCTTCCAGGTTGTCCAAATCCACCCAGGAATATTCCTCGCCCGGATCACGGTGAAAAAGCAAAACAATGGGGATCTTCACGTTTTTCAGCATCCCCAGATCCTGGTTTTTCGCGCGGGGAGCCATAATGACTACACCCGAGAGTTCTTCTTTTTTCAGGAATTCGGCTTCCCCGCCCAGGATTCCCACCACATTTTTTAGTAGAAGCGGAAATTCGGACCGGGTGATGCCGTCGATGATGCCGGTGAGGGTCTGCTGGTAATAGGTTTCGGAAAGATGGGGGGAACATTCCCAGAAGGAAAGCAGTCCCAGGGAATGGTGGGCTTTGGATTTGGCATTAGGCGCCATGACTTCCCTCCGGGAAACTCAGGATTATTTCGTCACGTACTCTTCCATGGTTTCAAACTTGTCAAAGGGCTTTTTATCCGTCGAAATCCGCCCCCTTGTTTTGAGTACTTGTAGTTCCTCGTTGGTGGGTTCCACTCGGTATAGGGAGGGCGTGAAATAGTCGAAAGTGACCCGTTGTTTCTTGAGCTTCTTCACGTTGTTTTCCATCGTTTTAATTGAAATCGGCGCGGCGGAAGCCATGCGGTAGGTCCAACCCATTCCGAAACAGGGCATTTCGACTCGAGCCGTAAGGATGTTCGAGAAAACCGAATGGAAGGTCTTGTAGATCGTGGCAAAGGAATCGGGAAAAAGATAATAGTTGTCGGTATGGATGCCGACCAGTCCGCCCTTTTTCACCCTCTTCTTGCAAAGCTGATAGAACTCCTTCGTGTAAAGCATCTTGGAAGGCCCGTGGGGCTCGGTCAGGTCGATGATGAGCACGTCGAATTTTTCAGGGTTCTTCTCAAGTCTTTTGCGGGCATCCTCGTAAACGATTTCGACCCGTGGATCCTTGAGACATTTTTCAATCTCAGGGTATTTTTTCCGGCAAAAGTCCACCACACCCTTGTCGATCTCGACCATCAGGATACGCTGAAGCGTTTTGAACTTGACCGCTTCTTCCAAGGCAAAGCAATCCCCGCCCCCGATGACGCAAATGCTAACCGGCTTTCGGTGCGCTAAAAGGGGAGCGGAAACCAGGTACTGGTGGTATCGGTTCTCGTCCCCCCGGCTGATCTGGATCTTGCCGTCCAGGAAAAGCAGGGTCCCGAAAGTGTCGTTCTCGAATATTTCCATCGATTGATAGGGGGTCTGGCCCTTGTAAAGGGATTGACCCTTGTAAACATGGCCGAAGGTGTTGGTGGTCCACTCAGTTTTGATGTCCATCGTCGAGGCTCCTGGAAAATGTTGCCGGAATTATATAGGAATTCCGGGAAAGGACCGGGAAAAACCTTGGTAACAAAGGGAAGGCAGGGATAGGAAAATCAGAATAAATAGAGGTCCATGGAAAGCCTTACATCAAAACCCGTGTAGTCGATGGAAGCGTAGTCTCCGTTACCCTGGCCCAGGCTCTGGCTGGGCTGGACCCCCAAAGTCCCGTTGCGTAAAACCGCCAGGGCCGCGGTGGTTCCCATCGTCTGGTTCGAAGCGCTTCCCTGAACCTGGGGAATCTTGGCGTATCGGAATCGTCCCGAAAGCTCCAACCCCACCTCCCGGGTCACGAACCATTCGTTGCCCACCCCGAGCGAGCAGCCCACCGCTCCCCCGGAAAACTCACCCATCACCGGGCTGACAGAATCCGCCTGGTAATACCGGACCTGGGTGAAGTAATAACCTACGCCCCCCATGGCGTAGAGGCGGCTTTTCCCGCCGGTGAAGTTGCGGTAATAGTTTAAGCCCAAGGCGTAAGTGTCGGGATTGACGGACTGGAGCAGGTCCGAGTTGGGGGAGACCACCGTGACCTGATACCCTTCCCCTCCCAGGTAATCCAACCCGAAGGAAATAATATTGGCCTCATCCAGGTTGACCCCGCTCTCCAGACCCAGTTCGATACCGGTGTTGCGGGCAGAGGCAAGACCGTTTTGTCCGCTGGATCCGGAGGACTTGTTCCAGGATTGGGCGTCGGATTCGAGGTCCTGCATGGTGGCAAAACCGAAACTCGAGTTCAATTTGATCCAGACCGGAAATCGGGGGCCCGCGCGTTTATGGGAAACATAGGGCATGGCGTAACCGGAAACCTGCGCGATCAGATCGGGCGAAACCGTGATCGTCGGTTGCTTACCGTAAGCCGGGTCAATTTCTTCCATCGGCTGGAGACTGAAGGACGACAGCGAGGAGGTTGAAAACTGCAATTTACGGAAATTCGTGAGAAGCCCCGGATTGTTGGGGTTAATCTTCAGGCTTTCCTGGTATGCCCCCATGGCCGCGTCCCTTTGTTGAAGGACAAAATAACAATTGCCAATCATGTGGTAGGTTTTCCAGGAGTCCAGGTTCTCATCGGCGGCCAGGTAAAAATGGTGGAGTGCTTCTTGGTATTTGCCCTTTTGGTACAAGCGAAAACCTGTCTGATATTCCAAAACACCGGCTTTTTCCGGGGAAGCGAGGCACGTACCAGCCACGAAAAGCGTAAGGAACGTGGAAAGTAAAAAACGTTTTTTTAGGCCCGAGAAAATCAATTCGGTATTCCTCAAAAACTGGATAAATCCTGGGTCCCGATCACATTCGGCCCAGTCCAAAAACTCACGAACTTATATATTTTACCCCTACTCCCCTAGCCCCAAGATGATTTATCTCTTCTAGGGTCAGGCCGGAATGGGGTTTCACGTTATTTGCAAAATCTAGACGGTTTTGAGGTCTGTTTAATTTGGGTTTGAAGAAATTAGATATAACGAAAAATGGTGGAAATAGCAGCTATTTGCGGTTGGGCAACCCGGGAACCCTTCCCATTTGGGCCGTAATGGTGGAATGCATGCCCCCCCGGGTATTAAACAATCCGGTCACCCGGCACCATTTGGGCCTGGCCACGGAGGCGAAATCCCGGAGCATCCGGTTCACCGCGTTTTCGTAAAAAATACCGATGTTGCGGTAAGCCAGGATGTAGCTTTTGAGGGATTTCAGTTCCAGCACATGCTTGACCGGCTCATATTCCAGGATGATCGTTCCGAAATCGGGCAGACCCGTTTTGGGACAGACCGCCGTGTACTCGGGAATCTCGATGCGGATGGTATAGCCCGTGTATTGGTTGGGGAATACATCGATCGAGGGCAGTTTGATCTTGATGCCCGATTTTGCGTGGGTCTCGTTGTAATCGCTCATGACTTATCCCAATCCTTCGTGTTTAGTTGACCAGGTTGTAGAGGGTATCGCGCTGGTGAGGCTCATAACCCATTTCACTGATCAGCCGCCTCATCTCATTGAGTTCCATGGTGTAGTGGGTACCGGTTGAAGAAACCACGTTTTCTTCCAACATAATGCTTCCCAAATCATTGGCCCCGTATTTCAACCCCAACTGTCCGATCTTCTTGCCCGGGGTCACCCAGGAAGCCTGCAAATTGGGCAGAGTGTGGTTGAGGATTACCCGGCAGAGGGCCAGGGTCTTCAAGTATTCCAGCCCGCTAGCGCTTTTTAACCCCAGGGCCTCGTTGCCTGGCTGGTAGAGCCAGGGAATGAACCCGAGGAATCCGCCGGTCTCTTCCTGCAGTTCCCTCACCCGAAAAACGTGCTCGATACGGTCCTCGATGGTTTCTACATGACCAAACATCATGGTGGCGGTGGAACGCATACCGAGGGAATGCAGGTCGCGCATCACGCCCAGCCACTCCTCGGTAGAAGCCTTCAGAGGAGCGATTTCCTTACGCACCCGGTCCACTAGGATTTCCGCTCCGCCACCGGGCATTGAATCCATCCCCGCCTTGCGGAACTCTTTCAGGATATCGATGACCGGCATCCCGAACACCGAGGAGAAATGGACGAGCTCGGGGGGCGAGAAAGCGTGCAGGGTAATATCCGGATGAGCCTGCTTCACCTTGGAAAGCATGTCCAAGTACCACTCCAGCTTCAGGTCGGGGTTGTGCCCGCCCTGGAGGAGGATCTGGGTGGCGCCCAGGGCCTTGGCCTCGGCCACCTTGTGGATGATCTTATCCGCTTCATTGACGTAGCCTTCCTTGGTGTCGCCCGGCTCGCGGTAGAAAGCACAAAACTTGCAGTAGGTCACGCAGACGTTGGTGTAGTTGATGTTGCGGTCAATCAGGTAGGTTGCGATCTTGTCGCCTTTGGAGCGTGTCTTCAGAGTATCCGCCAGGGCCCCCAGGTCATTGAGTTCTGAACCCTTGAATAGGTCGAGGGCTTCTTCCCGATTGACCACATAGCCGTCCAGGATTTTCTCTTGAAGGGATTCAATAGTAGCTGTTGTCATTTCTTCATTTTCCTCTTTGCAGGCGCATCGCTTCAAAAAGTCGACAGTCTGCGGTCGACAGTCGACAGCTGGTAAAATTCCTGTCGACTGTAAACTGTCGACTGCCGACTTCAGTTAAAAGATGAGTCCTTCTTCCTTCAACAATCTTTGGAATTCCTGGTGCCCCTTCACTTCCTCGGGCCCGTATTCGTATCGGATGTTCTTTTCGAGATATTCCTTCGCCTGGTTGTGGTGGAACACCCAGATGCCCGGGTAGCTGTCGGCGATCTCCTGGAAATGCTTCACGCCTTCGTTGCGGCAGGCCAGAAGGTCCTGCTCGATCTCCCGCGCCACAGGGACTGAGTTGGTCATCCAGACCGCGAAAACGAAGGGTTTCTGAGTGTGGAAGAACCATTCTTCGCCCAGGTCGGTGACCGTCATGCCCGAGGGGGCCGATTCCAGGGCAATGTCGCCGAATTGGAGGACCGCTTCCCAGGGTTTGACCTGTTGCGGATGGAAATTCGCCATATCGACCGACACCACTTTGAGGCCTTTGACCCCATACCATTTTTTAAGGATCAATCGGGCCAGGAGAACCGAAGTTTCGGAGCGGTCATCGACAAAAAGACGTTGGGTGCGGGATAAGGGTTCGTTTGAGATAAGACGAACGCTTTTGACTGGGCCCTTACATCCCACTGCGGCGATGGGAACGATTTGAAGACTGGGGTCTTTGATATAAGCGGCAATGGGGGCGATGGCCACATCCACTCGGCCCTCTTTCAACAGTTTGGACATCTGGTTGGGAGCCACCTCAATGATCTTATGGTGTTTGGACATTTCCCAGGTCAGGGGTTGAACATTGAGGAAGTGGTAAACCCCGATCCGCATGGGCCGAGAGGTGAACTTGACCGGTTCGGCGGGCTTAGGCGCTGGGGCGACAGCAGCCGCGGCAGCAACGGGAACCGGTGCGGCGGTGGCGGCAGGCGCGGGTGTTGCCACGGGTGCGGCTGGAGTGGCAGGCGGAGCCTTGGCAACGGGAGCTGAGGCCGGTACGGGGGCAGCTGTCGGAGCCGGGGATGCGGCCGGTGGTACGGCCGGAGTTGGATTCGTCGGTGTTTCGCTCATGGTTGTTCCTTTTTACATTCGGAATCGCGTTTCAAACATAGTTTAATCAAGCAAAAGCTATTTTGTGCTTTACACCTTCTCCCCTGGAGGGAGAAGGTTGGGATGAGGGGGTGATTTTAGAAGCATAGCACCCCTCACCCAGCCCTCTCCCTCAAGGGGAGAGGGTTAACCTATTGGTTATGCCCGTTACCCCACCGTGGCGGTGACGGATTGGGGCTTCAATTCTTTATAAAGCGTGTCCCGTTCCACGGGGATACGCCCCGCTTCGCGGATGAGTTGTCTCAATTGTTGCACCGTCATTATCTCCGGGGTGTCGGACCCGGCCATGTGGTAGATGTTCTCTTCGATGACCGTGCCGTCGATGTCGTCCACCCCGTAGCCGAGGGACAACTGGGCCAGCCGGGCGCCCAGGGTGATCCAATAGGCTTTGATATGGGGGAAGTTATCCAGGTAAACCCGGCCCACGGCCAGGGTCTTCAGGTCTTCCATGCCGCTGGGACGGGCGAACTGGTCCATGGCGGTGTGGTCGGGGTGAAAGGCTAGGGGGATGAAGGTCTGGAATCCCCCGGTCTCATCCTGCAGTTCCCTCAAGCGGCGCATGTGGTCGACCCGGTGGTGGTACTTCTCGATATGTCCGAAAAGCATGGTGGCGTTGGTCCTCAGGCCCAGCTTGTGGGCCGCGCGATGCACCTTGATCCATTCGTCCGCGTCCGCCTTGCCCGGGCAGATCTGTTCCCGGACCTCAGGATGGAAGATCTCCGCTCCCCCTCCGGGCATGGAATCCAACCCCGCTTCTTTCAGGGTCGAGAGGATCTCTTCGTAGCTCATGTTGAACTTATTGGCGAAATAGGCGATCTCTACCGCCGTGAAGCATTTCAGGTGGACGGAAGGCACCTCTTTTTTGAGCATGCGCAGCATGGTCAGGTACCAATCCAGCTCGTATTTGGGATGAAGGCCTCCGACGATATGTAACTCGGTGATGTGTTCTTTTTCAAAGGCCGTTTTGGCCTTTTCCAGGATCTCTTGGTGGGTGAATTCGAAAGCGCCCTCTTCCCCCTCGAAGCGGGAATAAGCGCAGAACTTGCAGGTCGTGTCGCAAACGTTAGTGTAATCGATGTGCCGGTTGATGTTGTAGTAGGTGAAGTTGCCGTTTTTGCGCTCGCGTACCAGGTTGGCCATAGCGCCCAGCATATAGAGGTCAGTGGTCTCAAAAAGCCGCAGGGCGTCCGCGTCGCTCAGGCGGGTGCCGGCCTCCACCTTTTCATACAGGTCTTTGATCGGGGAATGTTCGAGACGGTATTTCAAAACCACAAAGTCGCTCCCACTACCAGGAAGTAAAGAACGGCGATCCAGCCGTTGTAACCCATCATGGTGGGGGAAAGCGTGAACCGGATGTCTCCCCCATCCTTCTCAAGCCGGTAGGCCAGCCGGTGTTGAACCAGTAGAACCAGGCCCACCAAGGAGATCCCCACGTAATAGATAGGGGAAAACCCTGCCTGGGCGCCGAAGCCAGCGAGGAATCCTAACATAAGGGTATGGAACAATCGAGAGGCCAGCAGGCTCCGGGATAGGCCCCACCGTACCACCCAGGAATGAAGTCCTTCCTGTTTGTCGAAGGATAGGTCCTGCGTGGCGTAGAGGATGTCGAACCCTGCCAAAAAGCAGATGACCGCGCCCAGGAGCCATAGGGGCTGGGTTTGGAATTGCCCGGTGGCCGCAATCCAGGCCCCCACAGGCGCGACCCCTAAGGCCAGGCCCAGGAAGAGATGCGAAGTCCAGGTGAACCTTTTGGTGTGGGAATAAAAAAGTATGATGACGAGTGCATATTGGGAAAGAACGAAAGCCAGGGGGTTGATAAAATAAGTGGTACCGACGAATCCGAACGAGGACAGTATAACGATCAGACGCACTTGCCAAAGCTTGATCCTGCCAGCGGGGATATCTCGATTTTGGGTGCGGGGGTTCTTGGCGTCCACATCCGCGTCCACCAGCCGGTTGTAAGCCATGGCCGAGGTGCGGGCCAAGACCATGCAAAGGATCACGAGAAAGAGAACACGAAAGGGCGGTCGACCATTCGTGGCCGTCAGCAGACTTGCCAGAGCGAAGGGTAAGGCGAAAACCGAATGAGGCAAAACGACCAGATTCGAGAAAGATTTGAGGGTCTTAAGCATCTTAGGGGGCCTTACCCACTTGTGGCGTCAAAGTCGGGGTCGGGCTCGCGGCCGGGGTCACCACCGGTGTGGCTTGGGGACCTTCAGGTTGGCCGGCCAAAACTTCCGCGTTTTCCGAAAAGAGGGTAAGGTAATTCCAGGGATATTCATCAACTTCGCCTAATTTGGGGTTCATCCGCCGGATCAACAAATTCTTGTTCCGGTCTTGGATATGACCTTCGACCACGAGCACATCCCCGGGTTGCGGGGTTCGGTTCAACGAATCCCACAAGAGAGCGATATTCAACATGACGTAGAAGGGGTCCGTCGAGTCGGAGGTTAGGCCTGCTAATAATCGATCAGGGGTACCCCTTTCGGGGTAAATCGGCTCATAGATATAAAGTTTCCAGATGACGTGATTCGTATCGTTGGGACTACCGGTTCTGGCAGCCTTCGAATATTCCCTGACTTCTTGGGTCAAGGGTTCGGGCTTCAAGGGTTCTTTCGCCAAACCCGGCAGGACTAAGGCAACAAACATCCATAGGATCAACCACGTTTTCATAATGTCCCTCAAGATCATTTCTCTAGATATTTCTCGCTCTTTTGGGACTCGTCCCTCCACCGCTGGGCGATATCCGCTTGGATCCCGGCATGGTCATAGACCCGCGCGACCACCGTATCCACCAGATCCTCGATCGTCTTGGGCTTGCCGTAAAAGCTAGGAGTAGCCGGGATCACATGGGCTCCTGCCAGGGTCAACAGTTCCATGTTCTTGATCTGGATGAGCGAAAGGGGCGTTTCCCGGGGCACCAGGATGAGGGTGCGTCTTTCTTTTAAGAACACCTCACCGGAGCGGGTGATCAGGTTGTCGGCGATGCCATGGGCCAATTTTCCCAGGGTGGTGGTGGAACAGGGGATGACTACCATGGCCTCGAACTTGTTGGAACCGCTGGCCGAGGGGGCCGTCAGGTCCTTCTCGTCCCATTCCTTCACATGCGGAGGAAGGTTCAAGCCCCCCTCATGGGAGGCCACCAGGCGCGCGGATTCGGAAACCACCGCGTGAACTTCCCAGTCGTCATAGGGAAAGTGCTGGAAAAACCTCCTGGCATAAATAGAGCCCGAGGCCCCCGTGACCGCCACCAGTATCTTTTTCATGGCTCCCCTCGAACACTTCTTTTACTTGCGGATCCCCATCACGCTCACCGCGATCCCCATGGTCTTCGTTTCGGCTGAAACCTCTTTGAAACCGCACTTCCCCATCAACTGTTGAAATTCGTCCAAGGAGGAAAAATCCTTGGCGGATTGCTGAAGATACTCATAGGCTTCTTTGTTCTTGGAAACCGCCCCGCCCCGAATGGGGACAATCGAGCTGACATAGAAAGTGTAGGCTAATTTCGTCAGAAAACCGGTTGGTTTGAAGAATTCAAGGATGACGACCCGTCCGCCGGGTTTCAAGACCCTGGCGATCTCTTTTAATCCCGCTTCCAGGGAATCCAGGTTTCGTACCCCGAAACCGCACACTACCGCGTCAAAGCTGTAATCCTGGAAGGGCAGTTTCAGGGCGTCGGTTTGGATTAAGCTCAAGCCATCTTTCCCCTTCGACTTATCTTGGGCCAGTTTCAGCATGGGCTTGGCGAAATCGGCCATCAGTACCTGGGCTCCCGGCACCAGTTCCTTGACCGTAAGGGCGAAATCACCCGTGCCAGCGCAAAGATCAAGTACCCGCGTGGGTTTGAAATCCCCTTTTAACAGCTGTTTCACCGCTTCTTTGCGCCATTGGATGTCCTTGTTGAACGACAAGGCGTGGTTGGCTTGATCATAGGTCGGCGCGATATCCGAAAACATGGTTTGAATCTTTGCACTCACGTTGAACCCCGATTCTTTATTTAGTTTTAAACAACAACCGCATTTACCGCCAAGACGCGAAGACGCCAAGAACACCTTTGATTTTTTAAACCTTCAATCTTGCCATTGTCGTTCTTGGCGTCTTTGCGTCTTGGCGGTGAAAACTTTTTTAATCTTTTGTTAATCCGTACTTTTTCAACAGGGGCAGCACTTTCTTCTCGACTTCCTTATCCATCCACAACTCGTCGGGCCATTCCCGGTTAAACCCTTCCTCTTTCCATTTTCGAGTTCCGTCAATTCCCATTTTTCCGCCCCAGGCCCATTGGGGCGATGTGTGGTCAAGTACGTCCAGGGGGCCTTCCCCGATCACCACATCCCTTTTGGGGTCAAAACAGTTACCCACCCGCCATAGGACCTGGCTGTAATCGTGCACATTGGTATCCTCGTCCACGATGACCAGCACCTTGGTCAGCATCATCTGTCCCAGGCCCCAGAGAGCGTTCATGACTTTGCGGGCATGTTGTGGGTACTGCTTCTTGATGGAGATGATGGCCAGGTTGTGGAATATACCTTCGAAGGGCAGGTCCATATCCATCACCTCGGGCACAATCTTCTGGAGGATGGGAAGAAAAAGCCTTTCGGTCGCCTTGCCCATGTAGTCGTCCTCCATGGGCGGTTTTCCCACGATGGTGGCCGGATAAACAGGATTCTTCCGGCGGGTGATGGCCGTCAAGTGGAAAACCGGGTATGGTTCGGCCAGGCTGTAGTAGCCCGTATGGTCGCCGAAAGGCCCTTCCGTGCGGCGTTCGCCCGGTTCAACATATCCTTCCAAAACAAAATCGGCGTCGGCATTCACCCAGAGATCCACGGTTTTGCATTTCACAATCTCTACCGGTTTGCCTCTCAAGAAACCCGCGAACAAAAGCTCATCCACCCCGTCCGGCAGGGGGGCCGTGGCCGAATAGGTCAGGGCCGGGTCGCCGCCAAGGGTCACCGCCACTTCCAGTCGCTTCCCCATCTTCTCGGCGGCACGGTGATGCGCCGCTCCGTGATGGTGCACCTGCCAATGCATGCCGGTGGTCTTGGAATCAAAGATCTGCAGTCGGTACATGCCAATATTCCGGCCTCCCGTTTCCGGGTCCTGGGTATAGACGAGTGGCAGGGTGACGAACCTGCCGCCGTCCTGGGGCCAGCATTTCAAGACCGGGAGCGTGTTCAGGTCCGGGTCCTTTTCCACGACTTCCTGGCAAGGCCCCTTGGAAACTTCCACTGGGGGAAACTTGGCGATGTCGGCAAGCTTGGGAAGGAGCTTCATTTTTTCCACAAAGCCCTTGGGGGGCTTCAGTTCCATCAGGTCCCGGATGGCCCGGGCGTGTTCTTCCATGTCCTCGACCCCCAGGGCCAGGCTCATGCGCTTATAGGATCCAAATGCGTTGATTAAGAGTGGATAGGGACTTCCCTTGGCCTTCTCAAAAAGCAGGGCTTTGCCACCGCCTGGCATCTTGGAGACCTTGTCGGTGAGGGCCGTAATTTCCAAAACCGGGTCCACCTCTTCTTTTATACGGACGAGTTCGCCCCGTTTTTCCAGCAAATCGATAAATTCAGTTAAGGAAGAATAGGCCATCTGTTTCCTCGAAGTTCAGTTTCAAACAAAAGTCAAAAACAAAGGCAATTTGAACCGCCAAGACGCCAAGTTCGCCAAGAAAAGCAAAAATCAAATCAAGACTTCATTTTTTAAATCAACTTACTTAACGTTGTTCTTGGCGGCCTTGGCGTCTTGGCGGTGAAATTAATGTTTTAATTTAAACCGTAAGGCCCGGTATTTTACGCTGTTGGAGGGAGTGGCTCAACCTTCGGTTTGTAAGAGCGGGATATGAGATAAGCGGCTAAACAAAGCACCAGACCGCCGATCGCCGTGTCCCAGAGGGCTGTTAAAGTGGGCTGCAAATAGAGGTTAAAAAGGGCGGAATAACTCGCCCCCCAACCGCAGGCCATCCAGAAACGAGAAGCCTTTTCCCCGGGGCTGGAAGCCATGAACCCTGTGAAATAAGCCGCCATGGTGAACCCGACCCCGAAAAGGTGAAGGTAGGCCATGTGCTTGATGAACATTTCGGCTTTCTCCCCCATGTTCGAGACGATGGCCAGCCAGACGAAGCACCAGAGTACCAGCCAAAAAACAGTTAAAAGTGCCGCCCCATGTGACACCATCCACAATCCCCTTCCAGCCTTATCCCAGGACCTCGCTGAAAGAATCAGAGCCGTCACACCCAGCAATACGGGAAAACCAAATAGGATCGCTATGACAGGCCAAGTTTCCGGATGCTGTTTTAGGGACCCAGCCATGGGTTCCTGCCAAACGGCCAGGATCGAAAGGGTCAGCCCTAGGGCGCCTATGCGGTAAAGCCAGGCCGAAAGGTTCATTCCTCGTCCTCAACTTTGGGAGTTTTGGGACGGACGGGAGGAAATGTCTTGGGGTAATCCACCCGTACCAGGAACAAACCGGTCGGAGGCAGAGTGGGTCCCGCCTTCTTCCGATCCTTCGATTTCAGGATGGCCGTCATATCCTCGGGCTTGAACTTTCCCGTACCCACATAGACAAGGGTTCCGGTCAGGATGCGGATCATCTGGTGCAGGAAGGAAACGCCATAATAATCAAAAAGAATATTCTTTCCCTTTCGGGTGATTGTGATTTTATGAAGCGTTCTTTGCGGGTCGGCCCATTTCCCCAGGGTGCCCCGAAAGGCCGTGAAGTCATGAGTTCCCTCAAGCCGCTTGGCGGCCAGCTTCATGGTTTTCAGGTCCAGTGGTCGGCGAAAAAGCAGGTAGGTGTTTCGATCAAAAACCGTATAGTCCTGGCTGTTGCGGATCACGTAGCGGTAAAGTTTGGCTTTGGCGTGATAGGTGGAGTGGAAGGTGGCTGGAACTTCCTGGAGGTCAACCAAGCGGATGTCGTGAGGCAAAAGCTGGTTCACAACTTCTTTCAAACGGAAAATCGGCATGGGGGAAGTGGTATGGAAATTGGCCGTCTGACCCAGGGCGTGCACGCCTGAATCGGTGCGGCCCGCTACCAACAGTTCCGCCTTGTGGCCGCAGACGAATCCTATTTTTTCTTCCAGGGTTCCCTGGATGGTGGGCGACTCACGCTGTCTCTGCCATCCCGCGTAGGCGGTCCCGTCATATTCCACGGTCAACCGCAGATTGCGTTCCCTCAATGGGGGAAGGCCGACCCCAAGGTTGGGGTGTGCGACAAGGTTTGGAGCCCGTCCAACGCCTCTTTTTGCTGGGGATTGATGGAAAGCGCCGCCCGATAGGCCTGCTCGGCGTCGCTGGGATCATTCAGGGCGCGGAAGGCATCACCCATCTTGGCGAAAGCATAGGGATTCCGAGGTTCCCGTCGGAGGCATTCCTGGTAAGAATTCACCGAGTTCGTGTAATCGCCCAGGGCCAAGCGGGTTTCGCCCTGCATTAGGTAAATTCTCGAAAGGGTCTGGGTTTGGCGGTATTTCAGGGCGTTGTCGAAACTCCAAAGTCCGAGGTCGTACATCTTATTCATGTAGGCGAAATAACCGGTGAAGTCATGACCGATTCCGTAAGAATCCTTCATGACGTCGGTGTATTCATCCCAATAGCCCCGGTCGGCCGGTTCCATGTGCCTCAGGCGGTAGGTGGACCACAGCTGGTTCAACCGGGCGGAAGTGAAGGGGTAGTTCAAGTCCTTGGTATTGGAAATACGCCAGAGAAAACCATCCGGCAAGGAAGCGGTATTTTTCTCCCTCATCCACTGGGCCGTAAAAATGTTGGTGTAGTAGAAAGAACGGTCCTTGGCGTGCTGTTCGATCATGTCTTGCACCACCGTCTCGGGCCGGATGTCCACTCGGCCGTAGGGATCGGTCTTCATAGGCACGGCCAGGAAGGGCCAGCGCGCCATCAAGGGTTCCCGATACCAATCGTAGGGGATGAGTTGCATGGTGAAACTCACCACCTCGGGTCTTTTCCCCTCCACATACTGGAGATACCAGAGGGGCAGAATGTCGATATCACCGTTGCAGAGGATCACCCCGTTTCGGTTAACCGTCTTGAGCATATTCATGCCTTCGTCATAAGAACTGACGTAATGGCTCTGGTCGTTGCCCTCATAAATGGTCCGGTCGCCGCTTCCGTTATAGGGGATCGGGTCATGATAGCTCTGGGTGCCTGATTGAAAATTCATGGTGAGAGGAATAAGAGAGAGGCCCATGCAGAATGCGCCCGTATAGAGTGGCGTTACCCGGGAAGGCCAGTGCTTGAAGGTCCACTCACAAGCTCCCGCAAGCCCAGCGGCCGCCAGCATGGCCACTGTCATGAAGACAGGCGTGAAAAAGTTGTCTACCGTCCACTGATAACCCTCCAGCGGATTATTGAATACGAGGATGGCGCCGAAAATCCCCCCACCGAAACAAAACACCCCAACCGCGCTGGACCATTGACGACGGAAAAGCCAATAAAGCCCCCAAAGGGACATCAAGACCACGATCCAGGTGTAGTAGTCGCCAAATTCATGGTGGGCATGGAGCATGAAACGGTCGAATACCCGAAGGGTCGTTTCCAAGGATCTTTTGTCACCGATACCCTGGTATCCCTTCCGCACCACCGTACCCCAGAGCCGTTCCAGGTTGTTGGGATTCCACCAATTGACGAGCGGGCCCTCAACCGCCCGAATGGGGAGGTAAAGGTAAGCGGAAAGGGAAAGAACCAACATGGTCAGTCCGCGTATGACGTTCGTGAATCCAATTGCGGAAAGAACGTTCAAGAGCTTTTCAAATAAGTCAAAAGGTCGGAGAAGGCTTTTCAGGATTCCTAAAAAGGGTTCCCTCCTCTGGCTGGCCAGGAAAAACCAGAGGTAGCCGGGAGCCATGGCGATCTGGTTGGGCCAATGGTGGGCGAGACTCAAGCCCAGGAAGAACGCCATCATCAGGATGGATTTAATGAACCAGCCCTTTTCCCGCATTTTGAAGAAAAGGTAAAGCATGGTGACCGAGAGGAAGGAATTGAGGGTGTAAATGCCGCCCTTGGCCCCGCAAGCCTGGAACCAATGCTGGTAGGAAAAGGCAAAAATGAGGGCCCCAAAGACGGCCGGGACTTCAAACAACCAGGACGCCGAGGGGGTTGAATTGACAGCGCCTTGCGCGTCGGTGGGAGCGAAAACCTCTTTGAGCATCATCTTGATTACCAGGTACAGCATCATGACCGACACACTGCCGGTAAGGAGGGAGCAAAAGGTCACGCGAAACATGGGTTTTCCCAGGGGAAGAAGGCAGTTGAGCCGGCCCCAGAGGGTGTGGAGGGGATACCCGGGGGAATGGCTGATGGTCAAAAGGTCGCAGACCATGATGGTTTCGCCCGAGTCGTTGATGTTGAAGGTGGCGCAAACCGTGCGCAAGTATATATAGAAAACAAAAAGGAAAAGGCCCGCGGGCAAGAACATGGAAATTTTTCCTGAGAGATCGGTTTTCATAACGGAAAGGGATTATAGCCAAGGCCCTGCGTGGTCGAAAGGGCTTTCTACCGGATAGTCGTAACCGACAATTCGAAATGAGGGAACTCCAGATGGCGCTTATACCCCAACCATCGAGAGCGCCTTTTCATCGCAAGGATGAGCTTGGGAGATCGATGGACTTTGACCCCGCAAGGGAGAGAATCAAGGATTCGTTAGTTTTTATCCCGGGGGATTGATGGAGACCTATATTTTTGGACAGCGGATTACGGCCGTCGCGGCGATGTTTAACCTTGTCTGGATCCAAAGTCCCTTTCCTCAATGGATTACGACAATCTTTCCTGTTCGATCCAATGTTTGTTTCCCGTTGTTAACGGAGACCACGTACACATAAAGTCCGCTAACGACCGAACTCCCAAATCGGTTCTGTATTTCCCAATACAAGACGTTCTTCCCTGTTTTTCCTTCCCCTTCCGCTTGGTAAACCAATTCTCCAGCAATGCTGTAGATTGCCAGTAAAACTCGGGCGTTTTCCAAAAGGGTCACTGAAAATCGTATCGGCGCTCCCGAGGTCGAGATATTGGGGGCCGCGACCACGCGCGGAAGCATGTTCGGCTCAAAAGTCGGGGTCATAGATTGGGTTGGAATTGATGTTTCACCCTCCAAACGAATAAGAGCAGAGGATTTCGCGGCCCCGCCGGACGTCGTCGAAGTGGGTGTAGCCGTTCGAGTGAAGGTCATCGTAAAGGTTTTGGTAAAGGATGGATTTACGGTCGCGGTCTTCGTTGGTGTATTGACCGTCGGGGTATTGGTGGGAGTTCCAGTTTTGGTGGGCGTATTGACCGTTGGGGTATTGGTGAAGGTGTTGGTGGGTGTATTGGTCTTGGTCGGAGTGTTGACGGTTGGGGTATTGGTGGGAGTTCCAGTCTTGGTGGGCGTATTGACCGTTGGGGTATTGGTGAAGGTGTTGGTGGGTGTATTGGTCTTGGTCGGGG
>Ga0182030_10009441_pt1 | contig 19968 bp, 15 predicted proteins | sample 812S3MmetaG_FD_121299 | JGI IMG/M metagenome (GOLD analysis project Ga0182030, IMG submission 121299) | Permafrost microbial communities from Stordalen Mire, Sweden - 812S3M metaG (Illumina Assembly) | ecosystem: Environmental > Terrestrial > Soil > Wetlands > Permafrost | place: Sweden... | reverse complement strand
TGCTTGCGAGCGTCCGGGGATCATTGACGACACCGGACGTGACCAATCTGGCGAAATCCCTGCCAGCGGTCATCCGCGACCGTTTGCCTGTCCTCGTGGGCGCTCCCTCGCGCGGGCGTGAAGAAACCTCGTCCTCGGCAGGTGGGATGGGAATTGGAGGAAAAATCTTCCTTCTGTTCGTATTGCTGCCTACGTTCATCTTTTGGCTTTATGCGCTTCTATGGGAATCAAAGGGCTACATGGTCGAGTCGCGTCTTACCGTCCGCGCGGCGCAGGAACAGAAGGCGGCTGTCGGCTCCGACGCGATGTCGGTGTTGAGCAAAATTGGGGGCGGCTCCAAAAGCACCGCGCAGGACACCTATATCGTTCTCAACTATCTCAAGAGTCGGGCGCTGATATCCGATATCGGCGGCCGAGCCTATTTCGAGAAAATCTTCGCGCGCGACGATGTTGATTATTTCTCGCGTTTGAAGCGCGGCGCCAATTTGGAGGAGCTTTGGAAGTATTGGAACACACATCTTCTGGCGAGCGTTGATGCGCTATCGGGCATTTTGACCATTCAGGTCGAGGCATACAATCCGCAGGACGCCCTTCGTCTGGCCAAGGATCTTGTGCGATTGAGCGAGGCGCTGGTCAATCAGATCACAGTGCGTGTGAGCCAGGACGCCCTGACGCGGGCAGACGCGGAAGTTTCAGTCAGCAGTCAGCGCCTTGCGGACGCCCGCGAGAAGCTGCTGCAGTTCCGTAACGCCAATTCGCTCATTGATCCCGCTTCAAAGGCGTCAAGCATCGGCGAGCTGATCGGCAAGCTGCTCTTGGAGAAGATAGACATCGAGAATTCGCTTGCGACATTTTCGGGGTCGCTCCAGAGCGACTCGCCGAGTCAGCGTGTGCAGCGCGCCAAACTTGCCGCGCTGGAAAGGGAAATCGCCGACGCGCGCAGCAAACTGACAAACGACAAGCTGTCCGACGCCGTCTCGGCGCAGATCGCTTCGTATGAACGCTTGAAGCTCGAAGAACAGTTCGCGCAGACTCTCTATACAATAGCGCAAAACTCTTATCAGAAGGCGCGACAACAGCTCGAAAAGCAGGGTCTTTATCTGGTGGTCGTCGTTGCGCCAACGCTGCCGGAATCGGAGACTACCCCGAAGGTCATTGTTTCGTCGCTACTGCTGTTCTCCGGACTGTCGGTTCTTTGGGGTGTGGGCATGCTGATCGGCGCCGCCGTGGCGGATCAGATGGTCTGAGTGTCCCTGGCGGCCAGCTCGTCCGCGCTGCCTTCGTACGCCGCGACGATTGACTCCTTGGCGAATGAATAAAGTGCGAGGTCAAGTTCAAGGTAGTCAGCCACAAGGCCGACACGCGATAATGTTCCAGCCAATTCCTGAACGGTCACAAAGGTCTCGCGTTCATCATCGACGAGCACCTCCGAGCCGACGGCCTCGTTGAACAGATTGCGGAACAGCGGGAACGCGGATTCAGTTCCGACCACATCCATTGTCGCGAGATTCTCGAGCGCTACAGCCACATGGCGCCACTCGGGAGGCTCATCCACATTGCAACCGAAGGTCTTGACCATTGGGCTGGAGAGCGCCAGACGTTGAACGTCGCTGCAGGCGCGAAATGCGGATATAAGAGCTTTTTGATCCGTGAAATCGAGATCGCGAGCCATGTCCACCAGAGAGTCGATGCCCGTGACAAAAGTCTTGAGCAAATGACTGGTGTTGGGACGCGAGAGCAGTTTGAGAACCAGCAGGCGTTCGGCCAGTTCCTCAAAAGGGTCGCGCAGCATCGCGGCGACGACATAACCCGCATTGCGCAGGTATAACGAATAACGGTTGAAATTGGAGCGTCCCGAGAAAAACAGCGAATGGCTGAAGCTGTTGTTGAGAAGGACAATCATCGTTTCCAGCGAATAACGCTCCGAACACGTGTAGTTCAGGCCAAAACTGCGGGCGGCAGCGGAGACTATGCGCCGCTGCGGCATGACCGAACAATCGAAGAGGAAAACCTTCCGTTCGACATGGCGCTCGGGCTGGCGCCGGCGAAAAATCGGCAGGCGCATGCTCGCTTCGAGGAGCTCGACATCCTGCATTTGTTCCAGGTTTGGCACGATCAGGTTTGTGACCTGGAACCCAACCATCCCCGTGGCGTGAACGCCAAGTTCCCGCACATCGGGTCGCATTACGTCGGCTTCCAGCTCGAATTCCTCCTGGTCCTGAATTCTGACCAGGATTTTGGGAATCTGCGACGGATTGTCAGGAGCCAGCCATCCTTTGATCGTATGCCCCTCGTCTGCGTCGATATGGAAGAACATTGCGCCTCGTTTATCCGCATTTGCCAGCGCGTCGGGGCGGCGAGCCGACCCTCGACTTTCAACATTTTAACATGGATGTTGCTAAATGCATGGATGATTTGGAGCTGCGGTCGCCCAGGAAAAATGATAGAGGTTTGCGACAGCCGCTGTTCTGGCGCAGCTGCTGGCGGCGGGCTTTTGGCGCCTCTGGCGCCGCTTGCGGTTCGAGACCGATGAAGAGGGATCAGCCTGTTTTGAAAAGAACCAAATTGTCTTCGTTCATTTGCCCGCGTCGGGGCGCAGCCATGGGCGCCTATAGCGCGATGAGCGTTCCGCCGGAAGGGCGGGCGCGCTGATCATGACCTCGAACAAGAAGGAAACCACGCTACAGGCCGTGCGCAGGCATCTGCGCAATGGCTATATCATCTTGACCGAGCGGGGCGTCGTCTCGCTTTATGGCGCGGCGATGCGAGAGGCCGCCAAGATCATCGATTCTCCGGTTGGCGTTTTTCTGGCCCCTCGGGATATTTTGAAGGACGGCCCCGAACTCGTCCGCACCCAGGGGCTAAGAGTCGCGGTTGGCGCGGTGCTGCGCCAGGTCGCCGCCGAATATGACCCGCCGCTTGGGAAGAGCCGCAATCCCGTCAACGCCGCGGCGCGCGCCACGGCCATACGCTATCACTATACCTATGAGTTGTTGAAGCCGGACGGCGTGGCGCCTTCGCGTCGCCCCGTAAACGACGTCGACTTCGCGCTGGAGACGCCATTTTCATACCCGGTCCGGCCTGTCTCCACGGGGCCGATCGCGGCGATCATTCACGTTTTTTATCCTGATATATTGCCTCTTGTTCTTGAGAAGCTCACCAACATACCTTGCGCGGTCGACCTTTACCTGTCGACCGACACCACCGAAAAACATGCGCAGATCGCCGTGGATGCGGGGAAATGGACCAAGGGGCGCGTGGAAATTCGATTGCTGCCCAACCGAGGCCGCGACGTCGGCGCGAAATTCGTGGGATTCCACGACGTCTATGACCATTATGACTTGTTCCTGCACCTTCACACGAAGCGTTCTCCGCACGGCGGCGAGCCCCTGGCTCGGTGGCGCGATTATCTGATGGAAAATCTGTTTGGTTCGCCGGAGATCGCGGCCAGCAATCTCAGTCTCTTCGACGATCCGCGCATCGGCATCGTATTTCCGCAGCATCTGTTCGAGCTGCGGGGCGTTCTGAATTGGGGTTACGACTATGATCTGGCGCGCGGGCTGATGCGCCGGATGGGGGTGTCAATCAACAAGAACCTGGTCCTGGAGTTTCCGTCGGGCTCAATGTTCTGGGGGCGTAGCGCTGCGATCCGGCCATTGCTGGACGTAGGGTTGGAATATTCCGACTTCGCCGAGGAGCGGGGGCAGATTGATGGCACATTGGCCCACGCCATCGAACGCTCCGTGCTCATGGTAGCCGAATCATGCGGCTTCGAGTGGCTGAAAGTCGTTCGTCGGGATCTCTATCCCGCGCTGAAAACCGTATTGCCGGTCAACGCTCCGGAAGACATACCCCATCACAGATTGCGTGTGTTTCAGCCCTGTCTCGCCAATGTCGACATAGAGCTGCCTCCCTTCGCGCGCTTGGTCAAGGAGACGCAGCCAATCCCCGTCTATCCGTCGCGCAATGCGCGTCCCCGATTGAATCTCATCGTTCCCACCATCAATCCGCAACAGACCTTCGGCGGCGTAGCCACTGCGCTTGGCCTGTTCAGGGACATCGCGCAGGCGCTTGGGGAAGGATTTGATCGAAGGATCATCGTTACGGACGCGGAAATCGATAGTTCCGCATACGCCAATTTTCCCGATTACAAGCCCTCGCCTTTCGCCGCCAGCGTCGACGAGCTTGCGCGCACGATTGTCGACGCAAGCGAGCGGGATGGCGGCAGACTCGATCTTCGAGCGAACGACCTCTTCATAGCGACGGCTTGGTGGACCTCGGATTTTTCGGTGGCTTTCGAGCGCGACCGGCGGCGCTTCTTCGGCGGCCGGCTGCCTTTCGTCTACGTCATCCAGGATGACGAACCGAATTTCTATGGCTGGAGCAGCAAATCGGCGATTGCGGAGGCGACATACGGGCATTCGGAGGAGACGATCGCGATCATCAACTCCGAAGAACTCTTCAGCGTCATGACCGCGAAGCACAATTTCCGCGCTGCATTCTGCCTGCCATATCGCACGAATGAACAGGTCGCTGCGCTGCTTAGTCCCATGCCGAGAGAACGGCTCATTCTCGTGTACGGGCGGCCTGCGGTGATACGTAACGCGTTCGAACTCGTTTGCGCGAGTATTTGCCTCTGGCAGCAGCGCGATCCCATTCGCGCGAGCCGATGGAGCGTGGTTTTTCTTGGCGAGGAGTTTGAAGCGGCATTGGCCTATCCCGTGCAAAACGCGCACGTCGGTGGCAAGGCCACCCTGTCGGATTACGCGGACTATCTCAACCGCGCGTCAGTCGGCGTTTCTCTCATGGTGTCGCCTCATCCCAGCTATCCGCCGCTGGAGATGGCGGAGGCCGGCCTTCTTACAATCACGAATGATTTTCCTGGCAAGGAAATGCGGAAAAGATGTCCGGAGATCGTGTCGCTGGCGGGGCTCAATGTGGAAGCGCTCGCTCAGGCAATCGAGGACGGCGTTGAAAAAATGGAGCGATTCATCGGAAAGATCACGCCGCGCCGCTCTCTGATTGCGCCGGAGGCTGTATCGTTGCCGATCGCGAAGCCGGAAATGATCGCGGACATGATTCGGACGAGTGTAAAAGCGCTGGCGTCCTGACGCGCGGCGACGATCCAGGAGCCCAGCCAAGCAGCGGACAGAGCCGGATGAGCATTTGATAACGCGAACTAATTCAACCCATGGACGCAAATCCACGTCTTGAACCCGATGGACGGGCGGAGAGACGTCATGATAAAAAATTGAACTCCGCAAGTGGTTGGAATAGTTACTACGTAAGCCAGTCGATCGCGTTGTTTCACGCAGCGGTCGTTTTAAGCGTCAACGCGGCCAATCCGGGCGCCGTCCATGGGAGTCTGGTAGTTGTCGGGAAAAGGGCTGAACAAGAGTTTCCTGGCAAGGCCGGAGCGCATTCTGCTCCAGCGCCTCGTGCGCCTGGTGCCAAGGTCTCTTAAGCCGTCCGATCTGACCCTTGTAGGCGTCCTAGGCGGAATAACGGCTGGCGTTTCGCTTGTTCTTTGCAATCTTTCTCCGCTGTTTCTGCCGCTCGCCATCGCGGGCATTCTGGTCAACTGGTTTGGCGATTCGGTCGACAGCGTGCTCGCCAGGGTGCGCAGCGTTTCAACGCGTCGCCACGGATTCCTCTTTGAACACTCATGCGACCTTATCGCGCAGAGCGCGATGGTGATCGGTCTCGGCTTTTCGCCATATCTGACGCTGACGTCAGCGCTGATGCTGCTTTCGCTCTACCTTCTGATGAGCTCTTACACCTATCTGCGCATCACTGTGGAAGGCGTGCACCGGCTGTCATACGCCGGCCTCGGCTCCACTGAATTCCGCGTCATGCTGGCGGCGTGGCCGGTGCTGGTTCAGTTGACAGGCTGGCGACTGGCTGGAAGCCATTATTTCGGCCTGGCGGCCGTCGATTTTGTCATTGCCGGGCTGTCCATTTGTGTGTTTGTCGCCTTCATTGTGGTCATGCGTCAGGATCTCGAACGCATCGACGCGGACGAAAAGCGGTTCGAGCAGGTATATTCCTGCGACATCGCCGAGCATCTCGCCGAGGGCGCCGTGGCGGGCGATGACAAGGTGAACGAGCCCCCGCCCTGACGGTGAAATGTCTCAGGGCGCGCACGCAGGCCGCTATCACGCCCTGGCCCACCGCATCACCGGCGTCTTTGTCCGGCGGGCCAGTCCAACCTGGGTCATCGCGCCTATCGGCTCTTGCCCTTGGCCTGGAACTGCCTTATAGAGCGCTCCATCCCACAGGCGAGAGTTTAAGCGGCGTCTGCTTCAAGATGTCGTTCCGGTGGCCGAACCCTCGGCCGCAAACTGCTTTCGCCGAGGTTCAACCGGAGAAAAACACATGGCGTTGCCTGATTTCACTATGCGCGGCCTATTGGAAGCCGGCGCTCATTTCGGCCACCAGTCGCATCGCTGGAACCCGAAGATGGCGCCCTACATATTCGGCGCCCGCAACAATATTCACATCATCGATCTGGCCCAGACGGTGCCTTTGCTGCATCAGGCGCTCAAGACGATTTCCGACACCGTGGCCAAGGGCGGCCGCGTGCTGTTCGTCGGCACCAAGCGCCAGGCGCAGGAGCAGATCGCGGACGCCGCCAAGCGCAGCGCGCAATATTACATCAACTCCCGCTGGCTGGGCGGCACGCTCACCAATTGGAAGACGATTTCCGGCTCGATTCAGCGCCTGCGCAAGCTTGAGGAAATGCTGGGCGCCGGAGCGTCGGGCGTCACCAAGAAAGAGCGCCTCCTGCTGACCCGCGAACGCGACAAGCTGGAGACCGCTCTTGGCGGCATCAAGGACATGGGCGGCACGCCCGACCTGATTTTCGTGATCGACACCAATAAGGAAGCGCTGGCGATCAAGGAGGCCAACCGCCTCAAGATCCCGGTGGTGGCTATCCTCGACACGAATTGCGATCCGGACGGGATTACTCATCCGATTCCCGCCAATGACGACGCTGGCCGCGCCATCGCATTCTACTGCGATCTGATCGCCCGCGCCGCCATCGACGGCATTTCGCGCAGCCAGGGCGCGGCGGGCGTCGATTTCGGCTCCGCCGAGGCTCCTCCGGTCGAGCCGGCGCTTGAAGTCGCCGAATCGGCTGAAGCTCCGGGCGAGGCTTTCGAGCTTCTTTCCGCGCCGCGCGGCGCGCCCGATGACCTCGCCAAGCTGCCGGGCGTCGGTCCGCAGATTGTGAAAAAGCTGAATGACGGCGGCGTCTTCCATTACTGGCAGATTGCCGCGCTGAAGCCGGAAGACGCGGCGAAGCTCGACGCCGACCTCAAGCTCAGCGGCCGCATCGCTCGCGACAACTGGATCGAGCAAGCGCGCACGCTCGCCTCCGCCTGATCCGGGCGTCTTTCAGCGGCGCCATGGCGCGCCGCAAAAGGGAAGTTGGGCGCCGGTCCGGATTGGGCCGGCGTTCTTTTCAAAAGGCCTCCGCCGTAACGGAATGACGCCGCGCGTCGCCGTCCTGTTCAAATGCGCGCTGGATGGGAAAGCCCAAGCCCCGGCGTCCAATAAACTGAAGGATTTTGCTCATGGCCACGATCACCGCCGCTCTTGTCAAGGAACTGCGTGAAAGCACCGGCGCCGGCATGATGGATTGCAAGGCGGCGTTGACCGAGAACAACGGCGACATGGAAGCGGCCGTCGACTGGCTGCGCAAGAAGGGCCTCTCCAAGGCCGCGAAGAAAGCCGGCCGCGTCGCCGCCGAGGGACTGGTCGCAGCGCTGACGGGCGAGAAGTCCGGGGTCGTCGTCGAGGTCAATTCCGAGACGGATTTCGTGGCGCGCAACGCGGATTTCCAGACGCTGGTGCGCAATATCGCCGAGGTCGCGCTGAAGACCGGCAAGACTGAAATCGACGCCTTGGGCAAGGAATCCTATCCCGCGGGCGGGACGGTGGCGGAAGCCGTGACCACGGCCATCGCGAACATCGGCGAAAATCTCACGCTGCGCCGCGCCGCCGGCTTCAAGGTCGGCGAAGGCGTCGTCGGCCGCTACGTGCACACCCAGATTTCCGACGGGCTTGGCAAGATCGCGGTCATCGTGGCGCTCGAGTCGAAGGGCGACAAGGAAGTTCTGGCGACGCTCGCGCGCCAGCTCGCCATGCATGTCGCCTCCGCCAATCCGCTGGCGTTGACGGCCGCCGAACTCGACGCAGCCACCGTCGAGCGCGAGAAGAACCTGCTTGCCGAGAAGAACGCGGGCAAGCCCGCGCATGTGCTTGAGAAGATCATCGAATCTGGCCTCAAGACCTATTACAAGGAGGTCTTGCTGCCCGAGCAGGTCTCCAACCACCCCGATCACGCCGGCAAGACCGTCGCGCAGGCGGTCAAGGAGACCGAGGGCAAGGCCGGCGCGCCTATCGCGATCAAGGGCTTCGCGCGCTATGCGCTTGGCGAGGGCATTGAAAAGGCCGCGGAGGATTTCGCCGCCGAAGTGGCCGCCGCCGTCAAGGGCTGAGGTCCTGGCGCTCACGGCATGTGAGCGAAACCTCCGATTTGGCGTCATGAACGACGACGCGCCTGTGCGCCGCTTGCGGCCCGGGCGCGTCGTTTTGTATGAAGGTCATGCGGCTTTGCGCGAATCGTCCGATTGAAAGCAGGATTTAATGACGACCACCAGCCCGGCGAAAAGTTGGAAGCGTGTTGTCGTCAAATTGTCGGGCGAGGCGCTGATGGGCGACGGCCAGCACGGGCTCGACGCGCCGACGCTGGCGCGCATCGCCCGCGACCTCGCCGCAGCGGCGGAAACCGGGGTTGAAATCGCGGTCGTCGTCGGCGGCGGCAATTTCTTTCGCGGCATCCAGGGCGCCGACAAAGGCATAGAGCGCGCTCGCGCCGACTCCATTGGCATGCTCGCGACAGTGATGAACGGCCTCGCGCTTGAGCAGGCCGTCGAAGCCCAGGGTAGACCGGCCCGCGCGCTGTCTTCGGTGCCAATGCCCTCGATATGCGAATCCTATTCGCGGCGCGCTGCGCTGCACCATCTCGCCAAGGGCAGGGTGGTGATTTGCGCGGGAGGCACAGGCAATCCATTTTTCACCACGGACACCGGCGCGGCGCTCCGCGCGGCGGAACTATCCGCCGACGCGGTCCTCAAGGCGACGCAAGTGGACGGGGTGTACACGGCGGACCCCAAGCGGGACCCAACCGCGCGGCGTTATGAGGTCTTGACCCATGACGAAGCTATCGCCAAGAATCTCGCCATTATGGATACGGCGGCTTTCGCACTCGCCAGAGAGAACAAACTCCCTATAGTCGTGTTCTCGATCCGCGAGGAGGGAGCCATCGCCGCGACCCTGAAAGGGGAGGGGCGAGCCACCCACGTCGTTCCATAAAGAGATGCAACTTTTTCTTGGCGCCTGCGATGCAAGAGCCATCAGACAGCGAAAGCCGCGCGGGCGCGGTTCCCCTTAGCTCCGCCGATAACCCGAAACCAGACGCTATACAGGTTGTTCCGATCATGAGTCAGACGTTTGATCTTGCCGAATTGAAGCGCCGCATGCAGGGCGCCGTCGCCACATTGAAACATGAGTTTGGCGGCTTGCGAACGGGGCGCGCCTCCGCTTCTCTGGTCGAGCCGGTTCATGTCGACGCCTATGGCCAGTCCACGCCGCTCAATCAGGTCGCGACGATCAGCGTGCCTGAGGCCCGCCTGATTTCCGTGCAGGTATGGGACAAAGCTCTGGTGGGCGCGGTGGAGCGTGCGATTCGCGACGCCAATCTGGGGTTGAGCCCGAACGTGGAGGGCCAGACGCTTCGCATCCGCACCCCTGAGTTGAACGAGCAGCGGCGCAAGGAATTGGTGAAGGTCGCCCATAAATACGCCGAGGAAAGCAGGGTGTCCGTGCGGCACGTTCGCCGCGACGGCATCGATATATTGAAGAAACTGCTTAAGGATCACGCGATACCGGAAGATGACGAAAAGCGTCACGAAGCCGAGGTGCAGAAGGCCACTGACGAAATCGTGCACGAGATTGACGCCTTGCTCGCCTCCAAGGAAAAGGAAATTATGCAGGTGTAGCAGGCCTGTATAAGTGTATATATTCCGCGGCTCGCCCTGACGGCTGAAGGCGGTTTTTGCACGGAAATAGCGGGATTGGCCACGGTTTGGAACATTCAGATGGCGGATAGCGATATTATGGGGTTGAAGAGCGCCGCTATGGACGCAGCATCTCGTTTGCGCCCAGTTCCCCGCCATGTCGCGCTGATCATGGATGGCAACGGACGGTGGGCGTCCGAGCGCGGCCTGCCGCGGGTCGAGGGGCACCGGCGCGGGCTGGAGGCGCTGCGCCGCGCTGTGCGCGCGGCGATCGACCTGCGCATCGAATATCTCACGGTCTATTCGTTTTCGGTTGAGAACTGGTCGCGCCCTCGCGAGGAAGTGCAGAGCCTGCTCGGCCTGTTGCATCGCTTCATCCGCAATGATCTTGCGGAATTGAACGCCAACAATGTGCGCGTGCGCGTGATCGGCGCGCGCACGGACCTCGACACGGATGTCGCTGGCCTCCTTCGCGAGGCGGAGCAAGTCACCAAGGATAACACCGGCCTCACTCTCGTGGTGGCCTTCAACTATGGCGCGAGACAGGAGATCGCCGCCGCCGCCCGCGCTCTGGCGGAGGCGGTCGTCGCAGGCCGTCTCTCTCCGGAAGACATCGACGCGGACGCCATTTCCGCGCGCCTCCACACCGCCGACATTCCTGATCCCGATCTCATCATCCGCACCTCGGGTGAGCAGCGGCTATCGAATTTTCTGCTTTGGCAGGCGGCTTACGCCGAATTCGTGTTTCTGCCGATCAACTGGCCGGATTTCGACAAGTCGGCCCTGGAGGCGGCGATCAATGACTACTCGCGCCGCGATCGTCGTTTTGGACGGCTTGAGCCGATTCCCTGCAACGCGAAGACCGCTTCATGAGCGAAGCGGGAGCGCGAGGGCCGGGCGGGACCGAATCGTCCCCGCAAGTCGGAAATGATCCGGGCGCGGCAGCGAAGAAATCAGCGGGCTTCGGAGACCTCGGCCCGAGACTCGCCTCGGGGGCGGCGCTCATTGTTTCGGCGGTAATTACATTGATCGCCGGGGGCGACGTCTTTGTCCTGTTCTGGTTGCTCGCGGCCTTCACGATCAACTGGGAGTGGCAGGGGCTGATCGGCGGCGAGAGGCGCCTCGCCAGAGTCGTCGTCGGAGGAGCCGCGCTGGCTGCTGTCGCGGGGCTCGCTCACGGGGGCATGATGCCGGCAGCAGCAGCCGTGCTTGCTGCTTTCGCCGGCGCCTTGGCCGTTCTGGCTGGCGCCGGCAGGCGCTTATGGTCTGGCGCAGGCCTGATCTATTCGGGCGCCTTGATCATTGCCGTTTGCGCCCTGCGCGATTCGGCGGACCTCGGACTGCTGGCGATCGCCTGGGTCTTCGCCGTGGTTTGGGGCACGGACATATTCGCCTATTTCGGCGGCAGAATGATCGGCGGCCCAAAGCTCTGGGTGCGCGTTTCCGCCGGAAAAACCTGGTCGGGCACGATAGTCGGCGTGCTCTGCGGGGCTTTTCTCGGTCTCGCGGCGGCCCATGTTGGCGCTTCCGGCGCGATCAAGAGCCTGCCCGTCTTCGTCGTCAGCCTGTTCGCCGCAATTCTTGCGCAGCTTGGCGATCTGGTCGAGTCCGGCGTGAAGAGGCGTTTCGGCGTGAAGGATTCAAGCCAGCTCATACCTGGGCATGGCGGCGTGATGGATCGGCTCGACGGATTCATCTTCGCAAGTGTTTTCGCGGTCCTTCTCGGGGCCATACGCGGTCTGCCTTCCGCAGCCGCCGGCGTGTTTTTCTGGTAGGCGGGCATCATGGTTTCAAGCTTGAATGGAGCCGGATCGGCGCCCTCCGCCGGCAGGCCGCCGCGTCGCATCGTTTTGCTCGGAGCCACCGGGTCGATCGGAAAATCCACCCTCGACCTCATTGAACGCAATCCACAGAGCTTCACGGTCGTAGCCTTGGCGGGCGGGCGGGATCATGCGGCGCTGGCGCGGGTCGCGCGGGCGGTCAAGCCGGAATTCGTGGCGATCCGGGACGAGGGGGCTTACGCCGCGCTCAAGGAAGCCCTGTCTGACACAAATATCCAGGTGGGAGCCGGCCGCGAGGCCGTGATCGAGGCTGCGGTTCGGGAAGCGGACCTCGTGATCAGCGCCATCGTCGGCGCGGCGGGGGTGGAGCCCACGCACGCCGCATTGGAGGCTGGCCGCGACGTGGCCCTGGCCAACAAGGAGTGCCTGGTCTGCGCGGGCGTTCCTTTCATGCGCACCGCGCAGCGGATGGGCGTGCGGCTGTTGCCGATGGACAGTGAGCACAATGCGATTTTTCAGGCGCTCGGCGGCGCCGACCCGGCCACGATCGAACGCATGATCATCACCGCCTCGGGCGGCCCCTTCCGGACCTGGACCAGGGAAGCCATTGAGAAGGCGACGGTCGCCGAGGCGCTGAATCATCCCAACTGGTCGATGGGACCGAAGATCACCGTCGATTCCGCAACCATGATGAACAAGGGCCTCGAACTGATAGAGGCGCACCACATTTTTGGCGTCCCTGCCGAAAAGCTGGATGTCGTGGTTCATCCGCAGTCGATCATCCACGGCCTCGTTTCCTTCGCGGACGGCGCCGTGACGGCGGGAATGGGGGCGCCCGACATGCGCGTGCCCATCGCCCATTGCCTCGGGTTTCCGGAGCGTATGGCCGCGCCGACGCCCCGACTTGATCTCGCGGCGATCGGATCGCTAACCTTTGAGCGGCCTGACTACGAAAGGTTCCCGGCCCTCAAGCTGGCGCTCGACGCGCTCAAGGACGGCGGCGGCCTGCCGACGGTGCTCAACGCCGCCAATGAGATCGCCGTGGAGGCCTTTCTGGCCGGCAGGATCGCTTTCGGGGGAATCGCCCGCCACGTGGCCGCCGCGATCGAGGCGGCGGTCAAGGACGGTTCAGCGAAAGAGCCCGGAAGTGTGGCCGAAGCGCTCGGCGTTGACCATATTGTGAGAGAAAGGTCCCGGGCCATCTTGGCCGGATGACCCGCTTCAGGCATGTTAACGTCTTGGTAACCAAAGCGGGGTCAACGCCATCGACCTGCGCCGAGGCAAGCGTCAGCGTGCAAGGAGTTGAGATCCAATGGGTTTCATCATGACTCTGTTAAGTTACATCGTGCCATTCGTCGTCGTGCTCAGCGTCATCGTGTTCGTTCACGAATACGGCCACTTCATCGTGGGACGCTGGTGTGGAATCAAGGTCGACGCCTTTTCGCTCGGTTTTGGTCCGGAACTCTGCGCCTTTGACGACAGCAAGGGAACGCGCTGGCGCATCGCCGCCATTCCACTGGGCGGCTATGTCAAGTTTCACGGCGACGCCAATGGCGCGAGCGTCGGCGACCCGGAGGCCCTGGCCGCCATGCCGCCTGAAGAGCGGGCTGTCACTTTCTACGGTCAACCCGTCTGGAAGCGCGCCGCCACCGTCTTCGCCGGCCCCTTGTTCAATTTCCTGCTCGCCATAGCGATCTTCTTCGGCCTGTTCGCCTCTTTCGGGCGCCCGGTGATCGTCAATGGGCAGGCGATCCTGAAGCCGCGGATTTCCTCCGTGGATGAAAATCGCGCGGGAGCCGCAGCCGGGTTTCTGCCCGGAGACATGGTTGAATCCGTTGACGGACAGAATGTTGAGAGCTTTGCCCAGTTTCAGCGGCTGGTCTCAGCCGCGGCCGGCAGGACGCTTCATATCCTCGTGCTGCGGGGCGAACGCGAAGCGAGCCTGATTGCGACCCCGGACGAGGTCGAGTCGGACAGCCCGACAGGCAAGATCAAGGTCGGCCGGCTCGGCTTGAAATCCAGCGAGGATTTCCGCGACATGCGGATGCAGCCCTGCTCGGTTCCCGAGGCCATGGGTCTCGCGGTCAAGGAAACCTGGTCCATCGTCGAGCAGACCGGACATTTCTTCGGCGGCCTCATCACGGGCAGGGAGAGCGCCAGCCAGCTTTCCGGTCCGATTGGCATAGCCGAGGCCTCCGGGAATATCGCCCAGAAGATCCCCACGCTTGGCGTATGGCCGCTGATCAACTGGATCGCGCTGCTCTCGGTATCGGTTGGATTGTTGAATCTTATGCCGGTTCCGCTACTTGACGGCGGTCACCTCGTGTTCTTCGCCATCGAGGCGCTGCGCGGCCGGGCGCTCAATGACCGTGTGCAGGAATACGCGTTTCGAATCGGACTGGCGATGGTGGGCTCGCTGATGTTGTTCGCCACCTACAACGATTTGGCGCGACATTTCCGGCGGCTCGTCGGAATCGGTTCCTAAGCGACGAAGGAGAAAGAGATTTCGCCCGCCTCGCGCAGTCGCGCGGGGCGGGTTGTCCTACTCCGGTTGCAGTTGAGCGCCGATTTCTTGTCATGCTTAACGAATTCATCTTGTCGAACCGTGGCGTTAACCTTGCATTCGCCATGAATTGTGGCTCCCCCGCCACGGCTTCGACAAATTGATGTAAGAAGTCTTGTTACGCATTTGCAGCGTTCGTTAAACCTTGTAGAAGGGATAAACGGATCCAGCAGGGGCGCGTTCGTTACGCGTCAGTTGCGAGAGCCCGCGCCGCGCTCTAGGGCGGCGGAAGTTGCGACAAGGACAAAGGTTACATGCTGTCGACCAGAGCCATTTCGATACGTCGTTCTTTCGTGGTCGCGTTTCTAGTCGCTTTTGTCGGCTCCGTCGCACTTGCATCGACCTCGGACATTGAGGTTGTTGGCGGCTCGCATGGCGACGCCGACGTGATCCGCTCTTATTTCGCGGGAACGAGCGACGCGGAAGTTCAGGCGGGCCTGGAAGCGCTCCGCACCAGCGGACGCTTCACCAATGTCAGCGTCAGCCGTAGCGGTGGCCGCGTGATCGTGCATGTTTCAGAGGGCAATCTGATCAATCGCGTCGCCTTCGAGGGCAACAGCAAGGTCAAGACGGACACGTTGCAGACCGAAATCCGCACAAAGGCTCATGGTTCGTTCAATCCGCAGGTCGCCGATCAGGACGTGGCCCGGATGACCGAAATCTACAAGCGTTCGGGCCGCGCCGCGGCGAAGGTTTCCTATCGCACCGTCCAGCTGCCGAACGGCAAGATCGACGTCGTCTTCTCGATTGAAGAAGGCGACAAGACCGGCATCAAGGAAATCAAGTTCATCGGAAATGAGGTCTATTCCACGAGCCGTCTCGTCGGCTTGATGGAGACGACCGAGATGAACTTCCTGTCCTTCATCAAGACGAGCGATGTCTATGATCCGGACCGGATAGCCACCGATCTCGAACTGGTTCGCCGGTTTTATCTGAAGAACGGCTACGCCGACTTCCACGTCGTGAATTCGGAAGCGAACTTCGACGCGGCGCAGGGCGGATACATCCTCGCCATCACGGTCCAGGAAGGACCGCAATACCGCATTTCCACCGTGGACGTTGAATCTCATCTTCCCGATATCGACCCCGAATCTCTTCGGCCGCTGGTGAAGCTTGCTCCCGGCGACGTCTATAACGGCGACGCGGTTGAAAAGACCGTCGACGTGCTGACGCGCGAGATCGCGCGCAAGGGCTATGCCTTCACGCAGGCCCGTCCTCGCGGCCAGCGCAATCCGGCGGACAGGACCGTGGCGATCAGATTCGTCATCGACGAAGGTCCGCGCGTCTATGTCGAGAGAATCAATATTCGCGGCAACAACAAGACGCGCGAATATGTGATCCGCCGCGAGTTCGATATTGGAGAGGGCGACGCCTACAACCGGGTTCTGATTGACCGCGCCGAGCGTCATCTGAATGGTCTTGGCTACTTCAAAAAGGTCAAGATCAGCAACGAGCCGGGATCATCGCCCGATCGCGTGATCGTCAATGTCGAGGTTGAAGAACAGCCCACAGGCAGCTTCAACGTCTCTGGCGGCTATTCGACGACGGAAGGCTTCCTTGGCGAAGTTTCTGTCGCCGACAGCAACTTCATGGGTCGCGGCGAGGCGGTGCGTCTTTCAGTGAACGAAGGGCAATATTCGCGCGGCGTCAATTTCAGCTTCACCGAGCCCTATTTCCTCGACCAGCGCATGTCGGCAGGCTTCGACCTGTTCGCGAAGAAGCAAGACGCCTGGAACTACTCCTATTATAGCACCACGTCTTTCGGCGGCACCTTGCGCCTGGGCGTGCCGATCACCGAGGAACTCAGCCTCCAGCCGCATTACTCGATCTACAGCACGACGATCTCGATACCCAACACCACGCAGAAGCCATACGACGACTGTCAAAACCCGATCCCGTTCTACACGCCGGGATTCGGCTATTGGCTCGCGCCAACGCCGAGCAGCCTGAACGTGTTGTATAACTGTCTGAGCAACGGCGAGGCGTCGCTCGCCATCAAGCAGTCGCAAGGCTCGCTCATCACCTCGTTGGCCGGCTATACGCTCTCCTACAACAGCCTGGACAATTTCAAAAACCCCCGGAACGGTCTCACCACGCATCTGACCCAGGATTTCGCGGGATTGGGCGGGGATGCGCGCTATGTGCGCACAACCGGCGAATTCCGCTACTACTATGAGTTCCCTTTCCTGAGCGACATCGTTGGCATCGGCCGGTTGCAGGGCGGCAATTTGCTGCCGCTGGCGGGCTATGATCTGCGCGTGTTCGACAACTTCAATCTTGGTCCGACGCTGGTGCGCGGCTTCGCCCCGGGCGGCCTCGGTCCGCGCGATGTGTCGAACTGGACCAGCACGGTCGGAAACGCGGTCGGCGGCACCAATTATGTCGGCGGCACGATCGAAGTGCAGTTTCCGATCTGGGGCCTGCCGAAAGACATTGGCCTGCGTGGAGCGCTGTTCAGCGACGCTGGTTCTCTATGGGATTACAGAGGGCCGACCAACTTCAGCAAATATCTCTATGGCGTTCCCAACCTGCCCTGCGTCTATCCCTATTCGCCGCCTAACTATGGTCAGGGTAGCTGTATGATCTTGTCCGGTCAGGAATTCAGACTGCGCTCATCGGTCGGCGCCGGCCTGCTCTGGCAGTCCCCGCTTGGTCCTATCCGCTTCGACTATGCGGTCGCGACATCGAAGGGACCCTTCGACGTCACCCAGCGCTTCCGCTTTACGGGCGGCACCAGCTTCTGACGCCTTCGACAACGGTGGGATAGCCAGCTATTCCGCCGTTGTCGCTTTTGTCGCCGGCGATTTCGGGGCGAGCGCCAAGAGCTGTTCAGATCGCCAGGCGACTCCCTTGAAGATATAATTGGCTGGATATTTCACGCCTTTGAACACGCTGTAGGCTAGCGCAGCCTCATTGCGCGTCTTGCGCGAAGGCTGGATTGCTGTCATCCAGTGCCGCGAAATCCACCATGCGTGAAGAGTGGCGGCGAGGCGGACACCGTGACCAGCGTCGGCTTTTTCGAATCTCCGGGCGGCATGCCCCTCGCCGATATAGCGGCCTTGACTGGCGCGAACGTCGGCGCGGACGAAGCCAGGCTTGCCGTCGTAATTGCCGGCGTGGCTTCGCTGGAGGACGCTCGCCCTGGCGATCTGACCTTTTACGACAACGCCCGCTATTCAAAGGCGCTGGCGCTGTGTCGAGCATCGGCTTGCTTCGTGAAGGCGTCCGACATTGAATTGCTGCCCGCCGGCGTGATCGGCCTGATCGTGGCGAAGCCGCAGCTGGCCATGACGCTGGCGATGAGCCGCCTGTTCCCCGACGCGCTGAAGCCCGTCTCCCTTTTTGCCGCCTCGGGGGTGTCCCCCGGCGCAATCGTGCATCCGCAGGCGCGCATGGAGGCGGGCGTGACGGTGGATCCCGGCGCCTCCATCGGTCCCTTCGCGGAAATCGGCGCCGGCACGATCATTGGACCCCATGCCGTGATTGGTCCGCATGTGCGGATCGGGCGCGGATGCCATATCGGCGCCCAGGTCAGCATCACGCACGCCTTCATCGGCGACCGGGTGATCATTCACCCCGGCGCGAGGCTAGGGCAGGACGGCTTCGGCTTTTCGCTGTCCGCGAAGGGCCATTTGAAGACGCCGCAGCTGGGGCGCGTCATCATTCAGGATGATGTGGAGATCGGCGCCAACACAACCATCGACCGGGGTGCGCTTCGGGACACGATAATCGGCGAAGGCGCCAAGATCGACAATCTCGTGCAAATTGCTCACAACGTCACAGTTGGAAGGGGCTGCGTTATCGCCGCCCAGACCGGCGTTGCTGGATCGAGCGAGATAGGAGATTTCGCGCAGCTCGGCGGACAATCGGCGATTGGCGGGCATCTGTCGATCGGCGACGGCGCCGGGATAGCGGCAAAATCGGGCGTGATGCGCAATGTTCCCGCCTTCGCGCGCTACGGCGGAGCGCCTGCGAGGCCCATTCGCTGGTTCCTGCGGGGCGAGGCGTTGCTGGAGCGACTGAGCCGCAGGAAGTCGGACAAGAGAAACGACCAAATATAAGAGCGAGGACGCAATGAACGTCTCGCGCGAAGGGAGAAGAAAATGAATGACGCCGCCGCGGCCGCCACGGTCGAAACCCTGGATGTCCTGCGCATCCTCGATTACCTGCCGCATCGCTATCCCTTCCTGTTGATTGATCGCGTCATTGAAATTCGTGGCGACGAATTCGGAATCGGCATCAAGAACGTGACCATCAACGAGCCGCAGTTTCAGGGCCATTTTCCGCAGGCGCCGGTGATGCCGGGCGTGCTGATGATCGAGGCGATGGCGCAGACGGCAGGCGTGATCGCCATGCACGCCAACAGAGCGACGCAGCGGCCCAAGACCGTGTATTTCGTCACCATCGACAAGGCGAAGTTCCGCAAGCCGGTGGGGCCGGGCGACCGCCTCGAATTTCACATGACCAAGACGGCGAACAGGCGCAACATATACTGGTATGACGGGCGCGCGATGGTCGACGGCGCGCTGGTATGCGAGGCGCAGATCAGCGCCATGGTCGGGGTCTGACGTTTCAGTGCGAGCTTTTCCGGTCTCGCCAGCCAGAGGTGGACCAGACATTTGAGCACGCGCGTGCATCCTTCCGCGGTCATCGACGCGGGCGCTCGCATCGGCGCCAATGTCGTCATAGGCCCGTTCTGCAGCATCGGGCGGGAGGTCGAGCTTTGCGACGGCGTTGAGCTCACGTCGCATGTCGTCGTTGCGGGCAGGACGCGCATCGGCCCGCGAACGCAGGTTTTCCCCTTTGCGTCGATCGGCGCGCCAGCGCAGGACTTGAAGGCGCGTGGAGACGAGGGTCGGCTGTTGGTCGGCGCCGATTGCATCATTCGCGAGGGCGTCACGGTGAACGCCGGCACCATCGCGGGCGGCGTCGAGACGCATGTCGGCGATCATTGCGCCTTGCTCGCCTATTCCCATGTCGCGCACGACTGCCGCCTGGGGGAGGGCGTCGTTCTTTCAAACAACGTGCTTCTCGGCGGTCATGTCGAAATAGGCGATCATGTGATGATTGGCGGCGCCAGCGCCGTGCATCAGCACACGCGCATCGGCGCCCATGCTTTCATCGCGGGGCTGGCGGGCGTCGAGGGCGACGTGCCGCCTTTCGCGCTGGCGGGCGGCAATCGGGCGCATTTGTTTGGGCTCAATCTCGTTGGTCTGCGGCGCCGGGGCTTTTCGGCGGAGCGCATTGCGCGGTTGAAGAACGCCTTTCGGATTTTGTTTTCGCGCGGCGAGGAGTTCGATGCGCGATCTCTCGCCGAGCGCGTCGAGAGTCTGGCCGCGCATCATGAAGGCGATCCCGATTTGCGCATTCTTGTCGATTTCCTGCGCGCGCCCTCAAACCGCCCGCTCTGCGCGCCGCGAGCAGGCAAGGCGCAAGCGCCGTGACGCGCATATTCCTTGTCGCGGGCGAAGCGTCCGGCGATCATCTTGGCGCGCTGCTGATGCGCGCGTTGCGCGCCGCTGATCGCGACGTGGAGATC
>Ga0182030_10009440_pt1 | contig 19970 bp, 19 predicted proteins | sample 812S3MmetaG_FD_121299 | JGI IMG/M metagenome (GOLD analysis project Ga0182030, IMG submission 121299) | Permafrost microbial communities from Stordalen Mire, Sweden - 812S3M metaG (Illumina Assembly) | ecosystem: Environmental > Terrestrial > Soil > Wetlands > Permafrost | place: Sweden... | reverse complement strand
TTCGGCGCCGAAATCCAGCAGAAGGGGCTTGACGAGGTCATCTCCCGGTTGGAGACGGAAAACAAGGCACCCGGTGGCGCGCCTACGGGCCATCCACCGGCGGGCGGCAGCGCGCATTGAAGGACCTGAGAGGCCACAGCGCCACGTTTGAAACGGCGGCGGCGGGGCGCGCCAAGGTCGTGGGGCCGCTCGATTTCGGAACGGTCACGCAGCTTCTGCCGCTCGGCGGCGCGGCGATTGCGGCCGGGGGGTTGTCGGTGATCGATCTGGGCGGGGTGTCCGGAAGCGACAGCTCCGGGCTCGCCCTGCTGATCGAATGGCTCAGCCTCGCCAAGGCCGCAGGTCATCCGCTGCACTACGAGAACATGCCGGCACAGCTGCACCAACTGGCGCTCCTGAGCGACGTGGACGGCTTGTTCGCCGCCGGCTGATCCCGCAGACGGCTGTCCCGCGGGGACCGTCCCGGCGGGGCCGTCCCAGGGGGGACCCCTCACTTCGGCTTCGTGATGTCGCCCGGCGTGGTGTCGGTCGGGGGCGGGGTATCCGGGCCCGGATCCTGCAGATCGGAGTCGTCCGCAGCCGGCCCCGTGTCCTTGCCGTCCGAGACCAGGTAGGCGCGACGCTGCAGATAGGCATCTCGCACGAAGGCGTAGGGGTCGTAGACCGTTTGCAGCGTGGAGTCGAGAGGCAGCAGGGAAGCCCGCCGATCCACGAAATCCGGCAGGTACAGTCCGTATTTCACGTAGTTGTTCTTGATGTACTGGCGCGGGTTGGTGTAGCTGTCCACCACGCGCGCCGGGGCGTCGCGCAGGTCGGAGGGGCCCAATATGGGCAATTCGACGAAAGGACCGGCATGCACGCCCCACTTCCCGAGCGTCTGGCCGAAGTCCTCGTCGTTGCGCGCGAGGCCGGCGTCGGTTGCCGGGTCCAGGATGCCGGCGAGACCCACGGTGCTGTTCAGCACGAAACGTCCGAGATCGTTCGCCGCGGCGACCAACTTGCCCTGCAGGACGTCGTTCACCAGGACGGTGGGGGTGTTCAAATTCGTGAAGAAGTGGTTGACGCCGTTGCGCACCGTTTGGGGAACGACCTTCACGTAGGTCTGCGCCACCGGTTTTGCCACGGCGCGGTCGAGCGCGTCGTTGAACTTGTAGACCCCGCGGTTCCAGGATTCCCACGGATCCTGCGGGGAGCGCTTGCTGTTGGGCGGCAAGGTCACGCAGGCGCAGAGGCTCGAGAAGACGATCATCGCCAGCGCCACACGCGCGCACCCACCATTCACCATTGTCGTTCTCTCCCTCTGAAGTTTTGGAAGCCGCTACGATACAGGGCCGCCGCCCGGTTGTGTTCGTTCAATGACGGCCGTTTCCATTGCCATTGTCGTCTGCCACCGTGTTTTTGCGGTTCTTGGGCATGGCGGCCTTGATCTCGTCGAGCCGGGCGCTGAATCGTGCGCGCTGGATGGCATCGAGTCCGGGCAGCGACAGCGCCAGCTGCAGCTGCGCGGCGGACAGTTTCAGGTCGCCGGTCATCACGTAGTAAAAGGACATGTAGTAGTACGAGTCGGCAAGATCGCCGGCCGCGCTCGCGGCTCTGGCGATGAGCTTGGTCTGATCCGGGGAGGGCTCGACGAAATTGAACAAATCGTCGAGCAGCAGCTGGGCGCGCTTGTTCTCGCCGCTTCGCATGAGGGTTTCCGAGAGTCGGATGGTCACCGGTACGTTGCGGGGGAAGAGGCCGAGTGCCTTGTCCAGGATTTGCTTAGATTCCTTCGGTTGATTGTCGAGCAGGTATGCCTGGCCCAGCGCGTCGTAGAACTGCGTCACCTTGGGGTACTCGCGCAAGAGCGCCAGCAGATCGGGAATGGCCGCGGCAGGGTTGCGCATCTGGATGTCGACCACGTCCTTCCCGTAACGCTCCTCCATCGTGAGGCCGGCGCCGTTTTTCACCAGGTTCGCATAGTGCTCGCGCACGATCCGGGGGTCGCCGACCAGCGCGCGCAGCCTCTCGCGGGTCAGCCGGTAACCGAGGGAATCCTCATGATGGATCCGGCCGATCTGTTCCGCACGATTGCGCGCCTCAGCGACGCGTTCCGCCGACAGCGGGTGGTCGATGAGGAATTCGATGGCCTTCACGCGGCTCGGATCGGGCGAGTTGCGGTCCAGCTCCTGGAAAAAACTCGCCATGCCGAGCGGATCGTAACCGGCGCTCGCCATGGTGCCGATCCCGATCCGATCCGCCTCGAACTCGTTCGAGCGCGTGTAGTTGATCTGATGCTGAATCGCGGCGCCCTGGGTCGCCATGATGGCCCCTTCCATGGCGTCGGGCGAGCCGCGGCCGGCGGTCGCTCCGAGCAGAATCGCGGCCAGCATGGCCGCCGTCGCCACGAGGCCGGCGTGGCTCTGATCGATCAGTCCGCGCACCAGATGGCGTTGGGTCACGTGCGCGGTTTCGTGCGCCATGACACCGGCCAGCTGATTTTCGTTTTGGGTCGCGAGGATCAAGCCGCTGTTGATGGCGATGAATCCCCCCGGCATGGCGAAGGCGTTGATCACGGGATCGCGCACCACGAAGTAATAGAACTGGTGCTGACCTTCCTCCGCGCGGCTCGAGAGGCTGTGGCCGATTTCCTGGATGTAGGCGCTGACCTCCGGGTCGTCGAGCACGGCGCCGCCCTGGCCCATCTGGCGGAACCAGCCCAATCCCGCCTGGTACTCGTCCTCGAGCGAGACGGCGGCGTTGGCCGGGCTGCCGAGCTCGGGCAGGTCCTGATCGGTGGCCGATCCGGTCCCCTCGGCCCAGCCGATGCTCATGCTGGCGCTCAGCGCGAACGCGACCGCAAACGCCGACAGGGTCCTCCAAAGCTTCATTGGGCCTCCATAGAGACTCTTTGAGTGCATCCGGTACCGCAAAGTTCGATCATGAGACGGGCCGCCCGACCGGGCTCACAGGACCTCGGAGGCATAGTCGGCCAGCCGCGAGCGCTCACCGCGAACCAGGGTGATGTGACCGGAATAGGTCCAGCCATGAAACCGGTTCACCACGTAGGTCAGGCCGGTGGTGGTTTCGGTGAGATAGGGCGTGTCGATCTGGGCAATGTTGCCGAGACAGATCATCTTGGTGCCCGGTCCCGCGCGCGTCACCAGCGCCTTCATCTGTTTGGGAGTCAGATTCTGCGCCTCGTCGATGATGATGAAGCGGTTCAGAAAGGTCCGGCCGCGCATGAAATTGAGCGACCGGATCTTGATGCGATGGCGCAGCAAATCGTTGGTCGCGCCGCGACCCCAGCTGCCACCGGACTGGCTTTGGGTCAGGACTTCCAGATTGTCCATCAGCGCGCCCATCCAGGGCTCCATTTTTTCCTCTTCCGTCCCCGGCAGAAACCCGATGTCCTCGCCCAGCGGAATGGTGACCCGGGTCATGATGATCTCGCTGAACCGGTTGTGGTCCAGGGTCTGGGCCAGCCCGGCGGCCAGGGTCAGCAGGGTCTTGCCCGTGCCGGCGGGTCCGAGCACGGTCACGAAGTCGATCTCGGGATCCATCAACAGGTTGAGCGCGAGGTTTTGTTCACGATTGCGCGAGGTGACCCCCCACACGTTGTTGCGTTCCGTGCGGTAGTCGGTCGTGAGCTCCAGGATCGCGGAATCGTCCTCGAGCTTGCGGACGATGGCCTCGACGCCGTTGTCGCCGGGATCGTAAACGAACTGATTGGTGCGCCATTCGCGCACCAGCGGTCCGCGAACCCGGTAGAAAGTCCGGCTTTGCTGCTGCCAGGATTCCATGCCCTTGCCGTGCTTTTCCCAGAAATTCGCCGGGAGCTGCTGCACGCCGCTGACGAGCAGGTCGGCGTCCTCGATGGTCTTGTCGCTCGAGTAGTCCTCCGCATGGACGCCGACGATCGCGGCCTTGATGCGCAGGTTGATGTCCTTCGACACGAGCGTGACGCGGGCCGCGGGCTGGCTTTGCTGCAACGCCAGCGTGTTCGCCAGGATGGCGTTGTCCGCGCCCTGTCCGGGCAGGCTGTCGGGCAGGACGGACTCGAGCAACTGGGTCTGAAAGTACAGGCGGCCGACCGGGGGGCGCTTGCCGGCGTTGATCGGCGCGGACGCGGGCAGCGCCAAGCCCCGGTCGATCTCCTTCTTGGTCGCATCCTTCATCAGCTCGTCGAGAAAGCGGCTGACCTGCCGCACGTTGCGCGCCGACTCGGACAGACCCTTCTTGCCCGCATCGAGCTCCTCGAGCACGGTCATCGGGATGTAGACGTCGTGTTCCTCGAATCGGAAGATCGCCGTCGGGTCATGCATCAGCACGTTTGTGTCGAGCACGAAGATGCGCCGCGGCTGTTTGGCCTGGCGGCCCCGGATGACGGCGGCGCCGACGGTCCGCAGCGAGCCGGTCACAGCGCCTTCACCGCCGCCAACACCTCCTCCGCGTGCCCGTTGACCTTGACCTTGCGCCACTGCTGACGAAGGACACCCTTTGCGTCGATGAGGAACGTGCTGCGCTCGATGCCCATGAATTTCTTGCCGTACATGCTCTTTTCCTGGATCACGTCATACAGCTTGCACACCCGCTGGTCCGGATCGCTCAACAGGTCGAAGGGGAAGGACATCTTTTTCCGGAATTTCTCGTGCGACGCGACGCTGTCGGCGGAAATGCCGAAGATCAGCGTTGCGGCCTTCTTGAATTGCGCATGGGCCGCGGTGAAACTCTCGCCCTCCTGGGTGCAGCCGGGCGTGTTGTCACGGGGATAGAAATACAGCACGACATGTTTGCCGACGGCGTCGTGCAACGACCATTCGCCCGCCGTCCCGTCGAGACTGAAATCGGGCGCCTTTTTGCCTACGTCAAGTTTGCTCATGAGATAAGTTCAACTCTTTACAGGTTCGAAAATCGCATCCAGGTTGAGGTGGTCGCAAAAATCCATGAATTCCTCGCGCAGCACGCCGATGTGCAGCCGGCTGGGGACGTTCACGATCATCTGGACCGAGAACATCGGCGCACCGGTGTGCGCCGCGGCGTACGAGCGCGACGACAGTTCCGCGATGTCGACGCCGCGCTGCGAGAAAAACCCCGACAACCCCGCGACGATCCCGGTCTGGTCCAGGCAGACGACATCGATGGAGTAGGGCAGCATGTCGTTGCGGGCCGGACGCTCCTCGGTGCGCCGCAACTGGATGTTCATGCCGGTCCCGTCGGCGAGCTTCTTGAACTCACCCTCCAGTTTGGCGAGGGTGTGCCAGTTCCCGTTCACCAGAAGCAGCATGGCGAACTCGCTGCCCAGAGATGTCATGCGACTCTCGCTGATGCTGCCGCCGCAGTCGGCGACGGCCTTGGAGAGTTCATGCACCATGCCGACCCGGTCGACGCCGACCGCGGAAATCACGATATGTTGTTTCATTGGGTCAAATTCTACCGGATGGGCGCTTGCCAGGGTGCATGTCGCGCACTTAAGGTAGCGATATTTCCCGCGGAGTCGAACGATGTTTTCCGGAAGCCTGGTCGCTATCGTCACGCCGTTCACCTCCGATGGTGCGCTGGACTGGCCCGCCTGGGACCGATTGCTCGATTTTCACCTCGCCGGGGGCACGGATGGCATCGTCGTGGCCGGAACCACGGGGGAGTCGCCGGTGCTCTCCCTCGAGGAAATCGAGGAATTGACGCGCAGGGCGGTCGTGCGCTGTCGCGGCAGGCTGAAGGTGATCGTTGGCAGCGGCACCAACTCCACGGCAGACTCGGTGCTGCGCACGCGCAACCTGTCGCGCCTCGGTGTGGACGGCGTCATGCTGGTGACCCCCTATTACAATAAGCCGCCGCAGGAGGGACTTTATCGTCACTTCTGCGCGGCTGCCGACGTCTCCGCGGCTTCGATGATCCTCTACAACGTTCCGAGCCGCACCGGAGTCGATCTGTTGCCGGCCACGGTCGGGCGGCTCGCCCGGCACCCGCGCATCGTCGCCGTCAAGGAGGCGACCCCCGAGTTGAGCCGTGCGCGGGAACTCATCGCGCTGCTTCCTCCGGAATTTTCCGTGCTTTCCGGCGATGATGCATCGGCGGTGGATTTCATCGAGGCGGGTGCCCGGGGCGTCATTTCGGTGACGGCCAACGTCGCACCGCGCAACGTGCGCGACGTGTGCGCGGCGGCGCTCGCGGGCGATCTCGAGCGGGCGCGCGGCCTCGACGCCCATCTGAAATTGCTGCACCGGGACTTGTTCGTCGAGGCCAATCCCATCGCCGTGAAGTGGGCGGTGGCGAGAATGGGCCTCATGGGGAACGCAATCCGCTTACCATTGGTCGAACTGGCGCCGGTACACCAGGAAGTCGTCTTGCGCGCCCTGCGCGCCGCCGGCGTCGCATTCAAGGATCAAGCAGCATGAGTTTCGAACGGATCGCCCTTACCCTCGCCGCGGCCTCGCTTTTGTGCGGCTGTCACATCGTCAGCCGGCTGAACCCCGATTGCCACGCCCGACAGGAGTATCAGCACTCCGCCCAGGTGGCCCCGCTCAAGGTGCCTGAGGGGCTGGATTCGCCGAATACGCAGGGCGCGTTGGTGATTCCCACCGTCGAATTGGCGCCTCCGCCGCCGGGGCCCAAGGATGCCTGTCTGGATTTGCCGCCGAAATACGTCCCGGCGCCGGCCAACAAGGCCGCCAGTGGTTGATTTGAAAGCTGAGCCCGGGTCCGGTACGCTTGCCAGCCCGCAGGGGCGTCGGTGTATTGGGTTTCGTGTGGACAGGTGGCCGAGTGGTCGAAGGCGCTCGCCTGGAAAGTGAGTAACACCCTAAAAGGTGTTCGTGGGTTCGAATCCCACCCTGTCCGCCACTCGTGCACCGAAGTTGAGCCGGCTCGAGTTGACGATGGTGAATGAGACGAAGCGGGGATAACGCCCGGAGGGCGGCCCCGGAGGGGCGAGGCGCGAAAGCGCCGAGTAATCCCACCCTGTCCGCCACTCGTGTGCTAAATTCGCGCCGGCCCGAGTTAGACGGCGGTGACGGCGACGAAGCGGGGGTAACGCCCGAGTGGCGGTCCCGGAGGGGCGGGGCGCGAAGCGCAGCGTAATCCCACCCTGTCCGCCACACCGCCATGAGTCTATGGCGGCTCGCGTTTGCATCTTCGCGACGACTGGCCACGAACCCCGTCAGGCCCGGAAGGGAGCAGCGGTAGAGGCTTTAAGTCGGGCGCCGAAGTCCTGCTGGCGCGGGCCGCCTCCTTACACACGAGCGCGTGCGGGACAGTTACACTTAAGGCCCATGAGTTACATCGTCTTAGCGCGCAAGTGGCGCCCCAAGCGCTTCGCCGAAATGGTGGGGCAGGAGCATGTGCTGCGCGCCTTGAGCAACGCGCTCGACAGCGGCAAAGTCCATCACGCCTTCTTGTTTACCGGCACCCGCGGAGTCGGCAAAACCACGGTGGCGCGCATACTCGCCAAATCGCTGAACTGCGAAACCGGCGTGAGCGCGAATCCCTGCGGCGTGTGCGCCGCATGCCGGGAGATCGACGAGGGTCGTTTCGTCGATCTCATCGAAGTGGATGCGGCCTCGCGCACCAAGGTCGATGACACGCGTGAACTGCTCGACAACGTGCAGTACGCACCGAGCCGCGGACGCTACAAGGTGTACCTCATCGACGAGGTGCACATGCTGTCGAATCACTCGTTCAACGCGCTGCTGAAAACGCTCGAGGAACCGCCGCCGCACGTCAAGTTCTTGCTGGCCACCACCGATCCGCAGAAGCTGCCGGTGACGGTCTTGTCGCGGTGCCTGCAATTCAGCCTCAAACGGCTGTCGGCGGGTCTGATCGGCGAGCGTCTGAAATTCATCGCCGCCGCCGAGAATCTCGAGTTCGAACCCGCGGCCGCGGCGCTGCTGGCGCGCGCCGCGGAGGGCAGCATGCGCGATGCCTTGAGCCTGATGGACCAGCTGATCGCCTTCGGCGGCGGGGCCCTGAACGAAGCCAATACGCGGTCGATGCTGGGCACCATCGATCGGGGCCACATCGCCCGGATACTCGAGGCGTTGTCGCGCCAGGACGGTCCGGAGTTGCTGGCGCAGGTGCGCGATATGGATCGGGACGCGCCGGACTACGATCGGGCACTGATCGAGCTGGCCGCCTTTCTGCAGCGCATCGCGATCGTGCAGATCGTCCCCGATGTGGCCGAGCAGGACGAGGAATTCGATCCGGAGGCGCTCACCCGATTGGCGCGCGCCATGTCGCCCGAGGATATCCAGCTTTACTACCAGATCGCGCTGGGCGGCCGGCGGGATCTCGCGATGGCGCCGGAACCCCGGGTGGGTTTCGAGATGAGTCTGTTGCGCATGTTGGCGTTCCGCCCCGAGTCCGCGAGCGCGGACGGCGCCGAGACGGTGTCGGCCGGCAGCACGGGCCGCGTTGCGCTCAAGCCCAGTGCGCGGCTCGCGGCGCACTCGGCGGCGCCCGCAGCCGGGGCCGCAGTGGCGGCAGTGCGTAGTACGCCGGCTGCGTCGCCGGGGCTCACGCCCGTGCCCGCCGCGGGGAGCGCGGCAGCGACGACCGTGAGTCGTGCGCCGGCGGATGCTGTTGGGAGCGCGGCAGCGACCACGAGTCGTACGCCGGGGGATATTGCAGGGAACGCCGCAGCGACCGTGAGTCGCGCGCCGGCGGATGCGGCAGGCGCCGCCGCCAAATTCACCCGCATCGATGCCGGCAACTGGGCAGCGGTGGTCGAGGCCGCCAGCTTGAGCGGCATGGCGCGCCAGTTCGCGTTGAACTGTGTGCCGGCCGCGTTCGAGAACGATGTGCTGCGGTTGCAACTCGATCAGGCGGCTGCGGATCGCCGCACGCGGCAGATGGAGGAGAAGCTGATCCAATGCCTCTCCGGTTACTTTGGACGGGAGATCCGCGTGGTCTTCGAGGCCACGGAATCCGCGCTGGTCACGCCGGCACGGCAGCGTGCCCTGGCCGAACAGGATAGGACGCTGCGGGCAGCGGCGGCCTTCGAGGAAGACGCCGTCGTCAAGGGACTGCGCGAACGTTTCGGCGCCGAAGTCGACGCGACTTCGGTCAAACCCACGAATTAGCACGAGGAACGGGGCATGATGAAAGGTGGACTCGGAAACTTGATGCGCCAGGCGCAGCAGATGCAAGAGACCATGAAGAAGGCTCAAGCCGAGCTCGCAGATCTGGAAGTGGCGGGCGAGGCGGGCGCGGGCATGGTCAAGATCGTGCTCAACGGCAACCATGAGGCGAAATCCATCGCGATCGAACCCAAACTGCTCGGCGAGGACAAGGAAATGCTCGAGGACTTGGTGGTGGCGGCCATCAACGACGCGGTCCACAAGCTCGCGGCGCGCAGCCAGGAAAAATATGCGGGCCTGATGTCGGGCCTCAACCTTCCGCCCGGCATGAAGCTGCCTTTCTGAACGCCGACCCGCACCGATGAAGTACACGCCCACTCTCGGCCGCCTGATCGAGTCGCTGCGATGCTTGCCCGGCGTCGGACCGAAATCGGCGCAGCGCATGGCGTTCTATCTGCTGGAGCGCGATCGCAACGGGGGTCGGGTGCTCGCCCAATCGTTGGCCGAGGCGCTCAGCAACGTCGGCCATTGCAAACGCTGCCGCATGTTGACCGAGAGCGAGCTGTGCGTGACCTGCGCTTCGACGCAACGCGACGTGGCGCAGTTGTGCGTCGTCGAGTCGCCGGCCGATGTCGTTGCCATCGAGCAGTCCGGCGGCTTTCGTGGCCGCTACTTCGTGCTCATGGGTCACTTGTCGCCGCTCGACGGGGTCGGGCCGGCCGAACTCGGCTTGGACGAATTCGAGCGCCTGCTCGCCGAGGGCGAAGTGCGTGAAGTCATTCTCGCCACCAACCCGACCGTCGAGGGCGAGGCCACCGCGCACTATCTGGGCGAACTCGCGCTGCGTCTCGGGCTCAAGGTGTCACGTATTGCACACGGCGTGCCGGTGGGCGGCGAACTCGAGTACGTCGACGGCGGCACCCTGGCGCATGCCCTGGCAGGCCGTACGGCGGTTTCTTAGCGTGAGCCTCGGGCGCGGCGGGTGCTCCGGGATGCCCGCTGACCGGTGCCGGATACCCCTCAAGGCGACGTGAGTTTCTCGTACAGCCTGACCAGGCGCCGGTAACTCTCATAGCGGCGCGCGGCGATCCGGCCTGCGAGCACGGCGGAACGTACCGCGCAGCCGGGTTCTTCCATGTGCCGACAGTCGTTGAAGCGGCAATCGACGGCGAGCGCATGGATCTCGACGAAGCCGCGTTCGGCGGCGCGTACCAGGCTCGCCGGTGGGGCGAAGTCGCGGACTCCCGGGGCATCGACCAGGGCGGTCTGCGCGTTCAGCCGATACCAGCGGGCGGTTGTGGTGGTGTGGCGGCCCTCGGCATCGCGGGTGAGTTCGGAGGTCTGCGCCGCGGCCTCGGGCGCGATGGCGTTGACGATGGAGGACTTGCCCACCCCCGACTGTCCGACCAGCAGCGTCACGCTGCCCTCGAGGGTGGCGCGCAGCTCGGCCACGCCCGAGCCCCGATGCGCCGCGATTTCCACGCAGGGCAGTCCCAGGCCGCGGTAAGTGCCGATCTCGGCCTGGAGGGACTCGAGCCCCAAGTCCGATTTATTGACGATGAGCATGGTCGCGATGTCCTTCAGCTCCGCGCCCGCCCAATAGCGGTCCACCAGGAACCAATCCGGCACCGGCTCCGGCGCCACGACGATGGCCAATCGATCGATGTTGGCGGCCACCGGTTCGGGCCGCCCCCGGGAGTCGATGCGTTCGATGAGATTGCGGCGCGGTTCGATCGACTCCACGGAGGCGCCGTCGTTGGCGGGCTCGTAGACCCAGGCCACCCGATCGCCGCAGACGATGCGCTGCTTGCGCCCCTTGAGAGAGCAGCGCAAGGTGCTCTCGCCGGAACCGGCGTCGCTCACTTGCACCAGGACGCCGCGCCCATAACTGGCGAGCACCACGCCGCTGCCGGTCGTGTCGCTCATGTCGTTCGCTCTGCTACCATGATGTCTTTCAGCCGCACAAAGGCATGATGAAATCCCCCGAAAATCTCGTTTGGATCGACTTGGAAATGACCGGTCTGAAGCCGGAATCCGATGTCATCATCGAAATCGCGACCATCGTAACCGACAAGCACCTTTCCGTGCTGGCCGAGGGCCCGGTGATCGCCATCCATCAGAGCGAGACGACGCTCGCGGCCATGGACGATTGGAACCGCAAACAGCACGGAAGTTCAGGGTTGGCCGCGCGCGTGCTGGCCAGCGACGTGGATACCGCCGACGCAGAACGCGCCACGGTCAAATTTCTCGAAGCCTGGGCCGAGCCCGGCCGCTCGCCCATGTGCGGCAACAGCATCTGCCAGGATCGGCGCTTTCTGGCGCGCCTCATGCCCAAGCTCGAACATTTTTTTCACTACCGCAATCTCGACGTGAGCACGCTCAAGGAACTCGCGCAGCGCTGGGCGCCGCAAGTCGCGCAGGCATTCCAGAAATCCTCCAGCCATCTGGCGATGGACGACGTGCGCGAGTCGATTCGCGAGCTGCAGTTCTACCGCGAACGTTTCCTGCGGTTTTAACGCCCGCGGAGCGAGCGCCCAAGGCCGGGGTGGCATCCACCCCGTAAATCCGGCGCGCAGCGCCTAGACAGGGATCTCGCCGGCCAAGAACATCCAGGTTTCGACCACGGTGTCGGGATTCAGGGACACGCTGTCGATGCCCTGCTCCACCAGCCAGCGGGCGAGTTCGGGGTGATCGGAAGGCCCTTGGCCGCAGATGCCGACGTATTTCCCTTGGGCCTTGCAGGCTTTGATCGCGAGCGCCATCAGCGCCTTCACCGCGTCGTCGCGCTCGTCGAACAGCTTGGCGACCACGCCCGAATCGCGATCGAGGCCGAGCGTCAGCTGCGTCATGTCGTTCGAGCCGATGGACATGCCGTCGAAGTATTCGAGGTAACGGTCGGCGAGCAGGGCGTTGGTCGGCAGCTCGCACATCATGATGTGCTTCAGTCCGTTGCTGCCGCGTTTCAGGCCGTTGTCGGCGAGCAGGTCGGTGACGGTTTTCGCTTCGAGCAGGGTGCGCACGAACGGCACCATGACCTGCACGTTGGTGAGGCCCATGTCGTCGCGCACGCGTTTCAACGCCCGGCACTCGAGTTCGAAGCACGGCCGAAACACCTTGTCGATGTAGCGCGACGCGCCGCGAAATCCCAGCATGGGATTCTCTTCGTGCGGTTCGTAGTTCTTGCCTCCGATCAGATTCGCATACTCGTTCGATTTGAAATCCGACAGCCGCACGATGACGGGCTCGGGAGCGAAGGCGGCGGCGATCTGTGCGATGCCCTCGGTCAGCTTGTCGACATAGAAGCTCACCGGGTCGGCGTAGCCCGCGATTTGCTTGGTGATGGTGTCCTTGAGTTCGGCGCTTTGCTTGTCGAATTCGAGCAGGGCGCGCGGGTGCACGCCGATCATGCGGTTGATGATGAATTCGAGGCGAGCCAGACCCACGCCCTTGTGTGGGATGCCCGCAAAATCGAACGCCCGGTCGGGATTGCCCACGTTCATCATGATCTTGACCGGAATCGGCGGCAAGGAATCGAGTTCGATGTTGCGTTCGTCGTATTCCAGCATGCCGTCATAGACGTAGCCGGTATCGCCCTCGGCGCAGGAGACCGTGACCGGCTGGCCTTCCTTGATTGCCGTGGTGGCGGTGCCGCAGCCGACGACGGCGGGGATGCCGAGTTCGCGCGCGATGATGGCCGCATGGCAGGTGCGCCCGCCACGGTTGGTCACGATGGCCGAAGCGCGCTTCATCACCGGCTCCCAATCCGGATCGGTCATATCGGCGACCAGCACGTCGCCCGCGCGCACGCGCGACATTTCCTTCACGTCCTTGATGATGCGAGCGGGTCCCGCGCCGATGCGCTGACCGATGCTGCGCCCGCTGATGACCAGGCTCGAGCGGGCCTTCAGGGTGAAGCGCAGGATGGTCCGCCCGGCACGGCTCTGCACGGTCTCGGGGCGCGCCTGCAGGATGTAGATCTTGCCGGTATCCCCGTCTTTGCCCCACTCGATGTCCATCGGCGTGCCGTAATGCTCTTCGATGATCAGTGCCTGCTTCGCCAGGCTGACGATGTCGGCCTCGTCGAGGGAGAAGCGGTTGCGGTCCGCGGCGGCGACCTCGACGGTGCGCACGCGCTCCTGGGAACCCTTGTCGGCGTACACCATTTTGATGGCCTTGCCGCCCAGATTCTTGCGCAGGACCGCGCGCTTGCCGGCGCGCAATGCCGGTTTGTAGACGTAGAATTCGTCCGGATTGACTGAACCCTGGACCACGGTCTCGCCGAGGCCATAGGCCGACGTGATGAAAACCACGTCGCGGAAACCGGAATCCGTGTCGAGCGTGAACATGACGCCCGCGGCGCCCAGATCGCTGCGCACCATGTGCTGAACGCCCACCGACAGCGCGACGGCGTTATGATCGAAGTTGCTGTGGACGCGGTAGGCGATCGCGCGATCGTTGAACAGCGAGGCGTAGACTTCGTGCATGCACGACAGCAGATGCTCCTCGCCGCGCACGTTCAGAAACGTCTCCTGCTGACCCGCGAAGGATGCTTCAGGCAGATCCTCGGCCGTCGCGGACGAGCGTACGGCTACCGCGAACTCGCTGCCGTGACCCATCTTGCGCCACGACGCCAGCACCTCGTCGGTCAGACGCTGCGGGAACGGGGTGGCCAACATCCAGCCGCGGATTTCCTTGCCGACGACGGCAAGCCGTTCCACGTCGTCGACATCGAGCGTGGCGAGTGCGCCGCGTATGCGCTCATCGAGACCCGCCTGGGCGAGAAAGTCGCGATAGGCGTGGGAAGTGGTTGCGAAGCCTCCGGGGACCGAGACGCCGAGACTCGCCAACCCGGAGATCATTTCACCGATCGAGGCGTTCTTGCCGCCGACGAGTTCCACGTCGGTGTTCTTCAATTTCTCGAAGGGAATGATGTAAGGCTTCATAACTGATTGCTTGTCCGACGATTCGTTAAGTGAAACACTTCCGCGGCGAAGATGCGGCGACAACTGGGAGCTACCGTGATTAAACGAACTGTGTTTTTTGTATCAGACCAAACGGGTATCACTGCGGAAACGATGGGTCACAGCCTTATGACACAGTTCGACGGAATCGAATTTCGTCAGGTGACTGTGCCATTTATCTCCACCGTTGACAAGGCGATAGAGGCGGTCCGCAAGATCGATCTGGTGGGAAAACAGGAAGGGGTCCGGCCGATCGTGTTCAGCACCTTGGTCCAGGAGGCGGTGCGCAACGTGGTGCGCGGAAGCACGGGATTCTTCCTTGATTTCTTCGATCCGTTCCTAGCACCGCTCGAAAACGAACTCAAGACGCAATCCTCCCATTTGACGAGTCGGACACACCGCATGGCGGATACGCATGCCTATGCGATGCGCATCGACGCGACGAACTTCGCCCTGGCGAACGACGACGGTTCCGTGGTGCGCGATTACGAGCGCGCCGACGTGATATTGGTCGGCGTGTCGCGTTCCGGCAAGACGCCGACCTGTCTGTACCTCGCCATGCAGTACGGGATATTCGCGGCCAACTACCCGTTGACCGAAGACGATCTGGAATCCCGAAAACTGCCGGAAGCCCTCGATCACTTTCCGCAGAAGCTCTTCGGCCTCACCATCAAGCCCGATCGACTGCAACAAATTCGCAACGAACGACGCCCCGACAGCCGCTACTCGTCGGCGCGCCAGGTCGCATTCGAGGTGCGCGCGGCGGAGTCGCTGTTCGAGCGCAACGGCATTCCCGTCATCGATGCGACCGAATGTTCCATCGAGGAAATCTCGAGCAGAATTCTCGACCGCACCGGCATCGAACGGCGGCTCAGACCCTGACAAGTACCATGTGCATGGTATAGTCCAAACATGATTGCGGATCAATGGTGCGAAACATCGTGGCGGGCTCGGCCCGGCAGCTTTGTCAGTCTCATGACGCTGTACGAAAGCAATTTCGTCCGCTTGCGGTGGCTGGTGCGCGATTTGCGCTCGATCACCGACAGTGCCGTCTCGAAGGTGGAGTCGGACTGTGATCTGCATCTCACCCCGATCGAGCTGTCGCGCTACACGAGCGTGTTTCGGCTGACGTACGAGTTCGGACCCCACCCTGAGGCGCTTCGCGACCCGGATCTGGAGGTGTGCGTGTATCACGATGCGCGGCTTGCCGAAGTTCGCAGTTTTCGAGGTTTCCAGCGCCATCCGCAGCTCGCGAAGCTGCAGTCCCGACTCAAGCGTGAACTGGATCAGCGCTGGACCCGCAACATGATGTTAAATAAATGGCTTGAATATTGTGCCGAGCGTGGACATCAGTTCTAGCGGATAAGATCCCGCGTGATTGCCCGCATCCATTCGAGGCCGAGGCGGGAAATTGATCGATCGCTTAAGTTTTCTCAAGGGCGGCGCGGACGGCGGCGGCGTGAGCGCCGACGAAGAGCGGCTCATGCAGCTCTTCCAGAATCGTGCCGGCTTGAAGAAGGCTTACGCGGATCTCAAGGACGAATTTCACCTGCTGCGCGACCGCCTGAAACAACAGGAAGGGGCCACCATACGCGTGCAGGAGCAATTGGACTCACTGGGAGAGCTGCTCGCCGACGCGAACACCGGATTCAGTGCGTTGGTGTTCTTTCAGTTGCGCGGTCTATGGAAGACCTGTCACCAGCAGCTGTCGGCATTCGCCGTCGATCTCACGCGGGCCCAGGAGACGCGCGAGACGGCCAAGCACACGACGGATTGCGAGGCGGCGAAGAGCGCACGCCTGTCCGACGTCGACGACCGGTTGCGGGTGGCGGCCGAGAGCGCGGACCTCGAGCGGCAACGGTTGGCGAACGCGCAGAGCGCGCTCACGCGGCTGACCGCCTTCTGGCACTACTTCGAGCGCCGCCGCCGTCAAAAGGCGCTCGAAAGTCTGCGCCAGGCCGTGGTGAACGCGGACGCTCGAGTCGGCGATCTGCATGCCGAGCGCAGCGCGATCGGCGCCGAGGCGCACGCGGATTTCCCGGGCATTTCATTGGGCGCGCGCCGTAACATCAATCTTGCCATCATCAGCTACGCCGAGCTGTTGTGCGAGAACGTCGATGTCTACGGACTGGCTGCCAAAGCCAAGGAAGCCGTGGCGCGGCGCGTGCATGAAATGACTTTCGGCAGCCGCGCGGACTGCGAGGATTACATGCAGCGAGTGCAAAAAGCGCTGCAGGCGGTGGCCGCCCAAAAGCAACTCATGGCCACGCTGAAATTCAAAATGGAGCGGCTGCGCAATACCTCCGAGTATCGAAACTCGGCCGACACCGTACCGACCGCGGACTCGCTGGCACCCGTCCCGGCGACGGCCGCCGCCGTCGGTGCGAACCGCGGCCAGCCGGCGGCGTGGAACGTGCTGGCCGAGGATTACTGGGACCTATATACCCTGCTGCGGCGCTAGCGCCCGCGCACCGTGAATCCGGCCGGTTGCGGGGTATAGCCAGGCTTCGAACCGGCCAACATCGCGGCGCCGAGACACTGGCACCCGGGCATGCCGGGGCTAGTGCGCGTCGGCGCGGCGCGCCTGCACCGGCTTTTGCATGTGCGCCGGCATGACCGCAAGATCGGCTGCGATCTGCGAGGTTTCATCCACCAGGATGCCCGCGGCCGCGTCGTCCTTGATTTCCTCGAGCGTCTTGGCGGGCTTCACGTCGTGCGCGGCGCGCCAGGTGTTCTCGCGCTCGAGGCGGTCGCTTTCCAAGCGCTTGCGCTCGGCCTCGCGGCTCTTGAGATTCAAGGACAGCGTCTTCTGGCTGCGCATGGCTTCGAGTGCCGTGATGTCGTCGTGCAAATAGTGGAAATCCGGACTGTTGGCGGTGCGGTCGTCGTGCAGCTTCTGCAATGACGCCGCGACGGGTTTCAAGTCGCCTTCGACCTTGAACGCGGCCGCATCGATGTGATCCCAGGGCAGCGCGCGGTCCCGCGTACTCTCGCCGACTTCATTGGCGTCGATCAGCGAGGGCAATAGAATGTCGGGCGTGACGCCCCGGTCCTGCGTGCTCTCGCCGGTGATCCGGTAGTACTTGCCGATGGTCACGTTGAGCTGACCCAATTCGGGTTTGCGCCCGAAGATCGTGTAGTTGAGCGGATGCGCGTTCTGCACCGTGCCCTTGCCGTAGGTCTGCTGCCCGACGATGAGGCCGCGGCCGTAGTCCTGGATCGCGGCGGCAAAAATTTCCGACGCCGAGGCGCTGAAGCGGTCGACCAGCACGAGCATGGGGCCGTTGTAGAAAATCGCCGGGTCCGGGTCATCGTCGACCTCGACTCTGCCCGACGTGTCGCGCAGCTGCACGACGGGACCGCGGTCGATGAACAAGCCGGTCAGCGATTCGGCTTCCGGCAGGTAGCCGCCGCCGTTGGCGCGCAGGTCCATGATGAGCACGTCCATGCCGTCCTTGCGCAATTCGGTGATCAACCGCTGCACGTCGCGGGTGGTGCTGCGGAAATCCTTCGCGCCCGCGCGGCTGGCGTCGTAGTCCTGGTAGAAGCTCGGCACGGTGATGATGCCGACTTTGACGTCGTGCCCGTTGCGCGTCACGGTGCGCATGGCCTTGTGCGAAGCCTGCGCTTCGAGCGAGACGCGATTGCGCGTGAATTCCACGACTTTCTGGGCGGACCCGGGCGCGGCGCCGGCGGGCAGCAATTGCAGCCGCACCAATGTGCCGCCCGGGCCGCGGATCTTCTGCACGACATCGTCCAGGCGCCATCCGATCACGTCGACCAGTTCGCCCGACTTGCCCTCGCCGACGGCCGTGATGCGGTCGTTGGCCGACAGCTTGCCGCTGGTGGCCGCGGGTCCCCCGGCGATCACGTCGATCACGGTGACGTAGTCGTCGGTCAGCTGCAGCGAGGCGCCGATGCCCTCGTAGCTCAAGCTCATCTGAATGTTGTATTCCTCGGAATTGCGCGCCGAGAAATAATTCGAATGCGGATCGAGCGACAGGACGAACGCGTTCATGAAGGCCTCGAACACGTCGTCCGGTTTGCTCTGGTCCATGCGCTTGGCAACGTGCTCGTAGCGCTTGCGCAGAATATCGGCCGCCTCGGGCCATTGTTTGCCCGCGGTGATGAGCGACAGGGCATCGTTCTTCACGCGTTTGCGCCACAGCTCGTTCATCTCGGCGGCATTCGCCGGCCAGGGCTCTTTTTCACGGTCGAAGTTGAAGGCCTCGTCCACGTCGAAATCCGGTTTCTTGGCCAGCAGTTCGATCGCGTAGCTCATGCGCTCGCGGCTGCGCTGCTGGTAGCGGCGGAAAATGACGAACGCCGGCTCCACGTCGCCCGCCTTGATGGCGTCGTCGAGCTCGTACCGGTATTTCTCGAATTCCGCGATATCGCTGGCGTAGAAATAGCTTCTGCCGCCGTCGACGGCGTCGAGGTAGCGGTCCAGGATCAGGCTCGACAACCGGTCGTCGAGCGGCGCGCGGCGGTAATGTTCGCGCGCAATGATGTCCGCCACGCGCCGGGCGACGTAGTTCTCCTGGTCGGTCGGGGACAGGGCGGCTGCGGTAGCCGGCACGGCGGCAGGCGGCGTCATGGCCGCGCCCAAGAGAGCCGCCAGCCCGACGGCACCCGCGATCACGGCGATACCGGTTATCCAGCGCGAGCGTTTGACCCAAGGCCTATTAGTCATCACCGTACCCATTCTCCTGTAAACTTCCATCCCCGATTCGTTCGAGGCCAACCTTAAGCCAATGCCGTTTGCCCAAGTGTATATGAGCCCGAGGATATGCGTCCGTTCACGGTATTGATCGGGATCGTCATGGGATCCGCCGCGTCGATCACTTTCGGGCTCGGCGCCGTCTTGATCGTGTTCTGCATCTTGGCGGGCGAGCACCCTGACCTGTCGCGCGAAATGCCCCAGCTCGTCGTGAGCCTGCTGGCGTTCGGTGTTCTGACCGCGGCCAGCGCCGGGAGTTTCGTCGGCCAGGCCAAGGAGCGGTCGTGGCGCACCTGGGCCCATGCGGCCACCCTACTGAGCCTGGCCGTGGTGGTCATGCTCTACTGGCCTCGTCGCGGCTGACGGCCAGGAGGGAAACCATGCGAAAGCCGGGGGTTCGCGCTGCGTGGATTTGCAGCGCCGTGGGATTGCTGGCGGCCTGTTTGGGTCAGCGGGCCGTGCCGCCGTCCGCCGATATCGATGAAACCGGGTTTCGCAACGCAATCCGGGTGCTGGCATCGGATGAGTTCGAGGGACGCAAACCCGGCACGCCGGGGGAAGACAAAACCGTCGCGTTTCTGGTCGAGCAGTTCAAGAAACTGGGGCTGAAACCGGGTAACGGCGACAGTTTCCTGCAGCAGGTCCCGCTGGTCGAGATTCGCGCCGGCGATGACGCCAGTTTGACGATTTCAGGCCGCGGCAGCGCGCAGCCACTGGCTTACGCCAAGGACATGGTGATCTGGACCCAGCGGGTGGCGCCGGACGCGGCGGTGCAGCAAAGCGATCTGGTGTTCGTCGGCTACGGAATCGTCGCGCCGGAATTCGAGTGGAACGACTACGCCGGAGTCGACGTGCATGGCAAGACGGTGGTGGTGCTGGTCAACGATCCGGGCTACGGATCGAAGGATCCGCGCGTCTTCAAGGGCAATTCGGAAACCTATTACGGGCGCTGGACCTACAAGCTGGAGGAGGCGGCACGGCATGGGGCCGCCGGCGTGCTGTTGATCCACGATACGGGAGCGGCGGGGTACGGTTGGAACGTGGTGGTGAACGGCCGCACCGGGCCGCAGCTGGTGCGGGCGGCGCCCGATGACAACGCCGGGCGAGCCGCCATCGAAGGCTGGCTGTCCGCGGAGGCGAGCCGCGCCCTGTTCGCTCGGGCGGGCGTGGATTTCGCCGCGGTGAGCGCCGCGGCCGCGCGGCCGGGCTTCAAGGCGGTTCCACTGGGTCTGAAGG
>Ga0182030_10009439_pt1 | contig 19970 bp, 20 predicted proteins | sample 812S3MmetaG_FD_121299 | JGI IMG/M metagenome (GOLD analysis project Ga0182030, IMG submission 121299) | Permafrost microbial communities from Stordalen Mire, Sweden - 812S3M metaG (Illumina Assembly) | ecosystem: Environmental > Terrestrial > Soil > Wetlands > Permafrost | place: Sweden... | reverse complement strand
GAACTAGGCATAGGTTCGTGTATAATTAGACGCTATGATTAAAGCCAATAATCTCAGTAAACGTTTCAGCAACAAATTGGCGGTAGATAATATATCCTTTGTCGTTGATACCGGTAAGGTCACTGGTTTTTTGGGGCCCAACGGGGCCGGTAAGTCTACGACTATGCGGTTGATGCTGGGCTTGGATATTGGCGGTGGGACAACCACTTTTGATAACAAAAAGTTAAATCAATACGACCAACCTTCTAAGATTGTCGGTACGCTGTTGGAAGCCAAAGCGTTTCACCCAACCCGGACGGCCCGCAACCACCTGAGGGTTTTAGCCACCGCCGGCAGTATTCCGCTTAAACGTGTCGACGAGGTACTGGACGTGGTCGGCATAGCCAGCGAAGCCAAGAAAAAACCGGGTAAATTTTCGCTTGGCATGAGCCAACGGCTCGGTATTGCGGCCGCAATTTTGGGTAAGCCTAAGTATCTGATTCTGGATGAACCGGCCAACGGCCTTGATCCTGAGGGTATCGCCTGGCTGCGAGATTTTCTAAGAGATTATGCCGCCGGTGATAATACCGTTTTTATATCAAGCCACTTGCTGAGTGAAATGTCGCAGATGGCGGATAACGTCGTCGTGATCGGCAAGGGGAAGCTGATCGCTAATACTTCAATCAAAGAGTTGATTGCCGGTAACTCGCGCTCCAATGTATTCGTGCGAACCGCCAATCAAGCTACGCTTGAAAGTATTTTCAAGAAGGAGTCATTTGTTTATGAAAAAGACAGCAACGGTTTTAAAGTATCGGGCGTATCAACCGATAAGGTCGGTAAGTTGGCTTTTAGTGCCAATATTCCCGTGCTAGAGCTAGCCAGCCGCGATGCCTCCCTAGAAGAAGTATTTCTGGAATTAACCGAAGGCAGCGAAGAATTCCAAGCTCACGTCGCTACTAACAAGCAGGGTGGTAAATCATGAAGGCGGCATTAAAAGCAGAATTTCGTAAGTTGTTAACAGTTCGATCGACGTATTTTACTACAGCTATAGTCGCCGCTTTTGTCATTTTTATTGCCTTTTACGTTATCGGCTGGCGGTCAACCCCCATGGATCTACATAATCCCATGAACCTAGCTAACGACACCATCAACTCGCTGGGAGTAACGGTTTTTGGCGCTATCGTGGCTATTTTACTGATGACGCACGAGTACCGTTACAACACCATAATGTATACCCTGACAAGTAGTAACAGCCGCAATAAAGTACTTTTAGCCAAATTTATTACAGTCAGTACTTACGCTTTATTCCTGGCAGCCTTCATCGCCGTACTAGCCCCGTTAATGGGCTATCTAGGTATTCATGCTCACGGGCTTAAACTGGTGCCACAGACATTGCATATCGGCAACTTAGCCTGGCGTAGTCTATTTTATGGCTGGGGCTATGGTATGGCCGGGCTATTGCTGGCCTTACTAACTCGTAATCAGGTGGCATCGATTGTAGCGTTGTTCGTTGTGCCTGACCTAGCCGAGCAGCTTCTAGGCTTACTACTGAAACACAACACGGTTTATTTGCCCTTCAGCTCACTCAACCAGGTAATAAGTACCGGGGGTGATCGCAACATGGCAACCAGCAGCAATTTATCACCGGCTAAAGCGGCTGGAGTTTATTGTATATACTTGGCGGTGGGTTGGTTTGTGGCTTGGCTGCTTTTCATAAAACGTGACGCCAATTAAAGTAGCCACTAGCTTACAATAAATGGCGAAAGCTATCCGTTAGTTCCTGCTATCATTTAAATTACACGGGTATATAATGCGCATTAATAATGAATAATTTTGGGGAACTTAGTCCCCAACAGCTGAAAAACCAACGCTTACAACTCAGCGCTCAACTTGGGCAACTGCTACGAAACAATGATGCTCTTGAGGCTCAATCACGTTATAGGACGGAAGATTACAGGACGACTAGGCTAGCCATTGGTGAGTGTTTCCAGGGCATCAATGATGTAACGGTCTTACTTAGGTTACGAGGTATCCGTACTGATGATGTGGAGCAAACTTTGTACTGCCTACCCGGTGAAAGCCAATTGCTTCAGCCGGAAGACCTATTATAAGATCACACCGTGTTAGTTGGTGGACTTGAGTGGAGTATTTTGGAATCAGGTTTACGAACAATTCAGTGTTTAGTAAAAAAGCGTAGGAATTTAAGTTGAAACTGCCGTGGTTTATTGATTTGTGCTAGGAACAGCTTCCAGGCTTTGGACTAATGATTCAACAGCGTTGTTGGTTTGAGAAACCAAGTCAGTATTGGCGCTACAGGGTGCCTGGACGTGTGCAAACTGATAGTAGTAGTTACCAACTTTATTATATACAAGGCCTGCAGAAGCAGTGTTGCCACTTACGAAATACTGACTGGCTGTACCTAAATCGGTGCCATCAGCTTCTCCGTAGACATGGTCAGTTGGCGCGTAGCGCATAATCGATCCGCCACCGTCGCCATCGGTACAAGCCGACGGGTTAGAAGCCGCTAACTGATCGGAATTAAAACCTGCATATTGAACGGTATCAAGATTGCCTTGGGTATCGACAGGGTAAGATTGGGTCACGATTGAATACTCCAAAGTTAAGGTTCCGCTATAAGGTGCCCGAACGCCCCACTGGGTAATCGTAAAGTATTTTGTAGTAGAAGTACTAGATGAAGAGCTAGTGGATGAACTGGTGCTACTTGTTTTGGCCGAAGCAGTAGTCTTGTGATCGGTGTGATATACGTACCAACCAACGAAGCCCAGCAATATTACAATGATAAACACCAACAGTAATTCGACAACCGTAAAGCCGTTGATATTTTTACGCAGTTTACTCATCTTAATTTTTTCCTTATGTTTAGTAATAGCTTAAGCATAAGGGAAAGACTAAGTGATTACAATTAGGGTAAGCATGTTGGCGGTATGGAGTGGAACTTTTTTGGAACCGGACCCATATACAGTTTATAGTGTGGCACAAAGAATTTGCTTCAACAAAAAAGGATGACTCCCCCCAAATCATCCTTTTCTGCTACCGTGATAACTATAGCCTGGTTGTAACCTTCTAGCTGGAACTATTTGTCCAGAAGGTAAGGTGGTTGCCTTCCTGGCTGGTCTTAATTATGTCCATTTGCGTCCCATCAGACTTTTTTAGAGTAATTGTATAATTATCATCCATACTGCTTAACTTGGCCTTTAAATCTTTGATTGTCATAGCATCTCCTTATTTAAATAGTATATTTAGTATGAAGAAGTTTATGCTTAACTGCAGTAAGATATGTCACCGGTAATTATGGGGCATGGTGGACTTGACTGGAATATTCTGGAACCAAGTTTACGAACAACTTACAGCTTGGCATAAGAAGTTCTCAGGTTCAAACCCACTACGATTGTTTGTAGCTACCAAGCTTTTACGAAACTCTAATTGGCTAATTTTATTTGAGTCTAACCAAAAACTTGAAATTCTGCTGCACTGTGTTGCAATTATTTATTTATGCAAGTACTGTCTCCATAAACCGTGATGGTTTTACAGGGAGGTGAGCTGCAGCTATTAGTATCGTTAAACGAAAACGACCCAGTACAACCTACTGCTGAATTCTCCGTTACAGTAACCATCCAAGTCTTTGGTTTATTGCTCGTAGTAATATCAAACTGCCAACCATCCGAAGTGTTTACTCTATTATCGGCACAAAGTGTTTCGTGATCTGTATTTGGCCCAACTACGGGTCCTCCATTAAATCCTCCCGGCTGATAATTGTTGCCCTTACATATATTAGTAATTTCTATTTCAATTTGGGGCAACGTTTTGGAATTCAAGTAGCTAACGTACGTATCGCCTAGGCTTAAAGCACTTTTACCCTTAATGGTAAAATCGGAAGGTAATCTAGGAAATTCGAAACTATTATATGAAAAAGTCCCTAATGCTATTGGGTTAAAGTTTGGGTTTGTTTTTTGTTTATCGGAACGATTTACTACGAAGTAACCAACGATAACAATTACAACAAGTACAAAAACTACGAGCAGTATTTCAACGGCACTAAAACCTTTTTCGTTTTCACGAAACCTACTCATCTAAAAGCAGTATAAACTTAGTAAATTGGGTAAACAAATAATAATGCTTATGCTGGTGGGGGTGGATGGAATCGAACCATCTACCAAGCGGTTATGAGCCGCCTGCTCTGACCGATGAGCTACACCCCCACAACAAAACGAGTATATCAGATTTTACCGACAAATTACTCACTCGCGCACTGTTGGGTTTGCTATAATCAAACCAGTAATGATTACAAAAATCAAACAAAATCTTATTGAAATTTATAATAGGCGCAGCCAACTTCGCGATATACGCGTACTCGGCTTGGGACTTTTTCTTTTAGTAGTCATACTCATTAGTTGGAGCGGTGTTAAAACTATCCAATCTAACTACGCTCTGCAAAAGCAAATCGCACAGCTAACTCAAGAAAATGAAGTCCAACAATTGCAAAATGATAACCTATCGCTTCAAAATGAATACTTAAATACCAATCAATACCTGGAACTATCGGCTAGGCAGAACTTTGGTCTGGGGGCACCAGGTGAAACCGAACTACTTGTCTCTAAAAACGTGGCTTTAGCTCAGCTAGCTCCTATACCGGATTTGACCACAACATCCAGCAGTGCAAGTGGCCACCAATCTAGATACGAGAAGAATTACCACGCTTGGATCAATTTCTTTTTACACCGTCAAAATGCTACCGATTGACATACAGTACCCCTGTTTGTTATCATACATTGTAAGTTAGTTAACGATAGCGCGGGGTGGAGCAGCGGCAGCTCGCGTGGCTCATAACCACGAGGTCGCAGGTTCGAGTCCTGCCCCCGCAACCATTATTGATTTGACCTCTGTTACTTTAGCAGAGGTTTTTATTTGCCTAAAATCTCTAAGGTGTTATTAGGCTCCAGTCCTGTTTGGCCTATCTACCCCAGTTTGATACACTGGTCCCATGATTAAGGCGGTTGTAGTTGATTTTGATGACACGCTCTGCATGACAGAAGCTGCGTCGTTTGAACTAGAAAATGAGACCCTAAAGCAGATAGGGCAACCGCCTATGGCTCGCGAAATACATTTACAGACCTGGGGTAGGACAACATTAGATGCTATGCCGACCCGTTCACCTGGTGTGAATATTGAAGCCTTCAAAGCAACTTTTTATCCCCTGTTAGCAGAATTTACCAAGTCGAGTAAATTTGATGCCATAGCCGAAGAGAACTGTGCTGCTTTAGATAAGCTTATTCTATTGGGCAAGGCAATAATGATACTTACTTCACGTTCTCACACTGAAGTAAAACACTTGCTTGAACCTGACCACTTGTTAGCAAGAAGAATTAAAGCCTTTTACTACCAAGACAATATGCAGTATCACAAACCTGATCCTCGGGCATTCGATGGTTTGCTTAAAGATACGGCTCTGCAGCCTGGCCAATGTGTCTATGTCGGTGACTCTGTTAGCGATGCTAAGGCGGCTAATGAAGCCGGACTACATTTTATCGCTAGCCTAGAGAGTGGCATACGACAAAAACAAGATTTTGACGGTTTACGGGTAGAAGCATTTTTGGATAGATTCCCCGATATAGTAAATGCAGTCGTTTCGTTGGATGGTTCCACTATTGCCCGGTAGAGTAGCTCAACAGATTACCAACCATGGACAGTTCTTTCCATCTTGATAATTCCGCAAGGATAAAGTTCCAATTCGAATGTACTTGGGCAACCAGTTTTTGCTTTCACCTCTGTTGTCGACGCAGAGGTTTTTTATTATCTTGATTCTATTTGGGGCCAGTAGATTCGAGCACTATCATGGGCGACTCATATATTTAGGGGGTGGGGAATAAGCAACGGGCGGCATTATTGGTGCAGACCCCAACTGATTAGCTAACTGATAAGCATCGGGTGCGTAGACAGTAATACTTAAATTATAGGTATCTGGTATACAGATTACTTGGCAGTTACGGTGCCAATTAAACTGAGTAGAGTCAATATTCAGTGTTTTGTTTTGGACGGTTGTTTTAACTTCAGCTAAATCCGGATGGCCGTAATAGCTTAGGCCGACTGAATAGGTGTTTGAATTTTGGAAATTAATATTTTCAACTGGTCCAGTAATATTCAAGGCCGTGTAGGGTGTAAGTGTGCGAATAGAGGTATGAACATTGGCATTATAACGGTCGCGGATATTTGTATTAACGCTACTGGCCAACGCGCCACCGACGGCAAGACCGATGAAGATTAAACCTACCAGAATACCGGTAACCCAAGACCGAATAGGCCACTTCCGCCTGAACATGGCGATGCCGAAAAGGATGGGAAACAATGCAATCAGGCCCGCTACCGCCATAGCGATATCCAGAAGTAAGTGTTCACGAAGCCCGACAGGGAAAATATTATACTGGGCCCATGCCACGCGGTTGACCAAAATGTATATTTCTGCAGCGATTAGTCCGAACAAGACGCTCAGCCCGGAAAAAACGAAAATTAAGCCAAACAGCTTTAAGATAAATCTAAACAAGGCGTTAATGGGACCAACTAGCGAGGCATTGGCACGATGGGCTGCACCTTTAATATCTGCTCGCCCGACAATCTCCTTTAAGCTGTCGACGTTGACTGGTTTTCCGGCCATTTGCAAACGTTCACTGGATGTCTTAGCCTCAGGCACTAATAGCCACAGGACTATGTAGAGTAATATGCCCCAGCCGAATGTGACAAGCACGGCAATGACGAACAGTATCCGTACCAGTAGGACATCAACTCCAAAATACTGAGCCAGACCGGCAGCTACACCGGCTATCATGGCATTATCAGTATCGCGAAAAAGTCTCTTGTTATCGGCTTGTTTATCGCTGGTAGTATGAGCTTCATCCTCTTCGTCTTTGAAATCATTCGGGTTGCCTAGTTGTTCTTTAAGAAAATCAACGTCGTCCGGGAGAATAACCTGGTTAGCGTTAAGCCCGTGTTCGGTCAGCAGCTCAGCCATTCTTAGCTCAATTTCATCCACTACACCTTTGTCCACGACTTGCTTTTTAATAGCGTCTAGATAGCTTCTTAACTCGTGGTGGGCATCAACGGAGATAGTGAAAGCCTGCCGACCCAGATGAATTTTGGTCACCTCATTCATTTAAATTTTTCCTTTCTCTAGTGTCTTAATTGAAGTATGCAGCCGGTTATAGGCAGTCGTTAAATTGGCTAGTAGCTTTGTCCCGTCATCGGTCAGCCAATAATACTTACGCGGCGGACCCTGTTCGCTTTCTTGCCATTCATAATCTAAGAGCTTTTCTTTAGCCAATCGGTTTAGCAGGGGATATAAGGTACCCTCAACAACGATCAACTCGGCTTCCCGGAGGGCCTTTATTATTTCGGAGGTATAGACTTTACCGTCTTTCAAGAGTAATAGTACGCAATAAACCAGCACGCCTTTACGCATCTGGGTTTCGGATTGAGCTAAGCTGCTATATTCGGTATTATCATACATATACTACTATGTTATACAAGGTATCATATATTGTCAAGTATTAGTGTCAATTTAAGTACTTTCTGACTTTAGGCCTCAACGTAAACCGATAGAGAAACATCTCAAGAGTGTAACTTCACATCTAATTGTCACCCAGAGACAAGGTACCGTTCAAATGGGCTTGGGCCGCCACAAGTACCGTGTTTCTCCGTAAATCTTACAGAGGCGTATTCATCGTCAAGACCGCCTTTGGAGCGAAATAATTTATAGCCCGTTAACCTAACTCAATTCAGACTGTAATATTTTTTCGTTGTTGACAACAAATAAATGGTCCTTTTGAATTAATAACCCCTCTTTTGATAATTGTTCCAAAACTCTGCTGGCTGTTTCTCGCGTCATATTAATGGCATCGGCGATATCTTGGTGCGTTATTGGAACCTCAATAGCGATACACTTGCCTTGGTTGCTGCCAAACCTAGTGGCTAGGTCTAATAAACAAGCGATCACTCGATCGCGCGGTAAACGGTAGCCTAAGCTCTGAATTCTTTGGGCATAGACAGTAAATGTATTTACTAGCTGTCTTAATATTTGCTCCGTTAACCACGAGTTAGACCCCATGGCAATCCTTAGTGAGCTCTTTGACGTTTTTAAAGCTACAACATCTGACATAGCCTCATAAAATATACCGATTTTTTGTGGTCCGTCCAAAGCCCAGGGTAAGGGCATTAGTTCATGGGCCCCATGTATTAAGAGAAGATTTTTTTGGCCAAGTTGTGAAATTGAGTAAGCTTTCACGTAACCGGATTCCATAAAAAACACGCCGGAGGGCTCTTCGTCCCCCTGGACCAAAATGTCTCCCTTCGAAAAGCGGCTGACAGTTCCTTCTTTAAAATGCGAAACTATGCTTTCGCTATCACTTCTACCGATATTCATATTACTCACACTTTAATTATAGTCCTATTATTCACTGATGTTGTGACTACGAGCACTGATTAGCAAAGATAAGCGTAGTAGAGTTAAATATGTAACTGTACTTAGGGAGAATTATAAGATTAGGGGTCACCATGTTATTGGAATCTACAAGAGTAATTATAAGGCATAAAATACTAAACCGGTCTATAGGGCCTTCGTATTTTTTAACACACGACACTAAACAGGTAGATCAATTCAAGGGATATAATTCTCAACCCGATAAATCAGACGGTAGCACCAGTAGTTATCGAAACTTATTTGATGATACAGATAATGAAAATAAAAAATGGCTTAAGATAGCCAAGGGTTACTTAAGAAAAGTCAAAAAGATTTAATAGATCTATATTTACAAGCCGGAACTTTATTCTACAATATTGCTTAAGTGTCCATAAAATCAAAAACCGCTAACACAATAGTATTGACAAAATACATAATATATGTATAATAGTTACTGTTGTAAGCACAAATAAAACTTATAAACAATATAACAAACAGAAAGGAATTAGCATCAATGAAAATCTATACTCAAAGCGATCTGGCCTATATAGTAGAGCCGAGTGACAACCCACAGTTAAGCGAAGTCGATCGCATACTGGCCAAATTGTAATTAGTTAACGTACTAAGGGTAGTAATTTGGTGCCGGTGATAGGAGTTGAACCTATGACCTCGGGCTTATGAGTCCCACGCTCTAACCAACTGAGCTACACCGGCTAATATATGTAAAAAGTGAACATCCAAAATATATCATGTTTTATACCTGTTACCTAGTTAAAAAAACGTTAGTCCCGGAATAAAAATTCACAATTCCGCCGTTGGACTTGGAAGGGCCGCCGGAAGCACGCTCGCCAGTTAAAACCAGCGAATACCACGAAACCCTAACAATCTAACATTATAATTTTGTAGCTAAAGTATGTCTCAGTCTAGGGTTGGCCGAAGTAATTCTGGTTGGCCTTAAGCAGCGCAACAAGCTTTTTAAAATAACCGTTAATTTCCGGCGATAGAGCCACTTTCTCGGTTTTACTATCAATCAGTTTATCGAGGCTGATTTTTTCTTGATGCCAGGTATAACCTTGGTTTAAAAATATCATAAAGGGCGGCATTAATTTGTCTAAGGCGTAGATAAATTTGCTTTCCGGCGTGTCGAGTTTTTCGTAACAATGGATAGTTTGTGTCATATCGGGGAAATCCGGCCATTCTTGTTCGATTTGCTCAAGGGCCTCACGCTCTCGCTGCAGCTTAGTATCAATAATGGTTTTATCGGCATAAACGTAGGTGTCGCCGGCATAAATTTCGACCAGATCGTGGACTAGAGCGAACTTAATAATTTTGTCAAGGTTGAGTTTCGGAAAACTGGGAGCCAGAAACCAAGCCATCATGACCAAGCTAAAAGTGTGTTCCGTATCTGTTTCACGGCGAGTCTTGGATCCGGGGTGGTGCACTACCCGGTCAATATAGTGAAACTTTTGCAGAAAAGTCTGCAAATCTAACAATCTTTGTAACTCCGGTTGCTTCATAACTGCTAAGATTATACAAGATATGGATATAAAACTTGAACCAGGTGCCTATATTTTGGCTATCAGCGGCGGGGTGGACTCAGTGGTATTGCTGGACTTAATAAGCCGATTAACTGATCTAAAGCTGGTGGTGGCGCATTACGACCACGGCATCCGTCCGGATTCTGATCAGGACCAGCTGTTTGTAGCCAGTCTGGCCGACCATTACGGCTTACCGTTTTACTCTGATGAGGGAAAACTCGGGCCTAAAGCTAGCGAGGCACTGGCTCGAGCCAAACGTTATGAATTTTTGCGTCAGGTGCGGCGTCAAACCGGAGCCGATGCCATCGTGACGGCCCATCATCAGGATGATCTTATCGAGACGGCTATCTTAAATTTACTGCGGGGCACGGGCCGGCGCGGCCTAAGTTCGCTTAGATCAACTGATGATATCCGCCGGCCGCTACTGGCTACAACCAAAAACGACCTAATCGCTTACGCCCGTCAACATCAACTGGTTTGGCGTGAGGATCCGACCAACCAAGATGATGCTTATTTACGCAACTACGTGCGCCATCAGATTATAACGAAACTTTCACTTCAGGATCGCCAGCAACTGCTAAAGAACTTGGACCGGGCAGCCAAAAGCAACCCTGAAATTGACCGTATGCTTGGTTTGCTGCTAGCTGACCATAGTCGGGCCGGTAAGCTGGACAGAACTTGGTTTATTAATCTGCCCCATGATCTGGCACGCGAGCTGCTACTGGCATGGTTGAGGCAGTTAGGCGTACTAAATATTGATCGCCGTCAAATCGAACGGATAACTATACTTATAAAAACCCTGCAACATGGTAAACTGATAGATGTCAATGCTGGATATCAGCTGAAAGTTGAGGCCCAAACGTTAGCACTCATGCTACGTGAGCGCTAGAAAAATTTCACTTCGGATGTATAATTTAAGATTGTATGGATAATAAGTCGTTTCGTCCCAGTCGTAACAGTAACAGCAACAGTAAAGGTAGCCCAAACCGGCGCGGGATTAAAAACGCCAGTTTCATTGGACTGATTATATTGTTTATCCTGATTATTTATGCTGCCTACAACCAGCCGAGTACTTTACGGCAAATTCCTATTACCCAGGCTATTGCCGATAGCAATGCCGGTCAATATTCTAAAATTGTCGCCAACAGTAACGAACTCGAGATTACCGTTAAAGGTCAAAAAGCTGCCACCCTCGAAAGCTTCTCTGACCCTAACTCCAGCTTAAAGGCTGAGGGTTTTAATTTGTCCAAGGTTCCGGTTAGCTTTAAGTCATCTTCCAGTTCCAGCTCAACTTGGGAGACAATCGGCCTGGATATGATTCCAGTGCTCGGTATCGGTTTGGTTATGTTTTTCTTATTGAGAAGCGCCCAAGGGCAGGGCAACCAGGCGTTAAGCTTTGGTAAAAGCAAGGCTCGCCTATACGGTAACGAAAAGGATAAAGTTACGTTCGTAGATATTGCCGGCAGCCTGGAGGCCAAGCAAGATTTACAGGAAGTTGTCGAATTTTTGAAATTCCCGAAAAAGTTTGCCAGTGTCGGCGCCCGTATTCCTAAAGGAGTTTTGTTGGTAGGTCCGCCCGGTACCGGCAAGACAATGTTAGCCCGGGCTGTAGCCGGTGAAGCTAACGTGCCGTTTTTCAGTATTTCAGGTTCGGAATTCGTGGAAATGTTCGTTGGTGTGGGCGCCAGCCGGGTGCGGGACCTTTTTGCCAAAGCCAAGAAAAATGCACCGTGCATTATTTTCGTGGATGAAATAGATGCCGTCGGCCGACGCCGTGGTAGCGGTATGGGCGGTGGCCACGATGAGCGGGAACAGACCTTGAATCAGATTCTAGTCGAGATGGATGGCTTTGAACAAGGCCAGAATGTAATCGTGGTTGCTGCTACCAACCGGGCCGATGTACTCGATCCGGCGCTTCTCAGACCCGGTCGTTTTGACCGTCGGGTTGACATTGATTTACCTGACCGTAAAGACAGGGAAGCCATTCTTAAAGTGCACTTTGCCAAAAAACCTTTAGCTAAAGACGTTGATCTTGACGCCGTCGCCGCCAAATCGGCCGGCTCATCTGGTGCAGATCTGGCCAACATTGCCAACGAATCGGCTATAATTGCGGCCCGCCGTAACCATCAGTCGATTGATAACGATGATGTTACCGAAGCTTTTGAGAAAGTGGCAATTGGTCCGGAGCGAAAGAGCAAGGTTATGAGCGACAAGGAAAAAGAATTAACGGCCTACCACGAGTCCGGCCATGCCGTCGTCGGCCATGTTTTACCAGATAGCGACGTTGTCCACAAGGTGACTATTATTCCTCGCGGGGGTACCGGCGGCGTCACTTGGTTTATCCCGCCGGAGGATAAGAGCTACCATTCTATTTTGGAGTATAAAGATATCTTAGCCCGGATGCTGGGCGGCCGAGTCGCCGAAGAAGTTATTTACGGCTATGACCGAGTCACGACCGGTGCCGGCAGTGATTTGCAAAAAGCCGCCGAACTGGCGCGAGACATGGTCGTTAATCAAGGGATGGGCCACAAGTTACGCGATCAGGTTTTTCACAGCGACGAAGGCATAATGATTGAACGGCTGGTTCATGAACGTGAATATTCGGACGAAACGGCTAAGGTCATCGATGATGAAGTGGAAGGCCTTATTACCGAGGCGGCTAACCGGGCCCGGGCTGTCATTAAAATCAACCGGGATTACATGGATAAGATGAAGGATAAACTGCTGGAAAAAGAAACCGTTGATGCCGCTGAGGTTAAGCTCCTCCTAGAGGGCGCACGGATGCCCAAGTCTGCCGCCTTGTATTAGCCTAAGTAGGTTAGAGCAATTAGCATAAGCTGTATTTACCTGATTAAAAGTGCGACAATATAAGGGTAACCTGATATTTTACCGAAGTCTTTTTAAAGATGTGATAGCCTATGAAAATGACTAAAAAACGAACAAGCAGCGTTCAGACGGCTGGCAGTGAAGGCGTAGTGTTGCTTTTGCAGGTACCCAGGACTAACGATAAAAAAGAACTGGCTGCCGAGCAGATGTTTGCTAGTTTGCATGGCCTGTTAACTATGCCGACAACCAACCTGTTCCATCCCGCCAAACGCGAAAGGGTAAGCTTTGAAATTGCCGTTTTAAAAAAACGTATCGGTTTTTATGTTTGGGTACCCGAGTACTTAAAAAGCTTTGTCGAGGAACAGATCTATGCCCAATATCCGACCGTCAGTATCTCAGAGATTCCAGACTATACCATGAGTACCGAGCAGGTATTTACAACCACTTTAGTCACCGAACTGAAATTTACTAATAACGATGCCCTGCCCATCAAGACTTTCTTAAGTTTTGAAGTCGATCCGCTGGCCGCCATTACGGCCACTTTAGCAAAGTTTGAAGACGACGAAGAAGCTTGGATCCAATTGGTACTCAGACCGGCTTCTGCCAACTGGCATAAAAGGGCCGAGCGCTACATTGCCCAGATGAAAGGCAAGACGAAAAGTTCAGCTTTCGGCTATTTGTCGTTGCTCTGGTCACCACCTACCGCTAAACCCGAAGCAGCTAAATTAACAGATTATGAGCAAACCCGTGTAGCCGGAGCTGAAACCAAAAGCCAAAAGCTGGCTTTCGAAAGCGTAGTCAGGATAGTTTACCGAGGTAATTTGCCGAATAGCCAGGCGAAGCTACGGCTGCAATCTATTATCGCCAGCTATAAACAGTTTAATACCACCTACTTAAACGGCTTTGAAGCCAAACGCCTGATAGCCGATACCTATATCGAAGCCCTCTATCGGGCCAGGGAATATAACAAACACGGTTTCATGTGCAATATTGAAGAGGTAGCGACGCTTTATCACTTGCCGCACACCAATGTCGAAACGCCGTATATCTTATGGGCCATGTCGCAGACCGCCGAACCGCCGGCAAATTTACCGGTTGTTACCACCGAAATCAGGGGTGACATCAGCCCTGTAGCGGCTACTAACTTCCGCGGGCATAATACGATGTACGGTCTGCCACGAGCGGATCGCGGGCGACATTTATATCTCATCGGTCAAACCGGGGTAGGGAAATCGGGTATGCTGGAGCTGCTGACCATTTCGGATATTTATAGTCCCTACGGTTTTGCCGTGATTGATCCGCACGGTGATTATGCCCAACATATATTGCAGCGGATCCCAGCTGAGAGAGCAGGGGAAGTCATCTACTTTAATCCGGCTGACACCGAATACCCGATCGCCTTTAACCCGATGGAGGTCTACGATCAGAAATTGAGAACTCATACTTGTTCGGAATTAATTGGCGTGTTGAAACGGATGTTTGAGTCTTGGGGGCCGCGTCTTGAGTACATCTTGCGTTATAGTATTTTAGCCCTGCTGGATTACCCTAATGCGACCATGTTGGATATTACGCGAATTCTGACCGAAAAAGATTTTCGGGCAGAGGTCTTGCGTTATGTAACCGATCCGATAGTGCGTAATTTTTGGATTATCGAGTTTGCCAGCTGGAATGATAAGTTTGCCGCCGAAGCTGTCGCCCCGGTGCTTAATAAAGTCGGAGCCTTCACGGCCAATCCGCTGGTGCGCAATATAATCGGCCAGCCGAAGAGCAGCTTTAATATTCGCGAGATCATCGACCAGCACAAGATTTTAATAGTCAACTTGAGCCGCGGTTTAGTCGGCGAAGATAACGCCAGCCTACTGGGTGCTTTGCTGGTAACTAAGATTCAGCTGGCTGCTATGAGCCGGGCTGACGTGCCTGCCCACGAAAGAACGCCGTTCTACCTATATGTCGACGAATTTCAGAACTTTGCAACTGACAGCTTTGCGACAATCTTATCAGAAGCTCGTAAATACGGTCTGAACCTCACTGTTGCCAATCAGTATATAGCCCAGATGTCGATGGAAGTAAAAGATGCGGTCTTCGGCAACGTCGGTTCGATTGTAGCCTTTCGGATGGGTGCCGATGATGCCGGGTCTATGCAGAAATACTTCGAGCCCAAATTTACAGAGTTCGACTTAGTGCATATGCATAACCGCCATTTTGTTATCAGCATGACCATTGAAGGTGAAAAGGTTCAGGCTTTTTCAGCCATCAGCCTAAACTTGCCGGCCTATACAACCGACTACTCGGAGATGATTATTGCTCGCAGCCGCAGCACTTACGCTTCAAGTCGCGCTTCGGTGGAACAATATGTCGGTGAACGCTATTTACAAGCTAGGCCAGCCAGCGGGCAAGGCGCCGGCCGGCCGAATCGAAATGAGGCTAAACCCAACCCCGGCGTACCTGTTTTGACAGTTAATACCGCTCAAAAGGGCAGGGCCGTAATCGAGCCGCTACCGCCCAAAGCTATTGCTCACCCTCTAATTACCCAGGCGTTGGAAAACCCGGCTGAACCTCCTGAACCGGCCAAACGTAAACGCCCCCGGCACCGCAAACGTAAATCCCCTGCCCCCATGGTTCCAGTTGAATTACCTCAGGTAGCATCAATTGAGCATGTTATCAACCTTAGGTAGCTGTCGGTAAAATTCCAAGTTAGCTAAGAACTTGCGAAACCGCTGTTCCCACGGCCGCCGTGCTGCTTTATACTTAAGTGTTAGGGAATTAAAAGCATACATATGGCAACTGACGGAACCAAACGTCCACGCAGGATTACACTAAGCAACGCGGCGCTACTACTAGTAGGCAGTGCCCTTTTAAGCCAAGCCTTGGGTTTGCTGCGCACCAAACTAGTCAATGGAAACTTTTCAGCCCTAGGGCCTAACAGCACCGATGCCTACTTTGCGGCTTTTAATATTCCGGACTTCTTTTTCTTCACATTAGCTGCGGGCGCCTTGGGCGTGGCTTTCATGCCGGTATTAGCCGACCGCTTGGCGAAAGGCGACAAACGTGGTATGTGGGATCTTTCGACCAGCCTGTTAAATTTACTGATGATCATCATGGGCTTGGTCGGGGTCATAATATTTGTTTTCGCCGAACCGTTAGTCCGTTACGTAATATCTAACAGATTATCGCCGGGGCAGTTACACAATACGGTTATTATCATGCGATTTCTGGCGTTTAATCCCCTGTTGTTTACAATTTCCGGCGTTCTAACAGCCGTTCAGCAAACCCTTGGCCGGTTTTTCTTCTACGCCCTGTCGCCACTACTTTATAACGCCTCCATCATTGCCAGTATTTTTATCTTTAGGCATAACCTCGGCATAATTGGTTTGGGTATCGGCGCTTTAGTCGGTGCCGTGCTTCAGCTGTCAGTCATTGCTACCGGTTTGTTCGGTACCAACTTCCACTGGCACCGTAAAATACTCTGGCGCAATTCCGAATTCCGTTTGATTCTACGTCAGCTCCCGCCCCGATCGCTGACCAGGGTATGGACCAAGTGGAAAGCATTGTCGAAACACACTTCGCCCGGGGGCTCGGCACCGGCAATATCAGCTACTACAATAATGCTTATATCATGAGCACCGCTCCGGCGATGTTAATCGGTACAGCTATCAGTACGGCGGCTTTTCCTCAACTCAATAACCGTTTGGCGCAAGGCCGTCCGGACTTGTTCAGGAAAGATTTTCTTAAGATTATTAGGGCTATGATCTGGATAGCCCTGCCGGTGACAGTCGTCTGCTTTTTCACCCGTGGTTATCTGGCTCACTTAATTTATACCCGGAACCAACCGCAGATTTCATTGATATTCGGCTACCTTAGTTTGTTTATATTCTTTACTACCCTGTATACGATTATTTCGCGCTGGTTTTACTCCCATAAAGACACCATAACGCCGCTGATTGTCTCGGTCTTTACGATTTTGCTAGACTTCATATTGGTTTATACCTGGGCCAGGCAATCCAGCTACGGTATTGCCGGTTTGGCCCTGGCCCAATCGTGCGCCGCCATGATGGAAGTAATTGTCCTGACGGTCATCATGATAATCCGTGATCCGAAACTATTCGACCGCGAATTCTGGGCAGGTGTGGGCCGGTCTGTCTCAGTGACGGGGTTTAGCGTGATAGCCGGAATTATTATGCTGACGCTCTTACCTCTCGGTATTAATGACAGAGGATTTTTACTGCTTGGCTCAAAGCTGTCACTAATTGTCGGCGTGGTCATGGCCGTCCATGTCGGCGTGTCGTGGTTGTTTGGCTTGGAAGAAGTCCAGCCTATCTTTAGAATACTGAAAAAGATCATTCTTAAGCCAATTCGTGTCCAGTATTAAGAGATTTACCGACGCATTTTAACAGGTTACTGGCTCGCCTCTGTTATAATGCCACTAATAAATGCATTTAGCTATCAGCTAGTTTTTTTACTAAGCTAGCCTGGTCAGGCATTAAGGAGCCAGTCATGGAACAGAATTACATTAGGAACTTTTGTATCGTGGCCCATATCGATCACGGCAAATCGACACTTGCCGATCGGTTGCTGGAACTGACGGGTACGGTCGCCAAGCGGGATATGAAGGCCCAGCTGCTTGATAGCATGGATCTGGAGCGCGAAAAGGGCATTACTATCAAACTGGCCCCAGTTAGGATGAGGTATAAAGACTTTGAGCTGAACCTGATCGATACCCCCGGCCATGTCGACTTTAGCTATGAGGTATCACGCAGCTTACAAGCCTGTGAAGGGGCTATCTTAGTGGTTGATGCCACACAGGGTGTCCAGGCGCAGACCCTGGCTAATGTCTATCTGGCAATGGCGGCGGGCTTAAAGATCGTGCCAGTAATCAATAAAATCGATTTGCCGGCCGCCGACATAGAACGGGTCGTTGCCGAAATAGTCAGCTTGCTGGCTTGCCGAGAACGGGATATTTTGCTCATTTCGGCTAAAACCGGTGAAGGCGTAGCTGACGTTTTAGAGGCGGTGACTAAGCAAATTCCGCCGCCAGTAAGCTCGGCCGAACAAATAACCCGGGGCCTTATTTTTGACTCTTATTACGATGACTACCGCGGTGTAATCCTTTATGTTAGGGTATTTGACGGGGAAATTGCCAAGGGCTCTCATATTAAAATGATGGCCACCGGTACGGAGGCGATAACTTTGGAGGTCGGTACCCTGACCCCCGAAATGACGCCTGGCGGGAAACTGCAAGCCGGCGAGATAGGCTACATAGTTACTAACCTTAAATCTACCCGTGAAGCCAAGGTCGGCGATACGGTGACGCTGGCTTCCCTGCCGGCTCACCGGCCTTTACCGGGCTACAAAAACATTCAACCGTTTGTCTACGCCGGTTTTTTCCCCGAAAGCAATGAGCAGTATCTGGAGCTGAAAGACGCTGTCGAAAAATTAAGCTTGAGCGACTCAGCCTTACAATTTACGCCAGAGAATTCACCGGTCTTAGGCTTCGGTGTCCGGATCGGTTTTCTGGGCTTGCTGCATATGGATATTGTCCGGGAAAGACTGGAGCGCGAGTATAACCTGAGGTTGGTAATAACCAACCCCTCAACCAATTACCGGGTATTTTTAACAGCCGGACACGAGCTGGATATTAAAAGTGCCAGCGAACTGCCGGATGTTAGCCAAATACGCGAGATCCGTGAACCGTGGGTGGACGGCGAAATTGTTGTGCCGGAGGCCTATATCGGCCCAGTCATCCAGCTGATAGTATCTAAGCGTGGCCAGCAGAAAGACCTCAGCTATGTCGACCGTCAGGCGCTGATCAGTTTTGAAGCCCCACTGGCTAACCTGCTTACCGATTTCTATGACAAACTGAAAAGCGTGACCAGTGGCTACGGAACGTTCAATTATGAGTTGGCGGGTTATAAAGCCGAAGACCTGGTGCGACTTGATTTTTATGTAGCCGGTGAAAAGGTCGATGCCCTATCGGTCATGGTCCACCGCAGCGAAGCTGAACACTTGGGTCGGGAAATCGTCCGGAAGCTTAAAAATGTCATCCCGCGGCAAAGTTTCCTAGTTGCCCTCCAGGCTGGCATTGGCGGAAAGTTTATTGCCCGGGAGGATCTGTCGGCTTACCGCAAGGATGTGACCCTAGGCTTATACGGCGGCGATGTAACCCGTAAGAAGAAAGTTCTAGCCAAGCAGAAAAAAGGCAAGGAACGCATGAAACGCTTCGGTAAAGTCGATATTCCGGCTGATGCCTTCACCGTTATGCTAAGGCGAGATTAAAGTGCTTAATTAACGGACGGGGCTATAAAAGATACGCGGTTTTTGCTATAAATAAGCTATGAATGAGCTAAAACACAGTGCCGAGTTTCGCTCGGTCCTGACAGATTATAAACTTTCACCTAGTGCCCTAGCCATTTTAAGACAAGCTCCTTTAGTCTTACTGGTAGGGCCGACTTCATCAGGCCGCAATACAATTATTGATAGATTGGTTGAAACCGGTGACTACTATCATATCGTATCGGATACGACCAGGCATATTAGAGACAAAAACGGCAAACCGATTGAAAAAAACGGCCGAGAATACTGGTTTCGTAGCGATCAGGACATGCTGGATGGCTTGCGCAGTGGCCAATACATGGAAGCAGCCATCATTCACCACCAACAGGTGTCAGGTTGTAATATAAATGAGCTGGTAAAGGCACTAACGACTAAAAAGATAGCGCTCAAAGACATTGAACCGGGCGGTGCCCACACTATCCATGGCCTTAAACCTGATGCCACAATTATATTTATAGTTCCGCCGAGCTTTGAGGCTTGGATGCAGCGGCTGCTCGGCAGGGGTGGTATTCCAGCCGAAGAATTACGCCGCCGGTTGGAAAGTGCCCGCCAGGAGCTGACAGCCGCCCTGGCCAATGATTATTACAACTTCGTAATTAATGAAAAAATAAACGATGCGGTTAATGAGGTTCACGCCATTGCCAAATCTGGGCAGGCCAATGCCGTGGCCCAAAACCGTGGTCGCCAACTGGCTAAAGAATTGAAGCAGGCAACCGAAAAACATCTACTGACTACCAAGTTGAACGATGGTTTATAACTTTAGTAGTTTTAAGACTCTTGACCCGCCGTGGGTGGCAGTTGCAGCTGAGCTTGTTGTTCGCGATATCTAT
>Ga0182030_10009438_pt1 | contig 19971 bp, 10 predicted proteins | sample 812S3MmetaG_FD_121299 | JGI IMG/M metagenome (GOLD analysis project Ga0182030, IMG submission 121299) | Permafrost microbial communities from Stordalen Mire, Sweden - 812S3M metaG (Illumina Assembly) | ecosystem: Environmental > Terrestrial > Soil > Wetlands > Permafrost | place: Sweden... | reverse complement strand
GGCTGGACGAATCCTGCGGGTCCCGAGCCGCGTATCGAAGTAGTTTCGCGGAGCGACGAATACTTTGCCATCTGCGCCGACGATCGCAAAGCTGCGCGGCTTACGAATCTTCCCGTGGAGTGGCGCTTGGGGCCGCGCTACCTGTACGGACCCTCCGGCGCTCAGGCGCTTTTCACGAACAACGAAACCAACGGCAAGCGCGTCTTTGGCGAGCATGCGCACAGCCGCTCGCCGTGGGTAAAAGACGCGTTTCATCGCTACTTGATTCAGGGTGAAGAGGCCGCGGTGAATCCCGATCACACGGGCACGAAGGCTTGTCTCGCTTATCAGTTGAATATCCCTGCCGGAGGCCGCCACGTTGTGCCGCTGCGATTCACGGCGCAGCCGAACCATGGTTTTTTGGCTGGCGATCATTTAAACATCGATTCGATCATCACGCAACGAAAAGCAGAGGCGGACGAGTTCTACGCCGCGATTCATCCGCCGCGCGCTTCGGCCGAAGAGCGCATGATCCAGCGTCAGGCTTTCGCGGGATTGCTGTGGTCGAAGCAGATCTATATCTTTGATGTGAATCGGTGGCTCGAAGGCGACGATCCGGCAGCTCCGCCGCCCGAATCGCGCAAACATGGCCGCAATACGCGCTGGAGGCATCTCAACTCGATGCGCATTTTGTCGATGCCCGACAAATGGGAATACCCATGGTTCGCGGCGTGGGACTTGGCGTTTCAATGCGTCTCAATGGCGTTGATCGATCCGGGATTCGCCAAAGACAATCTCTGGTTTCTCCTGTTTGAGCAGTTCCAGCACGTGAACGGTCAGATCCCCGCATATGAATGGGAGTTTTCGGATTTGAATCCACCCGTGCACGCTTGGGCTTGCTGGCGCGTGTTCGAAATGGAGCGTGAGCGCACGGGAACCGGAGATCGCGATTTCCTGGAGCGTTGTTTTCACAAGCTGCTGATCAACTTCGCCTGGTGGGTAAACAAGGTGGACAGCGCGGGCAACAACGTGTTCGAGGGCGGATTTCTCGGACTCGACAACATCACCGTGATCGATCGCAGCGAGAAACTGCCGAACGGTGCGGTGCTCGAACAATCGGATGGAACGGGCTGGATGGGTTTCTTCTGCCTCTACATGATGCGGATCGCGATGGAACTGGCGCAGCAGAACGCCAACTACGAGGGGCTGGCGACGAAGTTTTTCCAGCACTACATCAACATCGGCGCCGCCATGAAGAAGATGGGCGGGCGTCCTTATCAACTCTGGGATGAAGCCGACGGCTTTTTCTACGATATCCTGCGCTATCCCAATGGCGAATTCCACAAATTCCGCATGCGTTCCCTGGTCGGCTTGATCCCGTTGTTTGCCGTCGAAGTGTTGCGCGACGACGAACTCGCATCCAAGCCAAATTTCCTGCGCGACCTGGATTGGTTTATCCGAAACCGCCCGGAGCTGGTCGGCAAGGCTTGCTACTCCTCGACTATCGAAGGTGCTCCGGCGCATGTTCTGTCAATCGTCGATAAGCAGCAGTTGACGCGCATCCTGGACCGCCTGCGAGATCCGCAAGAGTTCCTTTCGGACTTCGGAATCCGGAGTCTGTCCAAGTACCACCGCGATCATCCGTTTCACTTCGGCGGGAGCAACGTGCGTTATGAGCCGGCTGAGGAGGAAATCAAACTCAAAGGTGGAAACTCGAATTGGCGCGGACCTATTTGGTTTCCCACAAGTTATCTGCTGATCGAAAGCTTGCTTAAGTTCGACGAAGCTTTCGGGAGCGATTTGGGCTTAAAAGATGCCGCGCATGAAATCGCGGAAAGGCTCATCAACATTTTCAAGCGCGATGATTCCGGACGCAGGCCTGTCTACGGCAGCGTGGAGAAATTTCAGAACGATCCGCATTGGCGCGACTACACTCTCTTCTACGAGCATTTCCACGGCGACAACGGAGCGGGACTCGGTGCAAGCCATCAGACCGGCTGGACCGCGCTGGTCGCGAATCTCATTGATGAGTGGAGAAAATAGCCGAGTGGAGAAGATAGGCGAATGGAGAAGATAGGACTCCTCACGGCGCGAATTGAGAAATAGAATTCGTGCTGCGGACGGGCTTGGCCTGGGACCAATCGTGATACGCGTGGCATTCGGAACAATACGTTCCCGCGGCGTTCTGGCCCTCGCGATGACATTTCTGGCAGGTCGCGATGACCGGCAGAAGCACGTCTTCTGTCCGCTGACTTGAAGGCGCTTCGGTATGGCATTCCGCGCACGCCACCAGTTGATGTGACGTGTGGTCGAACGCAGCGTTCTTCATCCAGCGAACCGTTTCGTGAGCCAGCGGCACCTCCGGGCGGGAGGACGGGGCTGGATAGGTCAACGGGTGACATTCTTTGCAGGATTTTTGCCACAGCAGGCGCTCGGCTTCCTCCGTTTGTTGCGCGATCCACTCTTGCGCATTGCGCGGAGCGGGAGGAATCGGCCGCCCCAGTAGAGACGGATTTAGGCGAACGGGCTCGTGGACCGCGTCCGGGTGTCGCGCGATGTAGCTCGTATACTGCGCGACAACATATGCCTCCACAACTTTGGTTTCCTTGTGAGGGGCCGGATCGGCCATGCGTGAATCGAAAACCAAAGGGTGGCAGCTCATGCAATGTTTCTCGAACGTGACCTCGGCCATGTTCGGCGAAAGCGGTTTCCCACTCGCGACGTTGTGCGTCTGCTGGTGACAGTCCGAGCAATTCAGTTGCACGGGTAAACCGTCTGGACCGCGTAGGTCCTTCTTCAGGTGGATCTGGTGGTTCAGTTTGATGGTGCCGGGGTCGGGCGCGTGGTTGGGACGCATCGCGAGAATTTCTGGATGACCCTGCGAAAAACTGGCAATCTTCGTTGCAAAAGCGGTTTGACCTTCCTTCACTTTGAGATTGGCGTGACACACGGTACACGAAGCGTCCGACATGGCGGCCAGACGCACCGCGCCCTGGTGCTCCACGTGACAGGACGCACACGGCGGAGTAAACAACTGCTTGGCCTGATGCGCGGGAGCGTTGTGGCACGCCGTGCATGCCGCATCGCTCGCCTTCATCGCAAACGATCCCTGCTGCACGTGGCATGCCTGGCAATTGCCGGCGACGATCTGATGACCGTGCGACAACGGACCCGCGTTGTATGCGTGTTTGCCGGAGAGCGAATCCCAACCGAGCCACAGCAAGCCGAGCGCCACGAGCCCGTAGGAGAGGCGGCGCTTCCACAGCGGCAGAGGGAAGGGCTTCTTGAAATAGTCCAGCTGAATGCGCTGCGCGAGTTGCTTGGTGGTTCGGATTCGTCCAGCCATGGCGTTGTCAGTAGCGCAGCGCAAGCACTGCGTGCACGCCTCCCAGAACCAGCAGCGCGATCGACAAGGGCACGTGCACCAACAACCACGCGTGCAGCCAGTGATAAATCCTACGCTGCACGATCAACTGGCGTTCCTCTTCGCAAATACTCGCGAGGTCGCCAACCGCAGGATGGAGCGCGGCCGGCAAGCCGCGACGAAGCGACTCGAACAAAACCGTGGCTTTCTGTTCGTTAGCGAGTAAGGCATCGGGCTGTGGCCCATCCAGAAACGGGCGAATCGCCGTCCGGTAGCTTTCGCGAAAACGAACTTTATCGTCATGCTCCACTTCGACCGCGAGCGAATCCACTAATGCGTCCGCTTCGTCGCGCAGCTGCCGGCGCACGTGAGGGATTTCTTCGTAGATGGTTTCGAGAGGAACGCGCGAGGTGATCATCGAAGGCAGATAATGCTGCAGTGCCGCGCCCAGAATCCCGCTCGCGTAGACCAGGAAGAACAACAGCATCAGAACGCGGGTGAGCGGACCCCGAAACGCGAATCCAGCATGGAAGAGGATCAGCGGCAATGTGATCATCCCCAGCCACAAATGCCCGCGCATCCAGGTTTGTGCGCGTCCCAGCCGCCAGACGGGAACTTTCTTGCGCGCGCCCAGCAAGCCTTCAAACAACATCAGCACGTATCCGGCGATCCCGAAAGCGAGACCCATCGCCGTGCCGCCGCGAAGACCTCCGTGCTGGCTGGACGCGTACAGGACATACGCAACGGACGAGATCACGAGCGCCGCCGCCGCGATCACTGCCCAGGGCCGATGTGTGCTGTCGATCCGCATGAATCACCGGAGGCTATCGATTCCGCTGTTGGAAGCGGGCTTCAACACTTGCTTGAAAAACTCGTTGGGATCCACGCGATGCGCCGCATCGTGCGGGCACGCGTACACGCAACTGGGTTCGGCGTGATCCGTGCAGAGATCGCAGGACGTGGCCTTCTGCTTGACCACTTCGGCGCGGTGCCCCGTGCCGTCGGTTTCCGTCAAACTGAACGGATGCAGCGTGATGTTGCCGTAGGGGCAGTTGCGCGCGCACAAGCCGCAACCGATGCACCAGTCTTCAATGATGACCTCGAGCGACTGACGGCGGCGGATCGCGCCCACAGGGCAGCCGATCATACACAGAGGATCGCGGCACTGGCGGCAGGAAGTGGCCACCAGGAAATTTTCAAAACGCAAGCCTTCGCGGATCAGACGTGTGACTCCGTCGTGCGCGTCGGCGCAGGCGCGCACGCAGTTGTCGCAGCGCGTGCATTTTTCCAGATCCAGCACGAGAAGGCTTTGGGCCTCCATCAATCCTTGCGCCAGAAACATTTCGAGAGGAACACTGGCCGCTGCAGCCAGGCGATCCTTGTTCTGCTGCAGATGCTCCTCGGCCACGCGCGCAAGATTTTCCCGAACGTCGGGAAATGCCTCCATCATGCGATGAAAATCGCCCGCGGCAATTCGCACGACTTCCACATGATCTAACGCCGTGCAGGTTGCCGTGCGGCGTCCGCCTTCAATCATCAACCCAATCTCGCCGAAGTATCCGCCGCGGCCCAGGTAGGCGAGCACCAAATCCGCCTCGGGGTGCGATTCGGTCACCTTAACGAATCCGATACGAATCAGATAGAAGCTGTCGGCGATATCTCCCTGGCGGCAGATCACGTCGCCCTTGCCGAAACGCAGCAGTTCGACCGAATCGCGCAATGAATCGATGAACTCCGACGTCAGCGACGAGAACAGCGGCACGCCTTTGAGATGATCTTCCACGGCGCGGCGCTTGTAGTTTTCGTCCAGGCGGCCCTTCACATTCTTGTTGCGCTGCATGATGTCGAGCACGTTGCGCAACATCTCGTACATGACGCAATCGGTGGTGGCGCGAACGGTGGCGGAGCGGGGATAGAGACTCATGCAGGTCATCTCCCCGAACAAATCGCCGGGACCGAGATCGGCCACAGGATGTTCGTAGGGCAGATCCACCGAAGCGTCAATCGGAATCATGGTGCAGTTGCGCTCACCCTCGCGGCGATCTTGCTTTCGCCCGATGAGACGGCTGCCGAGCCGTTTGAAGAATCCAGTGGCTCCGCCTTCGGTCTTGACGTGAGCCATCGGCGTTCCAAGATACACTTGCGCGGAGCCTTCGACGATGTAGAACGCGGTGGATCCGTATTCGCCTTCGCGGCAGACAATTTCTCCGGCGCGGAAATGGCGCTCCACTACGGAATTTTGGTTGAGCTCCAGAAACGTTCCGGATACTTTCTGAAAATAGGGCAACTGCTGAAGGTCGTCCACGGGAACGGGTTCACCCGGCAGCACGGCCTGCACCACGGTCTTGTTGGTCAACGCGCCCGTCGGGCAGGAGACCATGCACTCGCCACAGGAAACGCAACTCGAATTTCCCATGGGCCGGTTCAGATCGAAGGCGATCCCCGCCTCGAAACCTTTTCCGCGCCGAGCCAGGACGTCGTTATGGCGAATTTCACCGCAACCGCGAATGCAGCGGTCGCACAGGATGCAGGCTCCGTGGTCCACCGCAATCGCGTAGGAAGAATCGTCTTGACCGCGCGGCGAAAGGCGCTTGGCGAAACGCGGCTGGCCGACGCCGTCCAAGCGGGCTAGCGTTTCAAGTTCGCAATCGCCCGATTGCCGCTGGCGCGCGCAAGGCGAAGGGTGATCGGCCATCAAAAGTTCCAACACTGTCTTGCGCACGTTGACGACTTTCGGCGAAGCGGTGGAGACCACCATGTTGTTTTCCGCGGGCCGCACGCAGGAGGCGGACAACACGCGTCCGCCGGCCTCCACCACGCACACGCGGCACACGCCCACGGGCGTTTCGTTCTGTTGATGGCACAGCGTCGGAATGACGATGCCGTTCAAGCGCGCGGCGTCGAAGACCGTTGTCCCGGCGGGCACCGTTATAGCAAGCCCGTCAATCGTTAGTTGGACGTCGCTCACGCGCGCACCTCTTTCATAGGACACACGCCATCGGGACACCGATGCTCGCGGATGTGGATCGCGAGATCGTCGGGGAAGTGTTTGATGACGGACGTGATGGGCGAGTGCGCGAATTGTCCCAGGCCGCAGATCGACGCGAGCTTCATCGCCTCCGATAACTCCTGCAGCAGATCGAGATCTTCCGGCGTTCCCTTCGCTTGCGTCCAGCCGGTCAGCAGATCCACCATCTTTTGCGATCCCACGCGGCACGGCACGCATTTCCCGCAGGATTCGTTGCGAAAGAATTTGACGGCATTCAGCGCGTTGTCGAGCATGCAGCGTCCCTCCGCATACACAATAATCGCGCCGGAGCCCATCATGGAACCCGCCTCTGCCAGCGACTTGAAACTCAGCAGCACATCCACCATCGTCGCAGGCAGATATCCGGAAGAGGGTCCGGAAGGCGCGAACGCCTTGAGTTGCTTGCCGCCCAAGATCCCGCCCGCATAGCGACCCAGAATTTCGGACATCGGCGTTCCCATCGGCACTTGGAACACGCCGGGATGATTGACGTCGCCGCTGACGCCGACAAACTTCAAGCCGGCGAAGCCGTTTCGTCCAACCGATTTGTACCAATCCACACCGCGCCCCAGAATCTGCGGCACGTTGGCGAATGTCTCCACGTTGTTCAACGCGGTGGGCTTGCGATGCAGACCCTCCAGCACCGGGAAGGGCGGCTTGTTTCGCGGCTCAGCGCGCTTCCCTTCGAGCGCTTCGATCAGTGCAGTTTCTTCGCCGCAGATGTATCCTCCGGGACTGACAAATACCTCGAGGTCGAAGACCAGATCCGAACTGTTCGCAGACGAGCCGAGCAGGCCCAGGCGTTTCACGCGCTCGATTTCCTGGCGAAAGATTTGTTCCTGTGCGTGGTATTCGTGGCGGATGTAGAGAATACCCTTCCGCGCGCCCGTCACCAGTCCCGCGATGATCATGCCCTCGGCGACCAAATGCGGCAGGTGTTCTAGAATGAAGCGATCTTTAATCGTCCCCGGCTCGCTTTCGTCGGCATTGCAGATGACGTATTTTTCGTCGCCGGGAGCCTTGCGAACGGCCTCCCATTTCACGCCGGTGGGAAACCCTGCGCCCCCGAGTCCAGCCAATCCGGCGGCCTTGAGTTGCGTGAGGACGCCTTCCCAATCTTTGGTCTCGAGAAGCTTTCGCACAACGCTGTAGGGTTCGGCATCGCGTTCCATTTCCGGAGAGAGAGTCGATGTTCCCGTCTCCGATGTTCCTGTTTCTGGCGATGCGTGGGGATGTTCGCTGCCGCCCAACGCGGCGCCCAACGCGGAGATGATGAGAGCCTCGGCCTGCGGCACAGAAACCTTGCGGAAAGATTGGTCGTTCACGGCCATCGCGGGGGCGCCATCGCATTGACCCAGGCAGGAAACTTCTCCGATCACGACGTCGCGAGCGTTCATCGTTCCGAAACGCTGCTTGAGGTTCGCACGCAGGTCCTGGGCTCCGCGCAGATGGCACGTCATATCCATGCAGACATTCGCGCAGACGCGCGCCTGTGGTGAGAGATGGAAATGCGGGAAGAAATCCACGACCCCGTGGATGTGAGACACGGGGATATTCGAGCGGCGCGACAAAGCGTCTATCTGCTCGGCCGGCAGATAGCCAAACTCGGTTTGAATGGCTCTCAGGTCGTCGAAGATCAAGTCGATATTATAGGGCCTTTGATCGCCACAAAGAAGTAAAAAGAGAAGTCGAACAAAAGGGTTGTCTTTTGCGGCGCTCTTTTAGTAACGTTAGACCAGTATGCGGGCTATCGCGGTGCTGCTCGGGCTGTCTTTATTGCTGACTGCTGACAAGTCTGCCGCGGCGCAGGTCAAGCAGGAAGCATCCGCGTCCGCCGGCGCGCAGAACACCGAGCTTCCGAAATATACCGGCCCCGGCTCTTGCGCATCTCCGAGTTGCCATGGCGCTGTGCAGGCTCGCGCGGAAACGTCCGTTCAGCAAAACGAATATTCCACCTGGGTGGTGAAGGACAAACACGCTCGCGCGTTCTCCAACCTGTCGGGCGATGTGGCGAAACGCATGACTCGCCTGATGGGATTGCTATCGCCGGACAAGGAGCCACGCTGCCTTGGCTGCCATGCTCTGAACGCGCCGGAGGAGCAGCGCGCCAGAACGTTTGACGCCAGCGACGGCGTCAGTTGCGAATCCTGCCACGGCCCGGCCTCCAACTGGTTGGGGCCTCATACGACACGAGGCTGGACTCACGAAAAATCCGTTGCGCTCGGCATGCAAGATCTGCGCGACCCCGCCAATCGCGCGGAAAATTGTTTGACGTGCCACCTGGGGACGAAAGATAAATCCGTCGATCACGAGCTGATCGCCTCCGGTCATCCCGACTTATATTTTGAATTGGCATCGTTCACCGCGGCCATGCCCAAACACTGGAAGGAGACGGTCGAGAAACCGAACGCCACGCCTGACCCCGGGTTCGAAGTTCGAATGTTAGCCGTCGGTCAGGCTGTCCAGCTTCGCGACCAGCTGCAGCGCGTCAGCCGCAACGCGCAAGGCGGCGTATGGCCTGAATTTTCGGATCTGGATTGTTTCGCCTGCCATCATAGCCTGACGAATGCGGAAAATAGCTGGCAACAGCAACGCGGCTACTCGTTCTCGCCTGGAACCGCTCGGCGCCCGGGCAATCCGCCATGGAATCTGGCGCGTTATGTCGTGTTGCGCCAGGTGGTGAACGAAGTGGATCCGGATTCAGGCCGCCAGTTGGAAGCGGAGATGAGCCGCCTGTATAGCTTAGTCAGTTCGCTCAACGCGGATCGCACGCAAGTGGCGGCGCTGGCGAATTCCACTTCCAGTCTGGCTGGCCAACTTGTTCCCAAGCTGAGCAGCGCGAGCTACGACCCATCGCGCACGCTACGGACCTTGAAGGCGATTGTGAACGACGCGGATTATATCTCCCGCCAAGGCGAGCGTCCGGCCGAACAATCCGTGATGGCCGTGCAATCGCTCTACACTGCGTATTCGGCGACGGCGAAGCCGGCTAATGACGCCGAGATTCGGCAGGCGATCTCCGGGTTGTTCCAGCAACTGGAGAATCCCTCCGCCTATAACGCCTTCAAGTTCGCCGATCAACTAAAAGGTCTGGCCAGGTTGCTGCCGTGAGACGTTTTCTCTGGTGTGTTCTGGTCGCGGGTGTCGTGGGCCGCTTTGCGCTTGCACAGGCGACCGATTCCACGCTCGCCGCAAGCATCACGGATCCAAATATTCTGAGTTCGGCGGACGTCGACGCCGCGGTGCAGAGCGCCTCCCAGGCGGTAGCTTCTCCTTTGGTGATCGCGGTCACGGATCGGCAGGGAAATATTCTGGCGCTGTATCAAAAGCAGAATGCTCCCACGATCGCACTGGGAAATTTCAGCGCTATGGTCGACGCGAACGAACTCGCTGTGGCGCTGGCGCGGACGGCATCGTTTTTCAGCAACAATCAGGCGCCGCTTTCGTCGCGCACCGTTCGGTTCATTAGCGGAGTTCACTTTCCGCCGGGTGTTCCGTTTACGCCCAACGCCGATCTTTATGCCATCGAGAACAGCAACCGGGGTTGTGGCTTCAACACTACTTTCTTACCCGGAATCAATCTGCCGCCTGCGCTGTCGATCGACGGTTCATCTCCGGGACTAGGAATTCAGACAGGCAAAGCGGATTTGTTCGACAGTGATCCCGACGCGGTGAACCCAGGTGGCGTTCCTCTCTTCAAGAATGGGATCGTCGTGGGCGGCATCGGAGTGGTCGCCGCAAATCCGGCCGTTGCGGAATTCGCGGCATTTACGGCCGCAACGTCGTCGCCTTTTGCGATTGTTCCTGCGCCTCCCGGAGTCGTAATCATCGGAGGAGTGGCGCTTCCGTTTGTGAATCAAGTAGCAGCGCCGGAGGCAGCGGGCGCGGCGGATGGTTCCTACGTGATCGGCCCGTCAGATAGTCCGGTGGCCGCTCCGGAAGGCGATCTGATCGCCGTTCAGGGCGGTTCGGCGCTCTCCGCAGCAGATGTCGAAGGAATCATCGCGAACGGGATCGCCACAGCGAACGAGACGCGAGCGGCCATTCGGTTGCCCTTGGGTTCGCGAACGCGTATGGTGATCGCCGTCGCGGATCTTGACGGCACACTGCTCGGCTTACATCGCATGCCGGATGCGACGGTATTCTCGATTGACGTGGCTGTCGCCAAGGCGCGGAACGTAATCTACTTCAGTCAGAATCCGGGGAGTGATCTTCCGGGCGTGCCGGCGGGTACGGCGGTGACAAACCGCACGATCGGCTTTGGAGCCCAGCCCTTCTTTCCTCCCGGCATCAACTTCACGAAGCCGGGCCCCTTCTTCGACCTGTTGCAGTTCGATTCCGCGAACCCTTGCACGTTAGGTTCGCAGCCCGCGAATCCAAATCAGAATGGAATTGTGTTTTTCCCCGGTGCGCTGCCGCTATACAGGAACGGCGTTCTGGTGGGTGGCTTGGGAATTTCCGGAGACGGCGTGGATGAGGACGATTTTGTCACAGCCGGTGCTGCCGCGGGATTCGAAGCGCCGCCGGCACGGCGTGCCGATCAAATCTCGATTGACGGCGTTCGCCTGCCCTACCTGAACTTTCCGCGAAATCCGATGGACTAAGCTTGCGCTTTGTCAGGCCTGCCATGGCGTGATCATCCGCGCGCGCTGCGCCGAAGGATCTCCGGCAGGCGTAGTAAGATGCAGAGGACATGGGGAAGCGCCGGAGTCAATGGGCGGTTTGCGCGTTGATCGTCGTCGCCAGTGTGGCCGCGGCTCAGTTCTCAGATCGGTTGAGCTTCTTCCGGCTGCTGCATCGAAAAGCGCTCGATGTGCATTTCATCGTGCGGGGCCAGCAGGCCGTTTCCAATATCGTTCTGATCATGATGGACCAGAAAACCATCGATACTTTCACCGAACCCATACTCTTTTGGCAGCCTCACTATGCCCAAGCCATCGGCGCGGCCAGCGACGGAGGCGCGCGCGTGATGGGCCTCGACTTGGCCTTTGGCGTGAACGTCGATAAGTGGGAAAAAGATTACGACCAGATCTTGGCCGGAGCTTTGACCACCGCATCCATGCCGGTGATTTGCGCCTTCGTTCCCGAGCTCAATACGAATCAGACCACGAATCCTGTGCCGATCAACCTCGCCGCCGCAGGATTGGGATTGATTGGTTTCCCGAACCTCACCTCCGACGTAGACGACTTTATTCGCGATCAGGAAATTGTGGAAACACCCGCGCCGAACGCCGATCCCGGTACGCCGTCACTACACTCGTTGGCGCTGCGCGTGGCGGAAAAATATTTGGGTGCGGATGTCGAGTCCTCAAATGGCCGGTTGATGCTTGCCGGCCAGGAGATTCCGACGGTTCGCAAGAACACCATTGCGATCAACTATGCCGGACCCGCCGGAACATTTCCGCGAGTTTCGCTCGCCGACGTCGAGGCCGCGGCGAAGCGCGGAGACCGTGCGCAACTGCGCGCGTGGTTTGCAGGGAAGGTCGTGCTTCTCGGGACGGACGATAAGGGCGATCGCCGCGACACGCCTTTCTTTACGCTTTTCAGAGGGGCCGAATGGTCGACGCCCGGCGTGGAGGTGCACGCCAACACCGTGCGCACGTTGATCGAGCGCCGCTTTCTGAAACCTGCGCCGGATTGGAGCATGCTCGTCGCGCTGGTCCTTTTTTGCAGTATTACCGCGGCCATCGTCATGTCGCTCAACAACACCGCGGCTGGATTGTGGCTGCTGGCGGAAGTCGCGGTGATCGCCGCGTTCACCGACATTCTGTTCCGCGGCGGTTGGATTCTTTCCACTTCCGTGATCCTGGTCGGCGTGGCGCTCTGCGCGTTGGGCTCCAGTGCTTACCGCTTTTGGATTACCCAGCAACGCGGAGCGCTGTTCCGCCGGGCGATTTCGCTGTTCGTGGGACAGCAAGTCGCGACGTCGCTCGATGAAGCCGAAGACATCGCGCTTTCCGGCCGGCGCCTTTCCGTCACGATTCTGTTTACCGATATCCGAGGGTTCACGGCGTTCACGGAAAAGATGTGCGAGGAGCAAGGTCCCGAGGTCGTCGTCAAGCTCCTGAACGAATATCTGGCGATGATGGTGTCGCTGATTGTGGCCTACGGAGGGCACGTCAATAAGTTCATCGGCGATGGCATCCTCGCCGTTTTTTGCGACGAGGATAAGGGAGCCGTCCCGGGCGATCACGCGCTCCGCGCCGTGCAATGTGCCACGCGCATGGTCACCGCACCCAGCCAGTTTGAAACCGGCGCAGGCCTGCACACGGGCCTAACCGTGGTAGGCAACGTGGGCTCCGCGGAAAAAATGGAGTTCACGGTCTTGGGCGATACCGTCAATTTGGCCTCGCGATTGGAGAGCCTCAACAAGGAGCAACACACGCGCCTGCTGATGAGCGAAACCACGCAACAAATGCTGGGCGGTCAGGTTGCCACCGTGCGGCTCGGTGCGACGGGGGTCAAAGGGAGGTCACATCTCGTTGATCTATACACGGTCGCTTCGCTTGTGCCTGCGGAAAGAGCGGTGAGTTGATCACAGTCTTGCGCTTACCCGCATTTGACGAATTTGCTATTCTTGGCGCGGGTGGAATCACAACACTTCGCATCTGAAGCGCCCTGGAAACTAAAGCTCACCTTTCGGGGAGTGCGTGGCTCTTGCCCCACGCCGCGCGCCGGGAACATGGGCTACGGCGGCAATACGTCCTGCGTGGAAATTCTTCTTCCCTCGGGCGACATGCTCATTTTCGATGCAGGCACGGGCATCCGCGATGTAGCCATCGGACCCGCGAAGAAAATCCGCCTCTTCTTCTCGCACTTTCATTGGGATCATATTCAAGCACTTCCTTACTTCGCGCCGTTGTACCAGCCGGAGCGCGCGGTGCATTTCTATTCCAGTCCATACTCGGCGCCGTTGCGCGAATCGTTGACTGGTCAAATGAAGGCGCCGTATTTTCCAATCGACTTTAACAATTTGCGTTCCCGCCACGAATTTACGGAGCTTGGTCCGCAGGGATTTTGCGAAGCCAATGTGACGGTGCGTCCCTTCCGGCTCCACCATCCCCAAGGCGCTTGCGGATATCGCATCGAAGCGGAAGGCGCGGTGATTGTGTATGCCACGGATCATGAATTGGGTAACGCGGAGATCGACGCGGGTGTGGTCGATGCCGCGCAAGGCGCCGACCTGTTGATTTTCGACGCACAGTACACGCCACCGGAGATGGAACGCTGCCGTGGTCGCGGTCACAGTACGTGGCAGGACGCAGTGGAGGTTGCGAAAAGAGCTCGCGTCCGCCAGCTCGTGCTCTTCCATCTCGATCCCGACCGCGACGACGAAGCCGTTGATCGCATCGTGAACGCGGCGCGGGAACAATTTCCGAACACGGCGGGTGCTCGCGAGGGTTGGACGATTACGTTCTAGAATTCGATCCGCACCATCAGCTGAATCTGGCGCGGTGTCTCGTTTAAAGGAGCGCTGGTGGGATAGCCGGGATCAAACCCTTGCCGGCCGTACGGGGATGCACCGAACGCACTCGGTGCCGGCGAACCGAGAATCGTCTGCGGATTGTTCAGATTCGCGTGGTTCAACAGATTGAACGCGTCGGCGCGCAAGATGAGGCGTCCAGCTTCGCCCAACTTGGCGACCCGGAATCGACGGCTCAGCGAAAGATCCGCGCTGTAGAGTCCGGGGCCGCGAAATGCGTTGCGGCCCAGATTGCTGAGTTGGCCCGCGGAAGGCGTGGTGAACGCCGCCGGATTCAGGATCTGCACACCTCCCGGTATCGGCGTATTCAGTATCGCGATTGAGGGATTGAGCAAGTAGGCGCGGTTGTTGATGTAGTCCTGCCCGGTGCCGTTGAAAGGCGTCGCAGCCAGAGGACTGTACGGGAATCCCGAACGAATCGCGGTCAGGCCGCCCATGGTCCAGTCGCGAAATAGCGGGGCGGCTTTCGTCGTTGCGAGCATCGCCGGCATTTCCCAAACTCCGTAGGCGACCAGATTGTGCCGCTGATCGAAATCGGAACTGGCGCGGTCGCCGTTGCTATCGAACTGGCGCGTGAAGGCCGCGCTCGGCGCCGACGCGCTGCCTGTGAAGTTGAAGTTCAGAAACTCGCCGGCTAGCGGCTCGCTCTGGTTATCGATGCTGTGGCTCAACGTGTAGGAGGCTTGCAGTTGCAGGCGCGAACTGCGATATCGCACCACTGCCTGCGCGCCGTAATAATCCGACAACCCTTGGTTGGCGCGATATTCGATCATCGGGAAGTTCGGATTAGACATGCCGAGCGGATTCTTGAAAGGCACGATCGGTGCGCTGAGCGGACGATTCACCAAGTCCGTGGTGAGTAATTCCCGTCCGAAAGATCCAACCAGATTCGTTTGCACAACAAGATGATCCGCTGCCCGATGTTCAACGCCCCAGAAACCGTTTTCCGCATATGAATTGCGAAGCCCAGGTTGAAACAGCGTTGGATTCGGGAAGTTCTGCACCACTTGCAGAGGAAGAGCGGCTGCGGTTTGTACAAACGGCGCGGCAAACGGAACGGTCTGCGTCGGCAACGTGGATGCTAAGACGAGATTGTTGATCGAAAGTGTCTCCCAGAGATTGTCGAAGGGAGCGTCGTAAAAGATTCCGAACCCTGCACGCAGCACAGTTTTCGAAGCGCGATTCAGGCTGTAGGCAAAACCGCCGCGCACCGCAATCCCGCGGTTATCGGTGGAGTACAGCGCTTCGTTACCCGCACCGGGGTAGATCATTTGAATATTTTCGAGGCGCTGTTCCAGCGTGCTGCCGCTGCCCAACTGCAATTGCCCGTCCTTCACGCTGCCGACGTTGTTGGGCGCGCCGAAATTCTCATAACGAATGCCAACGTTGACCGCGAGGCGCGGCGTCACTTTAAAACTATCCTGCGCGAAAGCAAAAAACTCCGTCTGCCGGTATTCGCGATTGTAGTCGGGCGTTGTGTTCGAGGTTGGATCTTCGCGCAGCCGCGCGACATAGAACTCAATGGGCTGGTTCTGGGCGAATGCAGCCGCGCTCGCGAAGCCGAAGTATCCGTCCTGGCCCGCGGTCGCGTAACCCGTGGTGGTGCGAGTCAGAACTCCGCCGCCGAACTTCATCGCGTGTCTTCCCGTGATACGGCTGATACTGTCGGCCAGTTCGATGTTGCGTCCGTGATTCCGGTAGGAATACGCAAGCGGACTGCCGGGCAACACTGTGCCATCGCCCGAGGCGAGCAGAGGAACGTCGGGATGGGGACGATTGAAATGAGCTTCGTCCGTAGACACGCCTGCGCGGGCTTCATTCGAGAGGCTGCTTTTGGAGTTCCACAGCCACGTTCCGGCGAAGCTCTCGGCATTGGACACGAAAGGCGTAATGAATTGGCTGTAGGGCGTCCAGCCGAAATCGGGCTGGTCCGAGAGCGCAATGCTGGAGCGGAACATGAACCGGCTGGCGCCATCGCGCGTCAGATAGTCGAGGCGGGGTGATACCAGCAGTAGGTTCGTCGCAACAGGTGGTGCCACAGTGATGGTCGCTAAATCGGAACCGTTGGTCAGTGGTGGTGGTGCGTACTGCTGTAACAACTGATGGGCAGCTCCGGTGGACGATTGCACAAATGTAGTTGTCGGCAAGGTGATTGTTCCGGGATCCTGTTTCGTGCGGAAGCGATTCACCTCAAAAGCCACCGACACGAACAGTTGGTTTCGCGGAATCGGGCCGCCGAGAAAGAATCCGGGATCGGTTCCCTTGAGCGGCAACCGGGCGACGCCGTTTGCGTTTTCCTGAAAACCGTTGGCGTTGAGCGCGTCGCTCTTCTGATAGTCATAAAAAAGCGCGTGCCATTTAGTTTCCGCCGCGCGCGTAATCGCATTGGCCACGAAGCCGGAAGTGCGCCCATACTCCGCCGAATAATTCGTCGTCGAGATTCGATACTCTTCGATGGCTTCGGGCGACAACTGCGTTTCCGGCCCCGTAATCAGATGGTTGTTGTTATCCATGCCATTCAGCAGGAAATTGGAGACCGAGGGCCTCTGCCCGTTGATCGCCAAACCAAGGCCGCGCGAGGTGGTCGTGTCGGCTGTGACTCCGGGCTGCGTGGCCAGCAGCGTGTAAACATCGCGGCCATTCAAGGGAAGATTGGCGATCAGTTGTTGATCGATGACGGTCGAGAGTGAAGAGTCCAGCGGAGAATCGATACCGCTGGTAGCGGCGAATGTGCCCGAACGGCTGATATCCACGTCGGGACCGAAAAACGTCACCGCCGCGTCGCTACCCGGAAAAAGCAGACTGCGATATTGGCCCGCTTCCCAGACATCATTCAGCGGTCGCAAAAGAAAATTGAAGTCCAGGCGACCCGCCACCGCGAGTTCCACGTCCTCTAATTCCTGGGGCTGAAATCCCGCGGCCTCCACGTGCAAGTGATAGAAGCCCGGAGAAAGAAGCGGCAGGTTGAAATATCCCGCTGTACCGGTGACGGTTTCTCCGCCGATGGACCTCGCGCGGCTCTCATACTTTATTTTCGCGCCCGTCACGGGCCGCGCCGACCGCGAGTTCAAGATGCGTCCCGTGATCAAGCCCTGCGTGGTTTGCGCGCTCGCCACAGCGTGGAGAAGAACCAAACTGGCGGCGACAAAGTAAGTTCGCATCAGGACACGCTTCAAGGGCCGTTCTATGTTCCTAATGGTATATCGAAATCGTGAAATCGACGTAGCGACTATCGTAATTTTGATAACCTTTGGTAGGCGCGAGATCCGCATAGGATATTTACGTTGAAGCTGTACCTTCTCGTCATTTCGATCCTTCTGCCGGCGATCCTGCCGCAATGTGGATTCGCGGCTGAAGTCAAGGAGTCGCCCGTCGGGTTGGTCCTCTCGCCGGGCGGCGCGAAGTTATTGCGCGCCAATACAGAGACGCTGCTCGACGCGCGCGCCGGCGACCTTTTGTTCACGGGCGATGGACTTCGCACCTCGGGCGGCGCCGCATCCTTTCTTTTTTGTCCATCGAAGACGACGCAGACACTGGGAGCCACGAGCGAGGCGCGCTTCGATGCCAAGCAGGTCAAGCTCAAAACCGGGCAAATTACGGGAGAGAAACCGGCGCAATCCTGTTTCCTTCCGCAGCTGGTGCGCGTGGCAGTGGCGAGCCAACAGCACTACGGCGTCAGCATGACGCGCGGCGTGGACAAGCCGGACGCGCTTCCCACTCCGCGCGATAAAATGCCGCCGCAGGTGGTGCAGGCGCTCGCGCCCATCGACCAGGCACTCACGGCCGATCCGAAAGACGTGGCGGCGATGATCGCGGCTGCTGCGTTATACGAAAACAACAATTTGCCGGTGAACGCTCTGGTGCAATATCAAGCGATTCGCGAGGCTCTGGCAGATGCGATTTGGGTGCAGGGCAAGATTTTCGAGCTGCAGCAGACGGTGGCCGACGCACAACAGGTGGCGACGTCGCCGACCCCCGGCGGCGAGACATATGCACTGCTGGTCGGCGTTTCCAAATTCAAAGACAAGGAGCTTGCGCTCCAGTTTGCCGAACGCGATGCAACTAGCTTCGATCAATTGTTATTGAGTCCTCGGGGCGGGGGACTGCCGCGGGATCATGTCCTTCTTCTGACGGACGAGAACGCAACCACCGCGGCGGTGCGCAACGGTTTCCAGGACTTCTTGAAACATCGCGCGACGAAGGGCGACACGGTCATCATTATGATCGCAAGCCACGGGACCGTCGAAGTTCCGGGAAGCAAGAATGCCTTCATTCTGACGTACGATTCGGACCCTCAGGATCTGAACAGTACGGCGCTTCCCATGGGAGAGTTGCAAGCGCTGTTCGAGGAGCAGCTCTCGAAAGTGGGACGGGTCATCTTGTTTGTGGATGTTTGCAAATCCGGCACCATCGGCAGCATCAAAAACGCCAACATCAACTCCGAGGTCCAACATTTGGGTGAAGTGGAAGGCGATATGTTCGGTCTGATGGCGAGCCGCCCGCGCGAGCTTTCGCTCGAAGGTCCTCAATTTGGTGGCGGCCATGGTCTGTTCAGTTACTATGTGCTCAAGGGACTTTCGGGCGATGCCGACGCGAATAAGGACGGGAAGGTTGACGCTAGTGAACTAGTCAAGTACGTCGGCGATCAAGTCGCGGCGGGCAGCAATAATAAGCAACATCCGCGCGAGTTCGGCGTCTACGATAACGCTTTGAAATTATCCGACACGACGAAGCCGGGAATTGAAGTCACAGGATGGCCGGTGCTCTACGATTCGCGCAGCGGCGAACCTCTCTACCTGGCGGCGGATGAGCCGGTCTTGACTCCCCAGGCTGCCCGCGCGGCCGAAGAGTTTGAAGCGGCGCTGAAAGCCGGCCGCATTTATCCCGATCTGCAAGACAGCGCGTTCGCCGGTCTGGATCGTCTGCGCCCACTGTTGACCGCCGAACAATACCAGCGGCGCACGAATCAGTTGCGGGTGAAGCTGGAGGATCAAGCACAAAATGTCCTGCTGACGTACCTCACCGGCGATCAGATCCCGCAGGTGAGAAACGATTTCGCCGGCGGCACGCGCGCCACGCAGGCGGCCCTGCGATTGACTCCGGAGTCGCTTTATCTGGAAGGACGCGACGATTTCTTCCGCGGCCGCGTTCTGCTTTTCGACAAGAAATACCCGGAAGCGCTGAGCTATTTGGAGAGCGCCGTGCGCATCGATCCCGGGACGGGTTATGCATATAATGCGCTCGGCATTGCTTATCTGGAACAGGCTCGGTACGACGAGGCAGTGAACGCGTTTCGCGACGCTTCGAATCGCGCACAGCATTGGGCGTATCCTCTTCACAATTTGGCGCTGGCGTATTACCAGAAGGGCGACTACCAGGCCGCTATCGCAACCTATGAACGCGCCATCCGCATGGCCCCGCAATACGCTTATCTGCCATACAACTTGGGATTGATCTATCAACGCATTAATCGATCCAAAGATGCCGAGTCGATGTACCGCAAGGCGCTGGCGCTTCGTCAGGATGCCCAGACCTACAATGCGTTGGGCTATCTGAAATTCTTCCAGAAGAAACCCGGCGAGGCGGAAGAGTTTTACAAGACTGCGTTGACCACGGATTCTTCGCTGCTCATCGCGCGCCATAATTATGCTGTCCTGCTCGATACACTTCCCAAGCGTCGCGAGGAAGGATGGCAGATGTGGCGCGGAATTCTTCAGCAAGATCCGAATTACACGCTGTCCCGTCTGGCCCTGGCGAAAGCTCTGGAGCGCGAAGGCCGGAACGCCGATGCCGCCGTCGAGTTCCGCATCCTGGTGCAGCAGAAGCCCGAGTACACGGCCGCCCGCGCGGCGTTGGGAGAGCTGGAGAATAAGCTGGGGAATCGCACGGCGGCGCTGGAGCAGTTGACGGAAGCTGCGCGGCTGGAGCCGGAGAGTGCTTCCGTGTATGAAGCGATGGGCGACGTGAGAACGGCCGAAGGGAATCGTGCCGAGGCGGTCGACGCCTACAACAAGGCTCTGCAATATGCGGCCGACGGCGCCGCGAAAAAGAGGATCCGAAAGAAGTTGCAGCAGTAGGCAGTCTTGTGAGCGGGGAATTGTTTTGGTACAAGTGATT
>Ga0182030_10009436_pt1 | contig 19972 bp, 15 predicted proteins | sample 812S3MmetaG_FD_121299 | JGI IMG/M metagenome (GOLD analysis project Ga0182030, IMG submission 121299) | Permafrost microbial communities from Stordalen Mire, Sweden - 812S3M metaG (Illumina Assembly) | ecosystem: Environmental > Terrestrial > Soil > Wetlands > Permafrost | place: Sweden... | reverse complement strand
TGATCCGGCATGGCATAGATCGACTAAATACCAGCGATCATTGAAACCGATACGCCTGTTGCCGTCATGATTTGAGACTTTGGCGCGCGTTCGGCGTTACTTTTGCGCATGGCGGAGGGAGGGGGATTCGAACCCCCGATAGGACTTTTGGTCCTATAACGGTTTAGCAAACCGCCGCCTTCAGCCACTCGGCCATCCCTCCGGCGTAATCGCGATACCCGGTAAAGCAAACCGGGTGCGATCTGGCTATTCGATTAGCCGCTGGCCTCACGCTTTGCAAGGCATGGCAGGCAATTAACCGGCGGATGAAGAGCGAGGCAAAAGTGAGCGACCAAAATTCGATTGCTTCAAGTACTGGCCATCGGTCAGCCGACGCCATCCGCATCCCAGATCAGAGGCAATCCTTTTACCATCAGGGTCGCGCCCGGCAGATATTCCAGCTTGCTTTCCGGCTTCATCCGGAAATTGGGTAGAGCGGCCAGCACCTCTTCGAGCATGATCCGCAATTCGACCCGGGCCAGGTGGGCCCCGGGACACAAATGCGGCCCCGCGCCGAACGCCCAGTGATGCGGCTTTCCCGAGAACCGGCCGAAATCCACGGTAAGCGGATCAGGGAACGCCTTCCGGTCGACACCCGATATCGACGTGGAGGCCACAATCGAATCCCCCTCCTTCATCGCCACGCCGTGGAAGATGATGTCTTTGGCGACCGCGCGTCCGATATGGGAAATTCCGAAGCGCCGCAGCATTTCCTCGATGGCGGCCGGGATCAACTGCGGGTCCTGTACCAGGGACGATTGGTGGCGCGGGTTGGTCGCCAGGAAGTGAAAGAAATGCGTCGTCTGCGAAGTGACGGTGTCGAGCCCGCCCAGGAACAGCATCATCGAAATCGAAAGCATCTCATCACGCGTGAGGGGCCGGCCGTCGACTTCCGCCTCCAGCATTGCCGCCAGCATATGCCCGCGTGTCCGCGCCGTCGGGTCGGCGAGTTGCTCGTCCAGCCAGACGCCCAGAAATGCCCCCGCCTGCGCGAATCCCTGATACGTCTCCTCGGCCGACTTGCCGCGAAAAACCTTGTTCACGAACGGCAGAAATTCCGCTCGGCGGGTTCGGCTGACGCCCATCATGCGCAAGAACATGTCGATTGGGATAACTGTCGCAAACTCGGAAACAAACTCGCAGCTCCCCGCCTTTTTGATCACCGCGAGTTGTTCGCGAACCATGTCGCGGCATTCCTCTGCCATCGCAGCGAGCGCACGCGGGGAGAACATTTTCTGCGTCAAAATTCTGCGATACTTCCCGTGCTCAGGCGGCTCCAGGCTGTTGGGGATAAGAACAGGCGCTTGCGGCTGTTTTGGGATCGCCAATGATTTGACGGAAAACAGATCCCCACGGCTGAAGACCTCCTCGATATAGGGACCGCGGGTCACGACCCAGTAGCCGCCGAGATCGGGCGACCAGAAGATGTCGGGCTTGTCGTTAAGCTCATACATCCAAGTCCATGGATCGGTGCGCAACTGCGGGTCATTGCGGAAGTCGTAAGGATGGACGAGCCCCGCCGGGATATGGCGGGGAACATTGTCCGCGCGGGTCTGTGCCGCGCCGTTCGATTGATCCGTCATTCCCGTACCCTCCACTGTCGATCGCACGTCTTGCCCCTCGTCGAGAGGCGGGACGTTATCGACTGTTTTTTCCTATGAACTGCTCCAACACATCGTAGAGATATTCGCAATCCTCGTCGGTCATCGTCGGATGGCAGGGCAGACAGACGCCGTTCAGCATGATCTGATCCGCGACCGGATAGCCCTCGGGCGCCGCGCGATATTCGACCTGGCGCATCATCGGCTGGCGCGTGATGTTGCCGGAGAAAATCGTGCGGGTGACGACGCCATGCGCCTCCAGATGCACTTGCAGATCCCTACGGCTCCAGCCCAGTTCAGGGCGAAGCTGCACCGGATAGTTGATCCAGGTTGTGGTGATGTCGTCCCGCTGCCTGGGCGCGATGAATATGTCGGCGTGCTTGGCGAAGAATGCGTCGTGGTTGGCGAAAACCCGGTTCCTGAGGGCAGCGAACTGCTCCAGCTTATCCAGCTGGACGTGGCCGAAAGCAGCGCCCGCCTCATTCGGGATGAAGCCATATGCGACATCTTCGAAAATAAACATCCCGTCGTAGGGAATGCCGTCGACATCCTCGAGGAACCGGCCGTCACTGTCCTTCTGTAGCGTCCCGTGCAGATATTTCTCCGATGAGCGTCCCCAGGAGCGGAGCACCAGACCGCGATCCCACAGCGCCTCGTCATTCACGGCGACCATCCCGCCGTTTCCAAGGCAAGTGATGATGTGGAAGATCGAGAAACTGGTGACCGAGATATCCGCCCGCGTACCAGGTGGCCGACCCTTGAGCGTCGCACCGAGCGTATCGCAACTATCTTCCAGCAGCTTCAAACCATGCTTGTCGGCAATGGACCGCAGCCTGTCCCAATCGGGAATGCCGCCGAGAAGATTGGGAACGGAGATCGCTTTGGTCTTCGGCGTGATCATCGCTTCGAGTTTGTCGAGATCGATCTGATAGGTATCGAGCACCACATCGACGAATGCCGGCACGCAGCCGACATGGACGATCGACGCCACGTCGGTCGAGAAGGTGAGCACCGGCGTGATGACTTCGGACCCGCGCGGCAGGTCGAGGAGACGCATCGCCAGCATGAGGGCAGATGAGCCGGAATTGACCATTACGCCGTGTTTGTGGCCCAGCAGGGCGGCAACGCGCTTTTCGAAAGTCTGGACCTGGTCGCCGACGATCATGCCGGTGCGCATGACGCGATTAACGGCCGCGACTTCCTGCTCGTCGATCATGGCGCCACCATAGCGGATGCGTCGTGCACCCGGGACCAAACCGGCAAAGCCCCGCGCCGATGTGCCCTTCGATTCTTCCGTCACTAAAAACTCCCTCGCTGCTTTCCCTGTACGCTGTTGGTCAAAACAACCGACGGTCTATGCCATCGGCCCATAATGGGAGCGCGGGTTGCCGCAAGATGCCGCCCCAACCGTCTCACTGTCGATAACGAGCACGATCGCCCGAACGCATAGTGGTTCGGCGCGCAGCATTATGCCTGGTCCATCTGGACGACCTCGATCAGATGTCCTTCCATGTCCGCGACGAAAGCCACATGCAAATGATGCTCCGGCATGGATCGAACCGGCTCGGTCACACTCCCGCCGGCCGCATTCACGCGCTCAAGTAGCGCCTCGATGTCGTTCGTAGTGAAACCGATGATCATCTCGCCGTGGCGTGGTTCAGGTTCGTCGAGGAATTTGATCAGGGTCAGCGAACCGCCTCCCGGATAAGTCGGAAGAAACGATATCTCGGTAATCGGCCGTCCACTAGTCGCAGACTCGAGGCGTTGCCATTCGACGAGTCCGAAAACAGCCTTATAGAAGGTGGCGGTCTTCTCAAGGTCATGCACAATAAGCTTGCTGAAACTGAACTGCGCATCGGCCGTGCTCGCGTGCGGTAGCGAATTTCCCATGTGAGGCCCCCATCCCGAAATTGTTGAAGTTTAATCGCGCTCTGACGACCGCCGTAACGATGCTCGGCCGATCTACTCAGAACAATTTCAAATGCGTGGCTCCGTAGAGAGCACCGCCCATGGCCAGGGCGGCAATCACGAGAATGCCATAGGCCGCCAGCGACATCATGGTGATATTTTTCTTGAAGAAGGCGCGGTCGTTTGCAGTCGGAAATTCGCCTGCGGGTACCGCCACATCCAAGAACCTGCACAAGGGCCCCCAGCTCTGATCGACGGAAAAAATCAGTAGCCGGTCGCTGGCCACAGTCGATTTCACCTTTTCGATATGTTGCTCGTAGTGCGCGATTGCCTGGGTCCGGTCCTTCATCGTGCCCTGGTGGGATCTCTGCCAAACGAGTTTGCTTAACATATCTCCGAGTTTACGTGCGACGGGCGTAACAATCTTCAGCACCCGGAATTGCCACTTGGTCTCAGTGAAGTAGATCGTTTCAATTGTGCTCTCGTACCAAGCTTCGGGTCCCTTTGGATGAAGCGACAGAATGACCTTGGCGTCAGAATTGGATGCAAGCAGTTCTTGCCACACGCAACAGGCTGGATTGTCGACAGCAGCGGTATAATTGGCAAAAACCATCTCCCAGTCGTGCTGGGTTCCGGCTGGCGTATTGGCAACTTTATACCAAAAATCGAGATGCGACCTGTTTGCCTTGTTCTGTGCCAATTCGAACATATGGTAACAAGGAAAACCCAGTTGATTCAGTGCCATATACAAGGACGTAGTCCCGGTTCGTCCGAATCCGGCACCAATAATTTTAAGCGGCATCGCCATATCTCCGCAAAGTCATAGCCACTCTGATTAACATCTTCCCCCGGCTGAAACCGGAGGATTTTCGGGAGGTTTGAGGCTCCGTTCAGTTCGCACTCCGGAGAGCTTATGCCCTTCCTTGTTGATGCGCATAGACGTTCGCGTCGTCGGCGTATCTCACGAAGCAATGACCGCGACGTTCCAGCGCCTTGTCCACCTCGTCGAGCATGACGTTGGCCATCAACGGCGATAGAGGTGACCCTTGCGGGGTTCCCATCGTCCGCTTTTGGACCTCGCCCGCGTCCATCACGCCGCTGTTCAGATAGGCTCGGATCAGCCGGATGACACCGGGGTCTCCGATCCGTTTCTGAAGGCGGTCGATCAGGATATCGTGCGAGACTCGGTCGAAAAACCGTTCCAAATCAACATCTACGACCACCCGTCGGCCCGATTGCACGTATGACTGCGCCGCAAGAACGGCGTCATGCGCGCTGCGGCCCGGCCGGAAGCCGTAGCTGTGCTCGCTGAAGCTCGGATCAAGGATCGGCTGCAATACTTGCAGCAGCGCCTGCTGGATCAGACGGTCCGTTACCGTAGGAATACCGAGCTCACGCTCGCCATTTCCCCCCGGCTTAGGAATCGTCACCCGTCGTACCGGACTGGGCCGGTACATCCCCGACAACAGTTGCTCGCGGATCACGGGCCACGCCGTGCGCAGGTGTGCCGCGGTCTGGTCAATGTCCAGACCGTCGACGCCAGCTCCGCCTTTGTTGGCTCGTACCCGTTTCAGCGCCCGCTGAAGGTTCTCTCTCGTCAGCGCCGCCATCAGCAGCGCTGACCCTGTGCTCTGCGGTTCATGGCGCGGGCGGCGAGCTTCATCGCAACCCTGGACCCCCACGGCTTCACCGTGTTGCTCCTCAGGCCGCCCTGCTGGCGCAGGCTTCTGATGCGGTGCTCGCCACATCGACATGACGCCTAACACTCCTCCTCGTTCGGCCCTTCACAGACGCTTCAACCCGAAGGTCTCTGCACCGGCTATTACGGCCTCGGCTGACTTCTCGCTCCGGCTCGTCACCGTCGCCCTTTCAGGCGCAAAGCGAGATCTCCCCAGGTAAGAACGCACTCCTTCACTGCACGACCGCCGGATCTACGCCGCTCCCCTTTGATCACGAGAGCTTCGCGGTTTCATGCCCGCTCGCCCTGGTCAGCAGCGCCTTCTATCCGGTTCTTGTCCATCGGCCCGCAGCTTCGCTCCACGCTTCCTCCCCACAGTCGGTCACCCTCATGCAGTTGCGCTTCACTTCGTTCGCCGTGACCAGCTTACGGTGGGACTTTCACCCACAAGAGTGCGCCCATGCTGGGCGCACATAAGAAACGGCGCCCCCTCGCGGGAGCGCCGTTTCACTGACTGTCAGTGCAGCACCAATTAAGAGGTTGCACCGTTGTCGTAGACGATCTGAACGCGCCGGTTCTGTGGCTCCTTAACACCGTCGGCCGTCGGGACCAGCAGGTCGCGCTTGCCCTTGGCCACGATCTCGATCTCAGACGAAGGAATGCCGTCCTTCTCGAGTTGGGCTGCAACCGATTCCGCACGGCGGCGGCTGAGACGCATGTTGTAGGCGTCCGAGCCGACCGTGTCGGTGTGGCCGGTTACGGTCAGTTGAGTGACCTTGGCCGGACCGGCATTCTTGGCGGCCTGATCGACGATGGTCGAAGCCTGGGGCGTCAAATCAGACTTGTTGAAGTCGAAGAACACCAGATAGCTCTTTGGAACCGCCGGCGCCGGAGCCTGGGCGGGTGGCGGCGTGTAGGATACAGGCGCCGCTGCCGGCGTGCCCTCGCCACCGAAGCGGTATTTCAACTGGAAGCCCCACATTTGCGGCTCGCCGTAGAGTTGGCTTACGAAACCTTCCGTTGAGTAAATCCCGAATTTGCCGATGGCGTAGAGAGTGTTCGTGACATTCGTCATAAAGAATGAGGCGTCGATCGGCTGACCGGCCACATTGTTCCAGTTGAGGCGAAGATCGAGCAGCCCATACCCCGGCTCGTTGCCGTCCGGCTCGACCTGGTCTGTGGAGTACTGGATTCGGCCAGTATGGACGTAGCTTGCTAGCACATGGACATTACCCAAGTCCTCGGGCACGAACGGCAGGGTGTAATCTGCGGTGACGCCGAACTTGTTCTTCGGCACGAACGGATAAGGCAGATCCGTCCGGTCGCCGACGGTGGGAATGATGAACTTCGTGTAGTATGCGTCGACATACGACCAGCTGGCCGTCAATTCGAGGCCAGAGAACGGCAGGATCGTGCCCTCGAATTCGACTCCCTGAACCACGGCGTTTCCGTCGGCGATCACCGTCGTTGACGTGTTGGTCGACGGGTTGCCGGGAACAAGATCGAACTGGACGCCGACCGCGCGCTGGGCATTGCGGTAGTCGTCGTGGAAGCCGTCGAGGTTGGTTCGGGTCTTGATCCCCATGATCTCGAAATCGGATTTGAGGCCGACCTCGACGTCCGTGACGTACTCGGACTCATACTTGTTCGGGAAGAGAGTGCCGCCCGCCCCGTTGAAGCCGCCGGACTTGAAGCCGCGGCTTCCCTTTGCATAGACCAGCGTATCCGGCGTGACCTGATAATCGAGACCAAGCGTCCAGGTGGGCGCCTGGAACGTATGGTTGGCATAGACGCAGGCGAGACCGCTGGCCGGACCGCAGGGAAGGGTCAGGTTGGCGCCCCCGAAGGCTGGCGGGAGCGTGATGACGATCGTCGAGAAGTTGCTGTTGCTGACATAGTCCCATGTGTATCGGGCGCCCGCGGTGAACTTCAGTCCCTCAAGAGCGGGTGAAATGCCGGAGAGGTCGTAGACGCCCTGCAAGAACAGCGCCTCGGTTCGCGTCGTTTCGCCCTCCGGACCGAGAGCATTCTGGCCATAGGCATTGCCGAGTACCGCGACATCGGCATTCAGGCCCGGGGCGAGGGCCGTGGTCGTGGGAACCACCGCCTGGGTATAGCCCGCGGGATGCAGGAATTCGTAAAAGGCCCCGGCGATCCAGCTCAGCTTGTCGTCGAGCGATTTGCCCTGAAACTGGATTTCGTCGGAATACTGCGCATTGTTGATCTCATACCCGCTTGGCGTCGAATATCCGCCCTGGTTCAAGGGCGTGCCGTCGAAATCGCTGCGCAGCAGATTCTTTATCTCGCGATAGCCGAAGATGTTCTTGATCGTGATGTTGTCCGTCAGGTCGTAGCGGGTGATGTCGGTTATTCCCCAACTATAGGTTTTATCCAGGCCAGCGACGTTGGTATCGACTGTCCTTGGTCCCAAAGCCTGCTGCGCGGCTAGAACCGCTTCAACCGCTGGAACGCCGAACGTACGTTCGAATGAGCCTTGCAGGAATCCTGCCCCCAATGCCGGATCGAGGCCTGTATTGATCGTCTGCAGAACCAGGCCGGTGCCGTTCGTGTGGTTATACAGGCTGTCGTAAACGATATAATTCTCGAAATCGTCGGTCGGCCGCCAGGTCACGCCGATGCGTCCGGACCAGTAATCCCTGTTGTCCAGATCCTGATGCGTTCCGATATCGTAGGTGTAGCCGTCGCGCGTTTCCTTCGAACCGGCGATCCGGACCAGCAGCTTGTCGTCGATGATCGGGATGTTGACCGCTGCTTCGACGCCCTCCCTGTTATAGTTGCCCAAAGTCAGCTGAGCATAACCCTCGTAATTGTTGGTCGGATGCTTCGGCTCGAACAGGACCGCGCCGCCGGTCGTGTTCTGGCCGAACAGCGTGCCCTGCGGGCCGCGCAGCACCTGCAAATTGTCCAGGTCGAAATAGATGCCGGGCCCCGACCCGGTGAACGGCACCTCCGAGAAATAGGCGATGACGCCCGGCGAACCGCCCGAAGCGCCGTTGGGGCCCTGGCCGCGCAGGTAGAAAACCTGCTCGTCGCGCGATTGCTGGCTGCTCATCAGTGAGGGCACATAGTGCTGCAGATCCGACGAGGACTCGATGCCCTTGTTTTGGATTTCCGCAGGTGTGAACGCGGTGATCGCCACCGGCACCGTCTGCAGCCTTTCCTCGCGCCGGCGGGCCGTTACGACGATTTCTTCAAGACCCGGCGACGACGATGCGGAAGACTGGGCTGCCTGCTGCGCGAAAGCCGGCGCCGTGGAAACGGCCCCGGCCAGGCACGTGCATGTCAATAAGGTTTTGGCGATACGCGCTGTCATTTTCCCCTCCCAATTATCGTATTTTGCCACCGGCTTAGGCCGGCGCGGATTTTATAATTTGGTCAGAATCGCAATCAAGCGCGATCCGCCCCGTGAAGCGACTAATCACTTAGTATCAGAGTGTGATGCCTATCGCATCAATTTCAGCAAACCACCCTTAGCTGTCGGAAAATCCGAATGGCGTGCTGGTGCGGCGGATATCGTCGGGCAGAATCTGGCGGCCGATCGGCGGCGCGGATCTGGCGGTGCATTCGGTACGCTGGCACAGGCGGCAGGCGACGCCGATCGGCGTTGCGGCCTCAGCATCGAGGTCGGGCCGGCCCTGCGTATAGATCAGCCGATGCGCATGTTCCGCAGCACAGCCCAAGGCGACGGCGCGATCTACACGCGGCCTGCCGAAACCGCCGCCACCGGCGGTCACAGTGCGGGCGATCGAGAAGAACCGCTGCCCGTCGGGAAGCTCAAGCCATTGGGTGACGATCTCGCGCGGCGTGCGAAAGGCGTGGTGGAGGTTCCATAGCGGGCAACCACCGCCGTGGCGGGCGAAGGGAAAGCCCGCGCCATCCAGCCGTTTGGAAACATTTCCGGCTTCATCGACCCGGATGAAGAAAAAGGGCACGCATTCCTGCCCCGGCTTTTGCAGAGTCGTCAGCCGATGGGCCGTTTGTTCGAAGCTGGTGCCGAATTGGCGCCCGAGCGCCTCGACATCGTAACGACGCTTTTCAACGGCCTTGGCAAAGGCGGAATAGGGCATGATCGTCGCCGCCGCCGCGTAGCTGGCAAGGGCCCTGCGCGTCAGGCGCTCGCCGGTTTCAGTGACGAATTTCCCGTCATGCAAAACGGCGTCGATTTCCTTACCCAACTCGAGATAGGACAGTTGCAGCGCCAGCTGAAAATTCTGGCTGGCGCCATCCATTTCGTCATCGAGAAGAATCTCCCGGCGATGGAGGTCGAGCCGCCTGATCGAGCCGACCATGACTTCCGGCGGCACCCGCCGCACCCGCAGATCGTGGCGCGCCGCCAAATAGGCGGTAAAACTGTCATGGGTCTTCACGCTTTGCGCCAGGCGTTCGGCAACATCGTCGATCAGCGGAAAGCTGTTGCGCCGCGCCGCCAGAAAGCGCCGCGATTCGGCAATAGGATCGGTGGCATCCGTTCCGCGATCGCCTGCCGTCATCACCTCGGCGCTGCGGTCGGCGAGAGCCAATTGTTCCTCATGGAAAGCCGTATAGAGTCGCAGGAACGCCTCGGCGATGCCGGGGAAGTTGGTGACCACGTCGGCGGCTTCGAGCGACGGCAGTTCGATATCCGAGAAGATCGGGTCCTTCAGCACGACCTGCAGCCGCGCAACATCGTCGGACCCGTTGTCGGCCAATGTCGACATGTCGATGTTGTAGGTCTGCGCCAGACGCAGCAGCACCTCGGCGCTGAGCGGTCGATGATTGCGCTCCAGCAAGGCGATATAGGAGGGCGAAACATCGAGGTCTGCCGCCATATCCGATTGGGTCAGGCCGCGGTCGCGGCGCAGCCGCCTCAGGCTGGGTCCCACATAGAGTCGTTGGCTGTTCGACATGTCTATACCCCTGAAGATGTGCAACCTTACAACATTACAAAGATCGTTTGTAAAGTGTTACAGCTGCACTTCGCAGTGACTCCACAAAGGGCCGGGCCGGCCCTATGTCCTATACTTGTTCAATTCCTCTTCAAGGACATGGCACATGTCGTACCAAGACCATATCATCGCGATGAGCCAGTTGATTGACGGCAAGAACGGCAAATGGACCGGCATCGACGCTGAATCCGTGGCTCGCATGCGCGTCCAGAACCGGTTCAAGACGGGCCTGGATATCGCGCGCTATACCGCCGAGATCATGCGCAAGGATATGGCGGCCTATGACGCCGATTCCTCGAAATTCACTCAGTCCCTGGGCTGCTGGCACGGCTTCATCGGCCAGCAGAAGATGATTTCGATCAAAAAGCATTTCAACTCAACCGACCGGAAGTATCTTTATCTGTCCGGCTGGATGATCGCGGCCTTGCGCTCGGAATTCGGCCCCCTGCCCGATCAGTCGATGCACGAGAAAACCTCGGTGCCGGCGCTGATCGAAGAGCTTTATACATTCCTGCGTCAGGCGGACGCCCGGGAACTGAGCCAGCTGTTCCGTGACATCGACGCAGCCCGCGCTGCCGGCAACACGCTCAAGGAAGAGGTTCTGCTCGAGGCGGTCGAGAATTTCCAGACCCATGTCGTTCCGATTATCGCCGACATCGACGCGGGTTTCGGTAACGCCGAAGCAACCTATCTGCTGGCCAAGAAGATGATCGAAGCGGGCGCCTGCGCGCTCCAGATCGAAAATCAGGTCTCGGACGAAAAGCAGTGCGGCCACCAGGACGGTAAAGTGACCGTTCCGCACGAGGACTTCCTCGCCAAGGTTCGCGCCTGCCGCTATGCCTTCCTGGAACTGGGCGTCGAGAAAGGCATCATCGTCACCCGCACGGACTCTTTGGGCGCTGGTCTCACCAAGCAGATCGCGGTCAGCCACAAGCCGGGCGATCTGGGCGACCAGTACAACAGCTTCCTGGACTGCGAAGAAGTCTTGCCGGCCGACCTCAGCAACGGCGACGTCATACTGAACCGCAACGGCAAGCTGCTGCGGCCCAAGCGTCTGCCGAGCAACCTGTTCCAGTTCCGTGCCGGTTCGGGCGAAGACCGCTGCGTTTTGGACAGCATCACCTCGCTGCAGAACGGTGCTGACCTGATCTGGATCGAGACCGAAAAGCCGCATGTCGAGCAGATCGCCGGCATGATGGACCGGATTCGCGCCGTCGTCCCGAACGCCAAGCTGGTTTACAACAACTCGCCGTCGTTCAACTGGACGCTGAGCTTCCGCCAGCAGGTCTATGATGCCTGGAAAGCGGTGGGCAAGGATGTGTCGGCCTATGACCGCGCCAAGCTGATGAGCGTCGACTACGACACGACTAAGCTCGCGATCGAAGCCGACGATCGCATTCGCAACTTCCAGGCGGACGCCTCCAAGCGTGCCGGCATCTTCCATCACCTGATCACACTGCCGACCTATCACACCGCGGCACTGTCGACCGACAATCTGGCGAAGGAATACTTTGGCCCTCAGGGCATGCTGGGTTATGTGCAGAAGGTGCAGCGCGAAGAAATTCGCCAGGGCATCGCCTGCGTGCGGCACCAGAACATGTCGGGTTCCGACATCGGCGACGACCATAAGGAATATTTCGCCGGCGAAGCGGCCCTGAAGGCCGGCGGCGTCCACAATACGATGAACCAGTTCGCCTAAACCCGAACCGGCATCAGTTACAAAATGGCCCGGGATCCGTCCCGGGCCATTTTGCTTTCAGGCTGGGAGCACGCGCGCCAGCGCCTAAGAGTGATGAAGACCCGCGAGCAAACAGCGCTCAAGCGGATCGAGATCATCCTCCACCACATCCCAGATGCGCCTCGTATTAGTCCAAAATATTCGTGGATAATGCGATCCCGCATCGCCGCGATTGCGCGCCATGAAATTTCAGGACGCGCGGATTTGAACTCGGCGCTGATCTGCTTGACGGCCTCGCCGATAACGCTGATGGAATAAAGAACCGATCGAATCACGACCGGGTTTTGAGAAAAGGCGGCAAAACCCATTCCTGCGGTGTCAGCACGGATATCATTGATGGCAGCGAGAACGTCGCCAATCCATTCAAGATCACCGCGTTCCATCAGAATACGGGCACGCGTTCACGCTCAAAGGCTGCCCGGACCTGGGCTCGAAAGCTATCGGTTTCCCCTAGATCGACATGTCGCCCAAGCCTGTCTTCCAGAAGCAACCGGGTATCTTCCATGCGGATTAACGAGAACGACCGGCCGGGCTCAATATCCACGGCGATATCCACGTCACTGTCGGGGCGATCCTCACCACGGGCTACCGACCCAAATACGGAGAGGTGCAGAACGCCGCGACTGCGAAGCTCAGCCTCTTCAGCTTTGATTTGTTCTATGATCTCGCCGAGTGTTTTTGCCATCGTCGATCACCAGTTTATCATGCGATTACGATAGCAAGTGCGGGACCAAAAAGCGACTTGCTAGCCAGCCGCCCTTACATCCCTATACCGGGCCGCAGGACCCGACCGGGCAAAAGGCCGCTGGGCGCGCCATGGTCCAGCAGCACCTGTCCGTTCACGATGACATATTCCATGCCCTGGGCCGGAACGACCATTCGCCGTCCGCCGCCGGGCAGGTCGTTGCGGGGTTCGGGCCGCGCGCTGTTGGAGCCGACGGTCCGGGGATCGAAGATCGCGATATCGGCGGCAAGACCGGGCTTGAGCCGCCCGCGGTCGGCAAGGCCGAAGAAATCCGCCGGCTCGGACGTCAGGCGCTTGACCGCCAGTTCGAGGCTGAGTAACCCGCGCTTGCGCACCAGGTCGCCCAGCATCTCTGTCGTGTAGCCTGAATTGCACAGGATCGCGACATGGGCGCCGCCATCCGACAGGCCGATCAGCGTGCGCGGATCGCCGATATATTCCTCAGGGATGCCGAAGCGCACGGCGGTGTATTCCAGCTTTAGATCGTCCTCGAGGGCCAAGTCGATAAACAGATCCAGCGGGTCGGCCCCGCGCTCAGCCGCAATCGATTGCACGCTCATGCCGATGTAACGCTGGAAATCCGGCCTGGTGGCATCGTTCACCCAGACCAGAGTGAAATCGGCGTGGAAGCCGCGAATCGTCTTGAGTTCCTCGCGGAACCGTCGCCGAAAATCCGGGTCGCGATAGATCGCCGCCTGCGCCTCGGCCGGCTGGTTGAACAGCGGGTGCCAGGAGGGAAATGCCGACAGCATATAGGGGTTGCGCAGGTTGAGGTCGCTGACCAGGTTGGTCGAATGCATCTGCGGCTTGGCGCCCTTGGCGATCAGCCCGGCGACCCGCTCCATCATCGCGATATGGGCCTCGGGCTTGTCGAAATGCTTGATCAGCGCCAGGAACGTGACGGGCTGACCGCTTTCGGTCAGCAGCGTGTCGACCAAACTGTAATCGCTGTCGTTGATGCCGCTGCCGGCAGAGCCTAGCGCGATTTCGATCGCACCCCGCCCCGCCTGTTTCAGCACTCGGGCATAGGCCGCAAGCTCCTCATGGCTTGCCTGGACGCAGGCGATCGGACGGCCCTGAAAGCCGATATGGGCCGAGGCGTTGGTGGAGGAAAAGCCCACGGCACCCGCCGCCATCGCACCGGCCAGCAATTCGGCGATTTCCGCAGTCTCGGCCGGCGTGGCGGCCCGCTCCAGCGAGGCCTCGCCCATCACGTAATGGCGGAACGGAGTCAGCGGTGCCAAGAATGCCAGGTTGATGCCGGTGCCTCGGCGTTCGGCAGCATCCATATAATCGGGGAAGCTTTCCCAGTCCCACCGAATGCCCTCGACGAGCGCCTTATAGGGAATGGCCTCCAGATTGACCAGGTCCCACATCACGACCTCGCGTGAGGCAGGCCTCACCGGCGCGACGCCGACACCGCAATTGCCGGTGACGACAGTGGTGATGCCATGCGCCGATGAGCTGTCGAGGATAGGGTCCCAGCACATCTGGGCGTCGTAATGGGTGTGCGGGTCAACGAAGCCCGGGGCGACAACCAGATCGTCAGCATCGATCGTTGCTACAGCGTCGGCATCCAGATTGCCGATCGCCGCGATCAGGCCTCCGATAATGCCGACATCGGCACGTACGCGCTTCGCGCCGGTGCCGTCGATAATGGTCCCGTTACGGACCAGAAGGTCGTATTGCATGATGCCGTTCCTCCCGGGAATGGCGCCTTAGGTCCACTTGTTCGCGTGGCTTTTGCGCAGCGGTATCAGATCAGCATCAGAGAATGCGCCAACAGGCTTCCCGTTGCTATGGGGCGTCCTTACCCCGCGAGTTTCGCCTTCAGCGCCTGGTTGACGAGAGCCGGGTTGGCCTTGCCGCCGCTTTCCTTCATTACCTGGCCGACGAAGAAGCCGAACAGCTTGTCCTTGCCCGAACGATATTCGGCCAGCTTATCCTGGTTCTTGGCGATGACGGCGTCGATCACGGCGTCGATGGCACCGGTATCGGTCACCTGGCGCAGACCCTTTTCCTGGACGATCGCCGCGGCGCCTTTGCCGGTCGCGAACATCTCGGCGAACACATCCTTGGCGATGCGGCCCGAGATAGTGTTGTCGGCCAGCAGGTCGATCAGTTCACCGAGAGCATCGGCGGAAATCGGCGAATCATCAATGTCATGCCCGCCTTTGTTAAGACCGCCCAAGAGTTCGGTGATCAGTAGGTTGGCCGTGATTTTCGGGTCACGCTTGCCGGCCAGAACGCGCTCATAGAACTCCGCGCGGGTCTGTTCGGCGACAAGCACACCGGCGTCGTAGGGAGACAGGCCGTAGTCGCCTATGAAACGCTTTTTCTTGGCGTCGGGCAATTCGGGCAGGCTGTTCTTCACCCGCTCGATCACCTGTTCGTCCAACTCGAGCGGCAGCAGGTCCGGATCGGGGAAATAGCGGTAGTCGAAGGCCTCTTCCTTGCTGCGCATGGAGCGGGTCACATGCTGGCGCGTGTCCCATAGGCGGGTTTCCTGGGCGATCTTGCCGCCCTCCTCCAGCACATCGACCTGACGGCGCGCCTCATATTCGATCGCGGCCTGGATATAGCGGATGGAATTGACGTTCTTGATCTCGCAGCGCGTGCCGAAGGGCTCGCCCGGTCGGCGCATCGACAAGTTGACGTCGCAGCGCATGCTGCCCTCGTCCATATTGCCATCGCAGGTGCCGAGATAGCGCAGGATCGTGCGCAGCTTGCGGACATAGGCCGCGGCCTCGTCTGCCGATCGCATGTCGGGCTCCGACACGATCTCCATCAGCGCCTGGCCCGAGCGGTTCAGGTCGACGAAGGTCTTGCTGGCGTGTTGGTCGTGCAGAGACTTGCCGGCATCCTGTTCCAGATGCAGGCGGGTCACGCCGATGGACTTCACTGTGCCATCAGGCAGGTCGATCTCGATCTCGCCCTTGCCGACGATCGGGTGAGCATACTGCGATATCTGATAGCCCTGGGGCAGGTCGGGATAGAAATAGTTCTTCCGCTCGAACACCGACAGGCGGTTGATCTGAGCGCCCAGTCCCAGACCGGTGCGAATTGCCTGTTCGACACAATATTCGTTCAGTACGGGCAGCATGCCGGGCATGGCCGCGTCGACCAGACTGACCTGGGTGTTCGGCTCGCCGCCGAAGGTGATCGGGGCGCCGGAGAACAGTTTGCTGTTGGCAGTGACCTGGGCGTGGACCTCAAGCCCGATCACCATTTCCCAACTGCCGGTCTCGCCTTCGATAATTCCGCTCATTTTGTCGGTCCGCTCATTCTAGGCCGCCATAATCTGCGGTACGGCCTTAAAGGCCGCCGCCTTTTCCAGTGCCGCCGCGCCGGCGAATACCGTCTCTTCGTCGAAGGGCCTGCCGATCAACTGCAGCCCCAGCGGCAAGCCGCCCGAATCGAGCCCAGCCGGCACCGAGATGCCCGGCAGCCCGGCCAGCGAAGCCGGAACGGTGAACACGTCGTTCAGATACATGGCGATCGGGTCCTCGGTTTTCTCCCCCAAGGCGAAAGCCGCCGACGGCGCAGTCGGTGTCAGGATCAGATCGCAGCTTTTGAATGCATCGGAAAAGTCGCGCGCGATCAGCGCCCGCACCTTCTGGGCCTTGATGTAATAGGCATCGAAATAGCCGGCCGACAGGACATAGGTGCCGATCAGGATGCGGCGCTTTACCTCTGCGCCGAAGCCCTGGGCGCGGGTCGCTTCATAAAGCTCAGTCAAATCCTTGCCCGGCATGCGCAGGCCATAACGCACGCCGTCATAGCGGGCGAGATTGGACGAGCATTCCGCAGGGGCGACAATGTAATAGGTCGCCAAAGCATAGCGCGTGTGCGGCAGGCTGATCTCGACGATCTCAGCACCGGCATCGCGGAACCAGGCCTCTCCCTGACGCCAGAGCTTGTCGATTTCGCCCGACATGCCGTCGACACGATATTCTTTGGGGATACCGATCCTCAGACCTTTTACCGAACGGCCGAGAGAAGCCCGGTAATTGGGCACGGGCAGGTCGATGCTGGTCGAATCCTTCGGGTCATATCCGGCCATCGAGCCCAGCATGATCGCGCTATCCTCGACCGTGCGGGCAAAGGCGCCGGCCTGATCCAGAGACGAGGCGAAGGCGATGGTGCCCCAGCGCGAGCAGCGGCCATAGGTCGGCTTGATGCCGACGATGCCGCAGAAGGCCGCCGGCTGGCGTATGGAGCCGCCGGTGTCCGTTCCGGTAGCACCGGGCGCCAGACGCGCGGAGACCGCCGCCGCCGAGCCGCCGGACGAGCCGCCGGGGACGAGCGGGCGATTGTCCCCCTGCCGCTTCCAGGGGCTTTCGACCGGGCCGTAGGCGCTGGTCATGTTGGAGGAGCCCATCGCGAACTCGTCGAGATTGGCCTTGCCCAGCATCACCGCGCCGTCGCGCCACAGATTGGCGGTAACGGTCGACTCGTAGTGCGGGATGAAACCCTCGAGGATCTTACTGCCGGCGGTCGTCTGAACGCCCTTGGTGCAGAACAGGTCCTTGATCGCCAGTGGAACGCCCTCAAGCACACCGCGTTCGCCCTTGCCGCGCCTGGCATCGACCGCGCGGGCCTGGTCCATGGCCAAATCAGGCGTTTCGACGATGAAAGCGTTCAGCGCACGGGCGCCTTCCATGGCGCGAATATGTGCCTCGGTCAGTTCGGCAGAGCTGATGGAGCCGCTTTCGAGCTGTTTGACCGATTCGGCTATGGTCAGGTGGGTCAGGCTCATGCGGTTACTCGACCACTTTGGGAACGGTGAAGAAGCCTGCGACGGGATCGGTCGCGTTCGCCAGTATATCGTCGCGCGTGACATCGAGCGTCACGACATCCGCGCGGGTCTTCAGCCGCGCGCCGACAACGCTGGTCAGCGGCTCGACCCCCTCGGTGTCGACAGATTGCAGCTCATCCACCCAGCTCATAACCTGGCTGAGTTCAGCGGCAAGATTGGTTTTTTCTTCGTCGGTCAGGCGGATGCGGGCAAGCCGCGCGATCCGGGCAACCGCTGCAGCATCGAGCGACATCTGTAGCGCCTAGTTCTTTCTAGTAAAGCCGGTTAGGTATCATCGGCTATGGCTATCCGCAACCCGCATGCGCTTAAGGCGCTCTTATCCCCCAGGCAGCGCCTGTTGGGGCTCGATTTGGGCGAAAAAACCATCGGAGTCGCCATTTCGGACCCCGGCCTGACCGTCGCCTCACCCATCGACACGATTCGCCGAGTCAAATTCACCGAAGACGTGAAGCAACTCGCCAGGATGATCCAGGGGCGCGAGGTCGGCGGAATCATCGTCGGCCTGCCGATCAATATGGATGGAACCCAGGGACCGCGCTGCCAATCGGTGCGCCATTTCGCGGAAAACCTTATCGGCCGGGCGGATTTGTGGGGCGCCGAACCGGAGATCGCCTTCTGGGACGAGCGGCTGTCGACCGCAGTGGTTCAGCGCTTTTTGACCGATGACGTCGATATGCGCCGCAATAAACGCGCTCAGGCGGTGGACAAGATGGCCGCCGCCTATATTCTGCAGGGCGCGCTCGACGCGCTCGCAATGAAGCCAGCTGAGACATCACCTTGAACGCGCCATCCGCACCCAATGACGAAGCCTCCCTGCCGGACGGTCTGGTCTGGAACCGGCGTCATATGCTGGGCATCGAGGGATGGAGCGCGGCGGAGATCACCGCGGTACTCGATCTGTCCGACCGTTACGTCGAACAGAATCGCCGCGCCGACAAGCGCAGCACGGAGCTGCGCGGCCGCACCATCATGAATCTGTTCTTCGAGGATTCGACGCGCACACGCACCTCTTTCGAATTGGCCGGCAAACGACTGGGTGCGGATGTCCTCAATATGTCGGTCGGTTCCAGTTCGGTGAAAAAGGGCGAGTCGCTGCTGGACACGGCCATGACACTGAACGCCATGCGGCCGGACTTTCTGGTTGTGCGGCACGCCCAATCGGGCGCACCCAAGCTGCTGGCGGACAAGGTGAACTGCTCTGTCCTCAACGCGGGAGACGGCACGCACGAACACCCGACCCAGGCCCTGCTCGACGCTCTGTCGATCCGCCGACGCAAGGGGCGGCTGGAGGGGCTTACGGTCGCCATCTGCGGCGATATTCTGCACAGCCGGGTCGCCCGATCAAACATTCACCTGCTGGGCACGATGGGCGCACATGTGCGCGTCGTCGGGCCTCCGACCTTGATCCCCTCCTCGATCGACCGGATGGGGGTCGAAGTTTTCACCGATCTGGACGAAGGTCTGAAGGACGCGGACATCGTGATGATGCTGCGGCTGCAGAGCGAGCGGATGAACGGAAAGTTCGTTCCCTCTCCGCGTGAGTATTTCCGTTTTCACGGTCTGACATCGGAGCGGCTCAAGGTCGCCAAACCCGATGCGCTGATCATGCATCCCGGACCGATGAACAGGGGCGTCGAGATCGATTCGGAGGTTGCCGACGATATCGGCCGCAGCTTGATCCTGGACCAGGTCGAATTCGGCGTGGCGGTGCGCATGGCATGCCTGCGCCTGCTCGCCTCTACGCAAAAGCAATCCAACTGATGCCGCTGATCGCTTTTACCAACGCCCGCCTGCTGGACCCGGCAAGCCAGCACGACGAGACCGGTACCCTGGTCGCGGAAGGCGGAAAAATCACCGCGTTCGGCGCGGGTGTGGCAGCACCTGAGGGCGCGCAAATCGTCGATTGTGCGGGGTTATGCCTCGCGCCGGGCTTGGTCGATATGCGCGTCGCCGTAGGCGAGCCGGGGGAAGAACAGCGCGAAACGATCCTGTCGGCCAGCCGATCTGCCGCAGCCGGCGGCATTACCGCCTTTGCCATGCTGCCCAATACGACGCCGGTGATCGACGGTATCGCCGGCCTGGAATTCGTCGCCCGCCGTGCCCGCGAGGCAAAGCTGGTCAAGATCTTCGCCTATGGCGCGGTCACTCAGGGCGCAGCGGGCCGCGATCTGGCCGAAATGGGCCTGCTGGCCGAGGCCGGAGCGATCGGCTTTACCGACGGAACTAACGCGATCGGCGATGCCCTCACCATGCGACGCGCGCTCTCCTATGCCCGCGCCTTCGGCAAGGTGATCGTCCAGCATCCTGAGGAACCCAGCCTCGCGGCCGGCGGCCAGATGAACGAGGGCGAGATATCGACCCGGTTGGGGCTCAGCGGGATCTCACGCGCGGCAGAAATCATCATGCTGGAACGCGATCTGCGCCTGGTCGAGCTGACCGGCGGGCGCTATCACGCCGCTCATCTGTCGACCGCCGAAGGGGTCGAGCTGATCCGCGAC
>Ga0182030_10009434_pt1 | contig 19978 bp, 18 predicted proteins | sample 812S3MmetaG_FD_121299 | JGI IMG/M metagenome (GOLD analysis project Ga0182030, IMG submission 121299) | Permafrost microbial communities from Stordalen Mire, Sweden - 812S3M metaG (Illumina Assembly) | ecosystem: Environmental > Terrestrial > Soil > Wetlands > Permafrost | place: Sweden... | reverse complement strand
GCTTTCGTTCGGCGCCACCAAGAACGGCGCGCTGGCCTGCGAGGCGGTCGTGTTCTTCGACAAGGCCAAGGCGGAGTCCTTCCCCTATCTGCGCAAGCGCGGCGGCCATACGTTGTCGAAGGGGCGGCTGCTCGGCGCGCAGATGACGGCCTATCTCGAAGGCGGCCTGTGGCTCACGCTTGCCGGCCGCGCCAACGCCGCCGCCCGGCGGCTGTTCGACGGTCTCGTGGCGCTGCCGGACGTGCGCGCCGGCTGGCCGGCGCAAGCCAACGAGGTCTTCGTCATCGCGCCGACCCCGCGGGTTGCGGCGTGGCGGGCGGCGGGGGCGGTCTTCTACGACTGGCCGACCCGCGGCGTGCCGCCCGAGCGCGCGCCGCGCTCTGACGAGACCCTGATCCGGCTGGTAACTTCATTTGGAACTTCTACCCACGAGATCGATTCCTTTCTCGCATTGGCGAGTTCCGCCTGATATTTTGTCCTAACGAAGCCTTAATTGGCGGCGACAAGTCCACTAGGCGTTCCCCTGTGGCGTATCTTTTGGAGAGCCAGGTCATGGCCATTCGGTTTGCAGCCGTGTCAGGGCTGGTTTTGGCGGCGGCGCTGACCGTCGCCGCGCCAGCGCGGGCGCAAGGTTTCTTCTCCTTCTACGAAATGTCGCCGCGCCAAATCGTCGGCATGCTGTCGGACGACGGCTACGAGCTGCGCGGGCCGATGATCCGCCGCGGCGACGTCTATGTCGCTGACGTGACTTCGGTTTCCGGTCGCCCGACGCGGCTGATCGTCTCCGCCCGCGACGGCCGCATCATCGAGCGCTTCGCCAACGAGCCGCGTTGGCGCCATCCCGACGACCAGGACACGACCCGGGTGGCGCGGGCGCCGCGCGACTTCGGCGAGGACGATCGCGGGCAAGACAATCGCGGTCAAGACGACCGCGCCCGCCACAGCGACATGGCGCTCGGCGACATGTTCAACCCGCCAAACCGGGTTTACGGCAACGACAGCATGTTTCCGTCGAAGCCTGTTCCGCCGGCCGCGATCCCGGACGATTCCGCGCCGAAGCCCAAGCATCATGCGGCGAAGAAGCACAAGGACACGAGCGTCGCCAGAGCGGCGCCCGACGCCTTGCCCGCAGCGGACGCGCCAAAGGCCGCCGAGGGGTCTCCGGTCGCCGCCGTCGCGCCCAACCCGGCGCCGGAGCCGAAGAAGCCCGAGGTTCAGCCGGTGAAACCCGCCACAGAAGCGGCGCCCAAGCCCGCAGCCGAAGTGGCGCCCAAGCCCGTTGCGACGCCCGAGCCCGTGCAGACCAAAGCAGAGGTCGAGAAGCGCGCGACCGCAGAGCCGGCTGCCGCGCCCGCGGCGGCCAAGCCGAAGGTCGACGCGCCACGCAAGAAGCTGAACGACTTGCCCGTAGGCACGCTGGACTGACGAAAACGCGAAGCGGCTACTTGTTGAGCCCGCGGCTTACTTGTTGAGCCGCTCGCGCATTTCCTTGCCGGTCTTGAAGAACGGCACGAACTTCTCGTCGACCGGCACCTTGTCGCCGGTGCGGGGATTGCGGCCGGTGCGCGCCTGACGCTGCTTGGTCGAAAAGGCGCCGAAGCCGCGCAACTCCACGCGGTCGCCGCGCGCCAGCGCGCCCGCGATCTCGCCAAGTATGGCGTCCACGATGTTCTCGATGTCGCGTTGGTAGAGGTGCGGATTCCGCGCCGCCAAACGCTGAACCAGTTCAGACTTTATCACGACGCCGCCCCTCTACGTACCGTGATGCGCCTCTTCGAGGCTGCATTTATTCTCCGGTACTCATCTGCCAAATGGAGACCAGTCCGTCAACCGACGGGCTTCCGCCCAAGCTCACGCCCCAGAACGACTGCATCGCGGCGGACGCGACGCTCTTGACTGTGAAGCCGCCGAAGCTCGATCCCGGGGAATAGTCGCGCACCGGGAGATTCTTCGGCAGGCCCTTGCTCACGCTCAGCCAGTCCATCGCCTCGCGTTCGCCGCCGAGCGCATCGGCGAGCTTGAGCGGCAGGCTCTGCCGCCCGGTGAACACCCGGCCGTCGTCAACCCGCGCCAACTCGTCGTCATTCATCGCCCGCCGCTCGCGCACGAGGCCTTTGAACCAGGCGAAGGAATCGTCGATCACGGCGGCGATGGCGGCGCGCGCGGCCTCGCTTGTCGGCTCCAGCCCGTTCGGAACCGCCTTCAGCGGCGAGGATTTGATCGTCTCGTATTTGATCCCGAGCTTGTCGAGCAGGCCCGACACGTTGGGATATTGCGCCAGCACGCCGATCGAGCCGACCAGCGAGTTCTGCCGCACGAAGATGCGGTCGGCCGCCAGCGCCGTGATATAGGCGCCGGACGCGCCCACGGCCCCGACCACCGCAACCGTCGGCTTCTTTTCGGCGACGCGGCGGATCTCCTCATAGAGCCGCTCGGAGCCCTCGGTGGTGCCGCCGGGGCTGTCGATGTCGAGGATCACCGCCCGCGCGCTCGACTTGTCGATGTCGCGCAGCGCCTTGAGCGTGGTTTCGTCGCCGGTGATGATCCCCGAGATCTTGAGCCTGGCGACATGCTCGCCGAGCGGCCCGCCGCGGTAGCCCGAGACGCGCAGCCCGATGGCGACGATCGCAAGCGCGGCGACGCCGAAAGCCACGGCGCGCCAGAGCGTCACCTGCCGCGACAGGCGCCGGCGATCCAACAAATAATCGGCGGAATTCGACACCCGGCCTCCTCGAACCGCCGCGCGGACTGCGCCCACGGCCAGCAAATTCGTCGAGATCGACGTTAACGATGAGCCGCCGACTGCGCAAGCGTCAGGGCGCGCGGCAAATTTCCCTTTTAGCTTAAAGTATGTAGCTAAGCGCCGCCGCATCCCTACCAGCGCGAGAAACGGCGCGTCACTTCCGCAAGAAACGCGGCGCGTTTGTCGGCGCGGGGATGGTTCATGTCGTGCAGCGCCACATAGTCGCACCTCGTTCCCGGCGCGCAGGTCATGCGCAGCGAGCGGGTGATGAAGCGCCGGCAGGGGTCGCCCGCCAGGAACGTGAGAAGCCGCGCGCCGCCATAGGTGCAGGCGACGCCGAGCCTCCTGACGTTTTGCAGGCGCGGAGCATAATCGCCGCTCTCGCTCATGCTGAAGCTGACGCCGGGAAGGAAAACCTTGTCGACGAAGCCTTTCAGGATCGCCGGGAACCCCATGTTCCAGACCGGAAACGAGAACGCGACGGCCTCCGCTGCGAGCAGCCGGTCGACGTAAGGCGCGACGTGGCGGCGGTTGACGGCGGGGTCGTGATAATCGATGCGGTCCTGCCGGCTCATCACGGGATCGAAGCCTTCCGCGTAGAGGTCGCAGTCGTCGACCTCATGGCGCTTGCGCAGCGTTTCGACCAGCGTCTGATGCACCGCCGCGCCGAAGCTCGTCTCGACGGGATGGGCGTAAAGCACGAGGACGCGCATCACGCCTGCGCCGCCGCCGCGCGCGCTTCGAGGCCGGGGAACAGATAAGTCTGCCGCGACGCAAAATCGAAGTCAGGGTCCTCGAACGCGATCATCTTGCCGGGATTGAGCAGGCCCCTGGGATCGGTCTCGCGCTTGAACGCGAGCTGGATCGCGTCCGTCTGTTTCATGCCGCCTTCCTCCAGCGTGTAGCGATGCGGGTTGAAGATCATCGCCCCCATCTCCTCGTGGCCGCGCATGATCTCGTCGAGCCGCTCCTCCGTGGTGAAGCGCAACAGCGGAAGCCCCGCGAACTCGATGCGCCCATTGAAGCGGATGAACTCGAAATGGCCGACAAGCTCGTCGCGATATTTGTCCAGAATTTTATGCGCGCGTTCGAGCGGTAGGCCCTCGCCGTAACGCACCTGCAGATAGGTGATGACGGGATCGACGCGCAAAGCGCGCAGCGTGGTATGGTTCCAACTGCATTCGTAGTTGGGCGGCAGGCCCTTCAGCGTCTCCGCCGAGGCGCGGCTGGAGTCAAGCAACACAGACGTCTTCCACGGCTTGGCGAAAGCGTAGAACGCGTCGAGCGAATGCGGCGCGATCATCGCCAGCACGACGCTGGAGCTTTCCGGGATCAAACCGCGATGGCGCAGGAAATAGGCGTGCGGCGCCGGCGCCGCCACCGCCGTCACAAGCTTCTTGGCTATGCCGTCCTGCGCGCCGAGCGCCGCGCCGAAAGCCGCCGCCTCCTCGAAGCGGTCGAAGCCCATGATGACGTCGACCCAATCGTAGCGCGCGGCGGTCGGCATTTCGACTTCGACGATGACGCCATTGGTGCCATAGGCGTGAATCGCCTTGTGCAGATCGGCGCCGGCGAGTTCGAGCGTGCGCGGCTGTTCTTCCATCGTCAGCACGCGCAGGCGGATCACATTGCCGAAATCGCGCAAGCCGCCCCAACCGATGGAGCCGACGCCGCCGGAGCCGCCGGCGACGAAGCCCGCGACCGAAGCGGTGGCGCGGGTGGAAGGAAACATGCGCAGTTCCTGCCCGGTCGGCTCCAGCGCGCGGTCGATGTCGATCATCAGCGCGCCGGGCTCGGCGACGACGCGGCCGGGCGAGATCGACTTGACTTTGTTCATCTCGATGAGGTTCAGCAGCACGCCGCCGTTGAGCGGCATCGCCTGCCCGTAATTGCCGGTCGCGCCGCCGCGCGGCGTGACGGGGATGCCGAACCTGTAAGCCGCCGCCAGCACGGCGCGCACCTCGTCCTCCGTCTTCGGCGAGACCATGAGATCGGCGGTCACGCTCTCCAACTCCCGCTTGAGCACCGGCGAGTACCAATAGAAATCGCGGCTCTTCTGTTTGACCAGCGTCGGGTTGTCCTCCGTCTTGATGTCGCCGATGGCGGCGCGGAAGCCGGCGATGTCGTAAGCGCTCGTCATGGCGCAAGCCCCTTGAGGTGATCGAGTTCGTTATAAGACGGCGCCGCCACGTCGAGCGCGACGCCGTTGCGCACGACGACGCGGTCCGCCTGCGGGCGCGAGAACAACTCCGTGAAATCGCGCGCCTGCGTCAGGATCATGTCGGCGGGCTCGCCGACGGCGAGGCGCGGCGGATCGAGCCGCATCGCGCGCGCCGGCGCCGCGCCGACCGCATCGGCCCAATCGGCGTGCGGATAGTCGAGATGCAGGATGCGCACGCCCTCGCGCCAGACCTCCAGCATGTCCATGTCGCCATAGGCGTAGAACGGATCGCGCGTGTTGTCGCTGGCGATCATGGTCTCGACGCCGGCCGCCTTCAATTCATGCAGCGCCGTAACGCCGCGCCACCGCGGCGTGCGGCTCGCATGACGGTCTTGCAGAAACATGTTGCACATCGGCAGCGAGACGACGGCGATCCCGGCGCGCGCAACCTTCTCGATGGTCTCCTCGCGCGTGCGCTCGTCCTGCTGCGCCAGCGAGCAGCAATGGCCGACGAGGATCTTGCCCGAAAACCTTCGCGCCAGCGCCGTGTCCGCGATAGCGCCGAGCGTGCGCGCGGCCGGGTCGGCGGTCTCGTCGACATGAAAGTCCAGATCCCAGCCCCTACGCTCGGCCAGACCAAACAAACAATCGAGCGCCTCCTGCAGGCGCGGGATCATATAAGTCACCGCGCCGAGCAGCTTCGACCCGTGCGCCTCAACCATCTCCTCGACGGTCTCCAACTGACCGGGTTCAAACAGCACGTCGACGCCAAACAACGGCGAGGCTTGCAGGTCGATGCGGCCCTTCCAACGCTCGCGCGCCGCGGCGAAAACCGGAAACGAAATGCGCGACTGCACGCCCAGGCTATCGAGATGCGTACGGATCGCCCGCGTCCCGCGCGCATAAGCGCATTGCAGCGAGAACTCCATGCGCGCGGCGACGTCTTGCGCCGTCCAGTTCGCCGCGCGGTCCTCCGCCACCGTTGCAATCGCGGTCGCAAACTCGCCGGTCGCATTGGCCGCCCGGCGCCAGATATGGCCCTTGTCGAGATGCGTATGCGCATCGACGAAGGGCGGCAGCACGATGCGGCCGGCGAGTGGCAAAAGCGGCGTCTCGCCGAACTCCCCCGTTCCCGCCGGCGCGACGGCGGCGATGCTGCCATTATCAACCAGGATGTCAACCCGCGCAAAACCCTGCGCGCCCAGCACACGCGCGTCCGCCGCGACCCAACGCCGCGCCTTTGCAAGCTTGAAGCTCACCTCTCCCGGTTCCGCGCGCTATCGTGCCAGCGATGCAGCAGCAGATAAGACAGGGCGCTGAGCGCCAGATAGATCGCCACTCCGGTCAGCGAGATCAGCACAAGAGCCGCGAACATGCGGGGAATGTTAAGGCGGTAGCCGCTCTCGATGATGCGAAAGGCGAGCCCTGAGCCCTGGCCGGCCGAGCCCGCCGCGATCTCGGCGACGATGGCGCCGATCAGCGCGAGCCCGCCGCCGATGCGCAATCCCCCGAGGAAATACGGCAAGGCGGACGGCACGCGCAACCACAGCAACTGCCGCCCGCCCGAGGCGCGGTACAATTGGAACAGGTCGAGCAGATTATGATCGACCGAGGACAGGCCGAGCGCCGTGTTGGACAGGATCGGGAAGAACGCGACCAGGAACGAGCACACCAGCACCGCGCCGCCGGAATCGAAATAGACCAGCAGCAGCGGCGCAATCGCCACCACCGGCGTCACCTGCATGATGACGGCGAACGGAAAGATCGCCTCCTCCAACCACTTGAAGCGCGCGAAGGCGAGCGCCGCCAGCGTGCCGCCTAAGGTCGCGGCGACCAGCGCCTCGACGGTGATGCGCAGCGTCACCAGCAGCGAGCGGAACAGAATCGACCAATCGGAGACCAGGGTTTTCGCGATCAGGCTAGGCGCCGGCAGGATGACGGGCTGGATGTCGTTGACGCGCACCACCGCCTCCCAGGCGCCGAGCGCGACAAGCAGCGCCAGCGTCGGCAAAACATAGCGCCGCACTTGTCTTGCGTTCAATGCGAAGCGCCCTTCGTCTCCATATCCATTGCCTGGTGCAGCGCGGCCGAGGTCTCGCGGCAGCGCTCGGCATAGAGCGGCGACAAGCGGAAATCCTCGTCGCGCGGCAGCGGCGCGGGGATCTCGATCTCCGCCACCACCCGGCCGGGCCGCGGCGCCATCACGACGATGCGGTCGGACAGATAGACGCTCTCGTAGACCGAGTGGGTGACGAACACGACCGTGGCGCCGAGTTCGACCTTCAGCGCGACGAGGTCGTCGTTGAGCTTGTTGCGGGTGATCTCGTCGAGCGCCGCGAACGGTTCGTCCATCAGCAACAAAGCCGGCCGCGTGACCAGCGCGCGGGCGATCGAGACGCGCATCTTCATGCCGCCCGACAGCTCGCGCGGATAGGCCTTGGCGAAGCCGCTGAGGCCGACCTTGGCCAGCGCCTCCCGGATCGCCGGCTCCGCGCTCGCGCGCGACTGGCCTTTCAGCCGCAGCGGCAGCCAGACGTTGTTGAACACGTTGGCCCACGGCATCAGCGTCGGCTCCTGGAACACGAAGCCGAGCTCGTGCTCCTTCTCGCTCCAGTTGATCCAGCCGGCGCTTGGCGAGGTGAGATCGGCGAGCAGGCGCAGGATCGTCGACTTGCCGCAGCCCGAAGGCCCGAGCAGCGACAAGAACTCGCCGCGCCGGATTTCGAGATTGACGCCGGTCAGCGCGACGGTGCCGTTGGCGAAGGTCTTGCTGACGTCCTCCAGCCGCCCCAGCCGCGGCGCGACGACTGCAGCCGCCTCAGACAAAACCGCGCTCATTTCGGCTTCTGGTCAAGGCCCACGCCCTTGTTGACGAACTGCAGCGTGTAGACCTTCTTATAGTCGAGATCGGCGGGCTCGACCCCCGCCTTCACCATCTTGTCGTAGAAATCCTTGACCTGCGCGTCGTTCATCGCGCCGATGCCCTTGGTCAGCGCATCCCCGGAATCGACGATGCCGTAGTCCTTCATCTTCTTGACGGAGAAGGCGATCTGATCGTCGGTCATCTCCGGGTTGTCTTTCTTGATGAGTTCGTTGGCGGCCTTGTTGTCGCCGTAGAGGTAATGATACCAGCCGACCGCCGAGGCGTCGACGAAGCGCTGCACGACATCGCCCTTCTTGGCGATCACGTCGGGGCGAGTCTCCACCGTGGTTGCATAAGTGGAGAAGCCGTAATCGGCGAACAGAAAGATGTTGGGCTTGAACCCGCCCATCTTCTCGACCGCATAGGGTTCCGACGTGATGTAACCTTGCTGGATCGACTTCTTGTCGGCAATGAACGGTTGCGGGTTGAAGGTGTAGGGCTTGCGGTTCTCCTGCTTGAAGCCGTAGGCCGACACCATCCAGTCATAGAACGGCGCGACCTTGGCGATGAACGCCGGCGAATTGACGAGATCCTGGAACTTGTCGAGCCCGACGCCGGGATGCGACATCACCATCTGCGGATCTTTCTGGAAATGCGCGGCGACGATCACCATCGACACATTCTGCTTGAGCGCATCCAACGCCTCGATCAGGCTCGACCCCATGTAGAAGTCGAGCTTGCCGGCGGCGAGCAGCAAAGCGTTGGCCGCTTGCGGGCCGCCCTGCACGATCTCCACGTCGAGCCCGTATTTCGCATAGGTGCCGTCCGCGACGGCCTGATAATAGCCGCCGTGCTCGGCCTCGGCGAGCCAGTTGGTGCCGAACTTGATCTTGTCGGCGGCGTCAGCCGAGACGGCGGCCAGACTCAAGGCCGCCGCGAGTCCCAAGCACGTCCAATTCATGAAGAAGCTCCTAAGGCCGAGGCGGCTGGACTCCCCGCCAGCAACTCGGGCGCCATCATCATTCTTGCGCGCCGTGCTGGCAAGGGGTAACCGGGCGAGGTCCCGGCTCCGAAAGGCTCCGCACTTTGCGCAGGTTGAACCCCTCGACGATCCATCCGCCGTTCGCCAATTACGCCCACGGCGTCGAGATCGATCCCGGCGCCCGCTACCTGTTCTGCTCCGGCCAGCTCGGCGTCGGCCGCGACGGCGCCGTACCGGAAAGCGCCGAGGCGCAGGCGCGGCTGTGCTTTCGCGCCATCGTCGCTATTCTCGGCGAAGCCGGCATGACGATGGCCGACGTGGTGCGCATCAACGCCTATGTCAGCGCCGCCGAACATTTGAGCGGCTACATGAAGGTTCGCGATGAATTCGTAGGCGCCCCGCCGCCGGCCTCGACGCTGCTGATCGTACAAGGCTTTTCGCGGCCGGAGTTCAAGGTCGAGATCGAGGCCATCGCCGCGAAGGCGGGGTAGGGCGATGGACGGTAGAGGATGGTCGCCAAACTTTGAGCCCGCAGGCATTGAGAGCCGCCCTTTCCGTCATTGCGAGCGCAGCGAAGCAATCCATCTGGCGGTGATCGAACGCCCGAAGGTCGGGCAGCGGAGGCGTGGATGGCTTCGCTTCGCTCGCCATGACGGCGCCTTTCGAGTCATGCCCGGCGATGACGGCCTTTCGCGCAATGGCGCTCTCGCCCTCTAACAGGAGTCCGCTCATGCTTCCCTCGAAATTCTGGTCGGACCTGAGCTGGCGCGACTTCGCCGCCGCCGACATGGCGCAAGTTATCGCCGTCCTGCCGGTGGCGGCGACCGAGCAGCACGGACCGCACCTGCCGGTCGGCGTCGACAACTACATCAACCAAGGCTATCTGGAGCGGGCGGTCAAGCTCACGCCCGACGATCTGCCGGTGCTCTATCTGCCGGTGCAAGCGATCGGCAAATCCAACGAGCACATCGAGTATCCCGGCACGCTGACCTTCTCTCACGAAACCTTGATCCGCGCTTGGCAAGAGATCGGCGACAGCGTCGCGCGCGCGGGCGTCCGCAAGCTGGTGTTCATCAACTCGCACGGCGGCAACGTGCCGGTCATCGACATCGTCGCGCGCGAGCTGCGGGTGAAACATCGCATGTTAGCCGTCCACGCTGCGTGGCACCGGCTCGGCCTGCCCGACGGCCTATTCACGCCCCAAGAGCGCGCGCACGGCATCCACGGCGGCGAGGTCGAGACCTCGCTGATGCTCGCGTTCCGTCCTCACACGGTGAAGATGGCGAACGCGGAGAATTTCGCCAGCTCGGCGATAGGCGTCGAGCAGGAATTCAAGCAGCTTCGCGTCACGCAACCCATCGGCTTCGGCTGGATGGCGAGCGACCTGACCGCGGCCGGCGTCGCAGGCGACGCCTCCAAGGCGACAGTAGAAAAAGGCGAAGCCTGCGCCGATCACGCCGCCGCCGCCTTCATCGACCTCCTGCGCGACGTCAACGCCTTCGATCTCGCTCGCCTGCAAGACGGCCCGCTCGCCAAATGAAGCGCGCGCGTGGTCCGAACTTCGCCTTCGAGCGCGAGCGCCACAAGCTCGGCGCGCGATTCGTCGCCGGGGTCGACGAGGTCGGGCGCGGGCCTCTGGCGGGGCCGGTCGGCGTCGCCGCGGTGATCTTCGCCCCCGGCTCGCCGCCGCTCAAGGGCGTCGACGATTCGAAGAAGCTCGACCGCGAGCGCCGCGAAGCTCTGTTCCCGCTGATTCTCGAACGCGCGCTGTCCGTGTCGGTGGTTTTCGCGAGCGCCGAGGAGATCGACCGCCACAACATCCGCGGCGCCACCCTGCGCGCGATGGCCCGCGCCATCGCGGGTCTGTCGGTCCGCCCCGACTTCGCGCTAATCGACGGCCGCGACATTCCCGACCCGCTCGCCTGCCCGGCGCGCGCCATTGTCGACGGCGACGAATTGTCTCTGTCCATCGCCGCCGCCTCCATCGTCGCCAAGGTGGCGCGCGACCGGCTGATGGCGCGGCTCGACGCGCATTATCCCGACTATGGTTTTTCCGGCCATTGCGGCTATGGCACGCCAGCCCATCTGAAGGCCCTGGCGCGTCTGGGGCCGACGCCGCTGCACAGGAAAAGCTTCAAATCCAAGGCTTTGCAAGCTTGTTAACAAAACCTTATAACCGTCTGATTCTCTAAAGAAATTTTGAGACAGCGTTTCGTGCGAAAACGAGACGCCGGGCGCCTGCCGCAACTAACGCGCCCTTTACCTTGCCGGATCATAACCAAACCTGTCGAAGCGGTCGCACGCCAAGACAGAGTAGAGTCAAGCGTAATCTAAAGTGAGCGTAGATGCGTGCTTCCCGTGTCGGTGCATCTCGCCGCCCCGCCCAGCTTCAGGTTCTTCGTACTGGGTACGCCGCGGCCAGACGCCCCGCCACGGAGGAGGCCCCCCGGGACCTCATCCTCGTCGGCGACTGCGTCGACGAGATGAATAAACTCCCGCAGGCTTGCGTCGATCTGATCTTCGCCGACCCGCCCTACAATCTGCAACTCGAAGGCGCGCTGTCGCGGCCCGACCAGAGCCTCGTCGACGCGGTCGACGACGACTGGGACAAGTTCGCCGATTTCGCGACCTACGACGCTTTCACGCGTCGCTGGCTCGCCGCCGCCCGCCGGGTGATGAAGCGCGACGCGACGCTCGTCGTCATCGGCTCCTACCACAACATCTTTCGCGTCGGCGCGATCCTGCAGGACCTCGGCTTCTGGATTCTCAACGACATCGTCTGGCGCAAGGCTAATCCGATGCCGAACTTCCGCGGCCGGCGCTTCACCAATGCGCACGAGACGATGATCTGGGCGGCGCGCTCGGCCGACGCCAAGGGCTACACCTTCAATTACGAGGCGCTGAAGGCCGGCAACGAGGATTGCCAGGCTCGCTCCGACTGGTTCCTGCCGATCTGCACCGGCGCCGAGCGGCTGAAGGACGCTTCGGGCAAAAAGACCCACCCGACGCAGAAGCCCGAGGCTTTGCTCGCCCGCGTGCTGCTGTCGGCCTCGAACGCCGGCGATCTCGTGCTCGACCCGTTTTTCGGCTCCGGCACGACCGGGGCCGTCGCGCGTCGGCTCGGCCGCAATTACTTGGGGCTGGAGCGCGACCCCGTTTACGCGGAAGCCGCGCGGGCGCGCATCGCCGCCGTCGAGCCGCTGCCGGCGGAGACCCTGGCGCCCATGCCGACGAAGCGCGCCGAGCCGCGCGTCGCTTTCGCGAGCCTGGTCGAGGCCGGGCTGGTGCGGCCGGGCGAGCAACTCGTCGATCCCTCCGGCCGCCATCGCGCGCTCGTGCGCGCCGACGGCGCGCTGAAACTGGGGCCGGCGGTCGGCTCGATCCACAAGCTCGGCGCGCTCGCGCAGGGCCTGCCCGCCTGCAACGGCTGGACGTTCTGGCGCATCGAGCGCGGCGGCGAACTCGTCTCCATCGACGATCTCAGGTCGAACGTGCGCGCGCAGATGCGCGACGCGGCGGAATAACGCCTGGATTTTGCGCAGCCGAAACACGACGTTCGCGCAGAGGTTTGACTTGTCGCAAGTCCTTATCAAGCTGCGTGACTTTTCGTCACGGACGAGCGATGCTGTGGCCCAGGCGCGGGAGGCCACGCGCATGGGGAGAGTCCAATGAGCGAAACTGTGAGAATCCTCATTGCCGACGATCACCCGCTCATCCTCGGCGCGCTGCGACAAGCGGTCGCAGGAGCCATTCCCGGCGTCGAGGTCCACGAGGCGCAGGATTTCGAAAGCCTCGCCGCAACGCTCGAAGCCCATCCCGACATGGACCTCGTGCTGCTTGACCTGTCGATGCCCGGCGTGCGCGGCTTTTCCGGGTTGCTCTACCTGCGCGCCGAGCGGCCGGGGCTGCCCGTCATCGTCGTCTCCGCCAACGAGGACCGCGCGGTGATGCGCCATTGCCTCGAATTCGGCGCGGCGGCCTATGTGCCGAAATCGCTCGACGTCGAGTCCATGCGCGCCGCCGTCCGCGCCGTGCTCGACGGCGGTCGCTGGACCCCGCCCGATCTCGACGCCAAGGTCGGCGGCAGCGCGCAGGCGAGCGCGCTGGTGAAGCGGCTGTCGTCGCTGACGCCGCAGCAGGTGCGCGTCCTGATGATGCTGAGCCAGGGCCTGCTCAACAAGCAGATCGCCTACGAGCTTACCGTGTCGGAGGCGACGGTGAAGGCGCATGTCTCGGCGATTCTGCAAAAGCTCGGCGTCGAGAGCCGCACCCAGGCGGTGATCCTCGCCGGCAAGATCGAGCGCGTGCAGGATTTGACGCCCGCGACGGGGTGATCGGACCCAGGTGGGGAGTCAAGCCGCCGGTCTTCGTCATGGCGGGGCTTGTCTCAATCATGCAACCAGCTCCCTCATCCTGGGGCGCGAGCGAAGCGAGCCTCGAAGGATGCTCCAGTTATATCAGCCGGTTGTGCGAGACGCCTTCGTTCGCTGATCTGCGCACGAAGGATTGCGCAAAGAGCAGCGCCAACGCGAGCGTCCTTCGAGGCTCGCTTCGCTCGCGCCTCAGGACGAGGGTATTGATGGCATAACCATCCTAAAAATATTGCTTTTTGGGAAGCCGTGCAATCAACGTTTATTGCGAGCTTTCAACATCCGTGCGTGGCAAGACGTGGATGGCCCGGACAGGCCCGGCCATGACGGCAAGGGCGCTGTTTCAACTCCACACGACACTCTATGTTAGCGCCTATAACAGCCGGCGCAAATATCTGTACGAACCCGGAAATCAATTGTAGTCTAGCTGCGTCGCCGTGCAAACAAACTGCCGCTTGGAGTCTTTCCCGGCGACGGCGCAGGGTCAAAAAAAGCCGCTTAAGCCGCTGAGATCCCCGCGTCCGCGAATGACTTTGCCGCCCCTAACTGCGGAACGCGAAAAACTTGAAGCCGAAGAAGGTCGCGAACATCGCGACCCCCGTGCCGAAGGCGACGAACACCGGCAAGGTCTCGGGCGGGGTCGGCAGTCCGAGCCGCTGCGCCGAGCCGAGCGCCAGCGCGTAAAACGTCCAGTTGACCGCGAGCCCGACGCCGCAGACCAGACAATAGCGCACGAACGCCAACAGGATCGGCGCGCGCGAATCGGCGAAGGTGAGCCGGCGGTTGAGCAAGAAATTGAGCACGGTCGCGACCGCGAAAGCCGGGAACCGCGCCAGGAACGGATCGACGCCGAGACCGCGCACCAGCGCATAGGTGAGCCCGGAATCGACGACGAAGCCGAACGCGCCGACCATCGCGAAAGCCGGAACCTGACGGCTTAGCCCGTGCGTGCGCATGGCGGGGTCAATGGCGCTCAAATGCTCAGTCCTCCGCCGCTGTTTTGGCTGCGGCGGATGAACAACGCCCTAACGTCACGCAGCTTCCATTTCGATCACTTCGACGGAGCGGTTGCCAAGGCCGCGCGCGAGTTCGGCGACGCGGGCGTGGTGGGTGAACAGGATCGCCTGCCGCCTTAGCCCGAAATCGGCCAGCAGCGCCAGCGCCTGGGCCGTGCGCGCGTCGTCGAAGCTCGCCAGCAGGTCGTCGCCGATGAACGGCAGCGGCTCGCCGGCGCGGCGCTCCAGCAGGGCGAGCCGCAGCGACAGGAAAAGCTGGTCCCGCGCGCCCTCGCTAAGGCCTAAGAGTTCGACCGTCTTGCCGTCCGGCCGCCGCGCCACCAGGATCGGACGATCGGCGTCGTCGTAGCCGACCGCGAGCCCGGTAAAACTGCCCGCGGTGGCGAGCGCGAACAATCGCCCGGCGCTAAAAATCAGCGGGTCCTCGGCGGTGGCGCGGTGCCGCTCGATGGCGCGATGGGCGAGCCGCGCGGCGGCGGCGCGCAACAGCCAGCGCTCCGCGACATCGACGATCTCGCCCGCCGCCTCGGTCCGCTGCCGCGCCGCCTCGATGGCGTTGCGACCCTGCGAAAGCGCCTCGTGCTCGGCCTCGGCGTCGCGCACCGCGCGGGCGGCGGCGAGCCGCTGGGCGTCAAGCTCCTCGCGCCGCAGCTTCAGGCCGACGATCTCGTCGCCGAGCCGCGAGGGTTCGAGCCCCTGCTGCTCGGCGCGCAACTCGGCCTCGCCGAGGCCGTCGCCGGCCTGGATGAGCTGTCGCGAGCCCTGGGCGCGCTCGGCCTCCAGGTCGCGCCGCTTCTCGCAATGTTCGAGCGCCAGCGCGAGCCGGTCGTCGTCGGCGGCGCCCAGATGTTCGCGGGCGCTGGCGAGCACAGGCGACAGCGCCTGCCGCTTGCCTTCCTCGACGCGCCGGCGCGAGGCGCGGGTCTCCGCCGATTTCTCCAGTTGCGCCCGTTCCGCCGCGATGCGCCGCGCCACTACGAGCCGTTCGACCAGCCGCGCGACCGTCGCCTCCGGCTTGGCCTCCGCCAGATCCGGCGCGATCCGCTGGCCAAGTTCGCGGGCGTCGCGCGCAAACTCGGCGAGGTCGCGTTCGATGCCTTCGACCGAGCGCGTCTCGCGCTCCATCAGCGCGCGCGGCCCCGCCACGGCTGCCCAAGCGGCGAGCGCGGCTTCAGCCGCCTCCGCCGCAGCGGCCTCAGGCAGCCGAAGCGCGCGCATCGCGGGCGCCCAGTCGGCGGCGAGCGACGCCAACTCCGCCTCGCGGCGGTCGAGTTCGGCCGCGGCCTCCAAAGCCGTCTGCTCAGCCTGCGCCCGGGCCTGCGCCGCCTTGGCCGCGGCTTCGAACGCCGCCAGCCGCGCCGTCAGCTCGACGCGGGCCTCGCGATAGGCGGTCTCGAACGCGGGCGACGCGGTCGTAAACGCCTCAGCGAGGCTCGCCCTGGCCTCAGTGACGCGCGCGGCCAAGGCCTCGACGTCGTCGCGACGGACGGCAAGCTCCGCGCGCCGCTCCATCAGCGCCTCGGCCTGATCGAGCCAGCGCGTCATCGCCGCGGGCGAAAGCGGCGCAAAGCCGGAGCGCGCCCAAATCTTCAGCCAGCCCGCCTGGGCCGCCTCGCGCTCGGCGGCGAGGCGCTCCCCCAGGGCCTTCGCGCGCGCGAGTTCGTCGCGGCGGGTGGCGCAGTCCTCGCGGGCCGACTCCAGCCGGGTCGCACGCTCGACGTCCTCGACATAGCGATCCCCGACCGCGTCGGACGCCAGCACCAGCGCGCGCGCCGCGTCGTAGGACTCGCGCCGCGTTTCACGTTCGCCATCGAGCGCCCCGCCGAGCCGATCAAGGCCCCGGTCACGGGCGTCCCGCGCGGCGAGCCAGTCGATCCGCGTGGCGCCGGCCGATTCGCGCTCCCTCGTCTTCAGCGTGGCCTCCGCGGCGGCGAGGGCGCGCGCGGCCTTATCGAGGTCTCGCGCGGCCGACGTCGCCGCCTGCGCCCGCGCCTGCTCGGCCTCCGCGAAAGCCGCGACCTCGGCTGTGGCGGGCAAGGGCGCCCGCGCCAAAGCTTCGGGATCGGCGACGGGCGGATCGAGCCTTGCGGCGAATTCGTTGAACTCGCGCGCCTGCCGGTCGAGCGCCTTCTGCTCCTCGTGCAGCCGCTTGGCGTCGGCGACTCGTTCGGCCAGCGCGTCGAGCCGGCGGCGCAGCGGCTCGGGATCGGCGGCGGCCGGCGGCGCGGCGCGGTCGAGGTCCTGACGCCTGCGCGCCGCCTCGCTGCGGCGGTCCCGCGCTTCGTCGCGCCGCCGCATCGCCTCGCGCCGCGCGTCGAGGGCGTGACGGGCGACGGCAATCTCGGCGTCGCTCGGAGGCGCCTCGAGCAGCGATTCGTGATCGCGCAGGCCCAGCCGGCGGGCGAGCTCGTCGAGCTGGTGGATCGCCTGCGTGCGCGCTTCCACGCGGCGCGGCAGGTCGTCGGCGGCCTTGCGCACCTCGCTGAGCTTTTCGCGCAACGCTTCGATCGCGGGACCGTCGTCGAGCAGGGCGCGATCGACGACCCGGGCCTCGATCTCCTGCCGCTCCGCCTGCGCCTCCGCCGCAAGCTGGGCGAGTCCCGCCCGCAGCGCCCGGTCCTGGTCGAGCGCCGTCCGCGCGGCCGAAAGCGCCCCCGCGTCGATCTCCGGCAGATCGGCGAAACCCTGCGCCTCGCGCGCGATGGCGTCGAGCCGCGCGAGCGTCTGGTGGGTGCGGCTGGCGCGCTCGCGAAGCGTGAGCTGGCGGCTGTTTTCCTCCTGCAGCTCGCGCAGGCGCTGTTCGGCGTTGAGCGCGTCGGCGCGTTTCTGGTCGGCCTTCTTCAGCGCGTCCGCGGTGACGACGGCGTCGCGCAAGGCGCGGTCCGCCGTTTCGTGGGCGTCGCAAGCGAGATAGAACTCCTTGCCGGCCGAGCGGCGCGGGGTGAACAACTGGCCGGCTTCCTCCTCAAGCCGGTCGCGAAGCTTGACCAGCGCGCTCAAGCCCGCCGACCCCGCCGCCAGCGTTTCGGCAAGCCGCCCGCCGGTCTGCAACAGGGCCGCGCCGCCCTCGCGCAAGCTGCGCTGGCTCAGGCCGAATTCGGCCTCGAAGGTCTTGCGGTCGAGGCCGGCGAGCGCATGGATGAGCCGCTCCTCGGAGACGGCCTTGTTGGCGTCGTCGACCAGCGTATTGCTGCGTCCCTTGCGCCGCCGCGCCTCGCAGAGTCCGCCGTCGGCGAAGCGAACGACGGCGCCGATGCGCATCGCGTCGTAGCCATGCTCGAACGCGTAAGGCGTGCGCGCCTCGACGCCGAACAGGAAATCCTTGATCGCCTCCAGCGTCGTCGTCTTGCCGGCCTCGTTGCGACCGAGCACGACATGCAGCGCCGCGTCCGGCGAAAAGACGAGACGGCGGTCAGCGAAACGACCGTAGGGGGCGAGATCGAGCCGCTCGAACCTCATGCGCGCGCGCCCAGCAGGATATCGCGCGCCAGCCCCGCCCATTCTGCAGGCGGCCGGTGCGCCAAGTCTTCGAGCAGGCCCGGCGGCGCCTTGCCGCCGACGCTGGTCAACAGGCCCTCGATCTCGGCGAGGAAGCCGGGCTCCTCGGCCGCCGCCGCGAGCAGGCCGGCGACGTCGAACGCGTCCGGTTCGGCGGGCAGCGCAGCCCGCGGCGGCTTGGTCTCAAGCCGGATCTTCTCAATCCAGCAATCCTGCGAAAGCCGGTAGGCCAGCGCCTGCAATTCTCCGCGCCAGGCGCGGCCGGAATCGCTAAGCCGAGCCAGCAGTCGCGCATGCGCCGCCGTCTCGCCGCACAGGGTCAATCGGATGGCGAGCGGCCGCCCCTCGGCCTCGGCGTGGGCGGCCGCGAGCGCCGCGGCGACGGCGTCCGAAATGGCGCCCTCGTCGTCGAGCCCCGAGACGTCCGGCCGCGCATGCGCCCAGCGCGCGGCGTCGAGCGGCAAGGGCTCGACGGAGACGATGCGGCCATCCTCGACCGTCACCCGCACGGCGCCCTTCGGGCCGGTCTCGCGGGAGTGGCGGCCCTGGATGTTGCCGGGGTAGACGATCCAGGGATCGCGGCAGACGACATCGGCGGCGTGGATATGGCCGAGCGCCCAGTAATCGTAGCCGAAGCGTGCGAGATCGGCGACGCTGCACGGCGCATAGGGGTTATGGTCGGCGGAGCCGGCGAGGCTCGTGTGTAGCACGCCGATGTTGAGCCAGCCCTCGCGGCGCGGCGCATAGCCCGACACGAAATCCGATGGGACGGCGCGCTCGGGAAAGCTGCGGCCATGCAGCGCGACCCGCAAATCCTCGATGAGCTGCGTCTGTCCCTTGCGCGCCTCGAATACGTGGACGCTCGGCGGATAGGGCAGGCTGCGCGAAATCTCGCTCTGGGCGTCGTGATTGCCGCGGATGATGTAGGTTTTCACGCCGGCGCGGTCGAGCCGGCCAAGTTCGCGAACGAAGAACAGGCCCGTGGACATATCGCGCCAGTCGTCGTCGAACACGTCGCCGGCGACGATGAGGAATTTCGCGCCGCTTTCGATCGTGGTCTCGACGAGCTTCTCGACCGCCCGGCGGCCTGCGGCGGCGAAGGTCGCGGCGACGCGCGCGTCCTTGAGCCCCAGCGCGGCGAGCGGGCTGTCGATATGCAGGTCGGCGGCGTGGATGAACTGGAATCGCATGCCTGAGACTACGCGTCCGTCCGGTCCGCGCATAGCGCTTCCACGCGCCGTCCACAGCGGAGAGGCGGCTGAGCGATTTACCCGATGTTAAGTAAAATGCCGCGGCTTATTGCATTAAAGCTTCGCATTTCGTGAAATGCCTCGTTAACTTGCATTGCGGATATGATTATACTTCGGCAGAAAAAACGCGCCTCCTAGGATCACGGGTCGAATAGACCGGCCATGCATGGGAGGTTGTCTTGAAGTCGCGATACGACGATCTCGACGACTTGGTGGATTATCTTCCGCGCGACAGCTCCGATTATGCCTTGTTCCAGGATTACGCGGCCACGACGGCGCCCGGGGTCTTCGAGTCCGCAGCGCCAATGACCTGGACGAGCGCGACAACGAGCGCCGCGCAGAATGCGACGCCGATCAATTCGGTGGCCGCCGACATAGCCGCGCACGAGTCCGGCGGGAGCTTGAGCTATGCCGGCGCGCTCGCCGTGCTGGACGCCGCCGCCGCCACGACAATGACCCCGGCGCTATTCTCGCAGCTCACCGCTGCGGCCGAGGATTTGAACGTTTCCGGCGGTGTGGCGACCTCGGCCTATGTGCAGCAGATGGTCGACAACGTCGTGCTCGGAAACAGCGCAAATCTGCAGTGGAACGGCGGCGCGGACGCGGCGGCTGCGCTGGGCGATCTCTCCGCAACGTCGACCACGCTTCAGTTCAACGAACTGATAGGCAAGTGGTTTCTCGGAACGGACCTGCCCGGCGTGGAGACCTCGCCGGGCCAGAGCCAAGCCGATGCGACCAGTTACCAGACCTACAACCTGAAGCTGTTCCGACCCGTCGGCCCGAAGTTCGCCGACGTCAATCAGGGGCAGCTCGGCGACTGCTGGTTCCTCTCCGCGCTCGGCGAGACGGCGAAGCAGGACCCCTCGCTGATCGAGCGTCTCATCACCGCCAACGGCAACGGGACCTATACGGTCGAGTTCCAGGTTGACGGCCAAGCCGACTATGTGACCGTCAATTCTCAGTTTTCCACCTATTCCGGCAATAGCGAGCAATGGGACGGCTCGAAACAAGAGTTCGCCAGCTCCACGACGTGCCTGTGGGTCCCGCTGTTCGAGAAGGCGCTGAGCCAACTCGCCGAGCAGGGCGTCACCACGG
>Ga0182030_10009432_pt1 | contig 19979 bp, 18 predicted proteins | sample 812S3MmetaG_FD_121299 | JGI IMG/M metagenome (GOLD analysis project Ga0182030, IMG submission 121299) | Permafrost microbial communities from Stordalen Mire, Sweden - 812S3M metaG (Illumina Assembly) | ecosystem: Environmental > Terrestrial > Soil > Wetlands > Permafrost | place: Sweden... | reverse complement strand
GTTGAACTGAAGCGGCAATGAGAAGCGGAACTCTCTAAACCGGTTGCTCTTTGGTTGTGGTGAGTAGTACAGCGACGGTCTAAACGCGGGGCAGCGTCCAGCCCGCCTACAATGGGCAAAAGGGCAGACACGGCTGAAAATCTAAATTTTCAGGAGTGTTTGACCTATGCCTATCGGCAGTGTATCCCTCAACATCGCATCCCAGGCCGAGTACCTCCGCGATACATTGGAAGAGCTGGTATTGCTACAAGGTGTTCTCTGGAAACGAATTAATAAAGCAACCGACATCACGGCGATCTCCAATCGCCCGGCCCGCATCCCGTTCAATGTTCTGACCGGCGGAATTTTCCGAACCGGCTCAAACCTGTTCGACAATGCCGACATGGGCCGCGGCTCCGCGCCGACCCAGACTTTCGGAAATCTGTCCGCAGTCTCCTTCCTCCAAGCTTCGGAATATACCGCTCTCTCTGAGTACTCCACCGATTCGACCGAAAAGGCCGTAGAGAACTACGTCACCTTGACCAACCGCCAGGCGACGGAGACTTTTGCCGGCTACATGGACTCTCTGATCTGCCAATCGGACGGATCGAATACCCTCGATACCATCGTTTCGGTCAGTGGCGCCGGCTTGGTGGTGAACAATGCTGACATATTCCAAGACAATCAACTCTTGGACGTTTGGACCGCTCTGAGCGGGACGTTTGTACAAACCGTTCAGGTCCTCTCCGTCGATATCGCCAACAACACTATCTGGTTGACTGCAACACCGGCGGCCGGCGTCGTGGCCGGCTGCTTGCTCCTGGTTACGGGGTCCGCTGGCGTTGCCAATTCGGGAGCCTTCGGAATTCCGTATTACCACGTGTCCGGAAATGCCGGAAACTACATGGGCGTCCCGCGCTCCAGTTTTCCCGGCAAATTCTCAACCCCCCAGGTGAACCCTGGTACGTCTTCGACCAACACGGGTGCCCTCACACCTGCCAGCGTTCGCGCTATGCAGGCGCAAATCGATCTAGCAATGGGAATTGACGCTGGAGATGATGAAGTCGTAGCGCACATGAACGTGGACATGGCGGCGGCTTGGGAAAACAATGCCCTTCCGGTGCAATCCATTGTCCGTGATGGTGCGCAGTCCGACTCCTCCCACGATATGCTCCCAAAACGTCAGGTCACGACCATCGGCGGCCGGGAAATCCTCCGCAACGTGCGCGCCAAAACGGGGCGCATTGACTTTCTCAACTTTAAGCACTGGTTCCGCTTGGAAACCAAGGCTCTGGACATGTATGAAGTCGGCGGACAGACGCTGTTTCCGACTTATGGGGCCTCCGGCGGCATCAATTCGACCATGATTTTCTATCTCACGATCATGTGTCAGTTCGGCCTGGGCCAGCCGCGGCGTGAAGCCTACATGGGCAACGTCACGATCCCGAAATTCTATTTTGGGAAGTAAGCCATGCTGAATTACGATCCGGTATCGACGCTGCGCCACTACCCGATTGCGATGTCTCGATTCGGGCTGAATCCTCACGGTGAGTGTCTTTACCGGATCGTTTTCGCTCCATCTCGGCGCTATTTGGTGGTAGGGCAATGGCCGGATGGCTCGGAGTGCGCCCACTGGATTGTTAAGCACAAGAATGTTGGTGATTCCTGGATTATGGAAAAGTGGATTACGGCGGAAGAATTTCATCCGCCGGGTAAAGAGGATTGGGACGCCAACATGCTGAGTCTCGGACCTTGGCCCTCTCGTGGCGAATACGAACTCTGCCACGTTTTTCCACCACACGCTACTCCGGTTGATTCCAACATCGAAAAACTGATCTCTTGGATAGAAGCAGGCAAGGGAATCACTCTCCAGGAGAATATGAACTATCACCGCCAGCAGGACGAAGCGGAAAGAGACGCAAATCGTAAACTCGCCGAAGATCTGATCCGAAATCGACTCCCGGCGTTCGGGAGCCGCCCTTTTGCAGCCCGTGGTGGAACCAGAGGAACCAAGACCGCCAAAATTCTCAAAACCGCTGAGGAATTAGGGCTACCGACAGCACCGGGGCCTTACACCAAGCCTAACCCGCCGCAGTTAGCGGCATAGGAGACGTATGCCATTTGCAGGAGTTCACGGACCCGCGGACATCGAGCAGAAACTCGCGGCGGAACAGCAGGCGTTGAACAGTTCACGATACATACCTGAGGAGCCGGAGATTTACCAGAAAATCTCGGAGCAGAACCGGCTTTACATCTACAATGTAGGCCCCTGGATGCACAAGCGGGAACTCGGAAGCTGCGGAGTCCAGGTCATTCGAGCCTGTCCCGAAGATCAGGACTACTCGGAGCCCTTAGTGGTCAATGGCGTTGAACAAGAGCCCTATCCAATGAATGAAGTCGCCATGGTGATGATTCCCAAGGCAGGGAAACCGGGACAACTGACCGGGGCGGCGGATGGCAAGGCGTTCGCTGAACAGATCATTGGGGAGGGGCCGTTTATCCCAAAATCTGCCAGTTTTGTGCCATTTGGTGTTTTCATTTCGCCCGTCCGATTCACTCCGGAGGGAAAACCTCACGTGAGGTTCGCGGATCTGTCCAAACCATCGCAGGCTCTCATTACGAAGGCGCGCGCCGCGCTCAACCAGAAATACACCGAACTCGTTCGCGAAGCCAACGACGCATACTCGCGCGGGCCATCTGCAGCCAATGAAATGATTCAACCCGACTGGCATTTCATCGCCGCGCGTAAGCTGATGAAGTCTGAGGCCGAGTGCCCTTGGTTGCGGGATAGCCAGGCGCCGGCAGAACGCGACAATTGTCCGTCCTGTGGCAAGGTCTACGTAATGGGGATCATGAAGTGCGGCTGCGGGTACATCCTCGATAAGCCCCGTTATGACAAGGCCAAACAAGAAGGGATGTTTGCCGACTAATGCCCACAGCCCCGCTCGATACCCTCGAAACAGCGGCAAATATGGCGCGAGTTCGTCTAAACGACGCCATTCAGGGATTGGGCGGAGACATTATCACGGATTCAAATCCCTTCACCCTGGTTTACATCAACGCGGCATGGAGAAGGTTCCAGGAAACGCTAGTTAATTATGGGGTGACGTGGTTCAAGCCGGAGCTCATTCTCTCAGGCGTTCCGGCTACTACGAACACGGACCCTGGGTCTCAATGTAATTTCAATTGGGTCCAATACTTCGACGGGACAAGTAATCAAACAACGCCGGTTCTCCCGCAAAATTTCATTTCTCCGTTGATCTTGTGGGAGCGTGTAAGTGGGTCGCGCGGATCTTTCCTCCAAATGGACCGCATAGATAATGGCTTGCCGGCCGTTCCCAAGGCTCCGCTCAATAGGTCCTGGGAATGGCGAAACGGGGCGATTTACCTTCCCGGCGCCCTAAATGTTACCGACATTCGCGTCCGATACGCCGCGGTGTTCCCTGACTTTGTGGACCCGTCTACAGTTGCGTTCTCTTTGCAATATATCCCGATTGTGCGCGCCTTGAATCCCTTTGCGTGGCTGATTTGCTCTGAAGCTGCTAAGGCCAGGGGCGACATGGACGCAGAGGACTTCGATAAACAGGCTCTCGTGTCCATGAAGTTTATGTTCGATCTTGACCCGATGCATGGGAAGAGCTTGGGCAATGAAGCCGAACTCGGAAAAATGACGGATCAGTATGCCAGGTCCGATGGCCCCGCCGGCGTGCGTGGAGGTGGTTTGAATGCCCAATAATCCAAGCGATACCGTCATCGTTGCGGTGAACGCGGCAAACACGAGACTCAACGGGCGCGTAGACACCTTGCAGCCTATCGGCGGCCAGCTTATCGGGAACACGCAATCCTTCAGCCAGCAGGTTGTAAACGATGCCTGGCGGAAGATGCAAAATCGATTGGCCGACGCACGGTATTCCGGCTTGCAGCAAGAAACTCTCTTTGCCGCCGTGCCTGCCGCATCCTCAACCGATCCGGCTTTGCAAGTGAATATCAGTTTTTCCGGGTACTTTGATGGAATGAACCTGCTATCTGTTCCTGTGCTTCCGGCTGGATTCATTCAGCCTTACGAACTCACGGAACGTCAAAACGGGACTACCAATCTCTTTACGGAGATGGATCAGATATTCTTCTCGCTTCCAAAGGTCCCGAAGCAAAACTGGAACCGTGAATGGCTCTGGAGATCGAATGCGATCTACCTTCCCGGCGCTCTGGTATCAACTGATATCTTTCTTCTATATGCTGGACTATTAGTGGATTTCCAGGATGGCGCTCTCCCTTGGTTTCAGCAGCCAATTCCGATTCTCAATTCAATCGACTGTTTAGCGGATTACATCTGTCGGGAAATCGAGATTGCGCGGGGTAATGCCGCCGGCGCTATGGCATTCCAGCAATCAGCCGAAGATGGAGCGCGCCTGATCTGTAACCAGGATTCCTCGGGTCCCAAGAGCATCTACAAAACGTCGGAATTTGGCAAGATGCAGGATCGATTCACTCCCAACAGCGGGGCTGACACGGAGGCGGTTAAACGCTAATGCCGATACTGCCCCCATTCGTAGGTAGCGGAGCGGATAGCGTTTCCAGCGTTCTCACAGCCACTCGTGCTCGCGTCAACGACGAAATTAAGACCCTGTATCCAACAAGCGGTAAGCTGCTACAAAGCAACTCCTACTTCACGCAACAGATGTTCAATAACGCCTGGCGCAGATTACAGGAGTGCCTTGCGGCTATCGGATTCACGGATCTCAAGCGGGACATCATCATCAGCGGGATTCCAATAGTCACAACGACGGACCCGGGCGTGTACTGCTGGATCGATCAAACGGGATGCTTCGATGGAAACAACTTTTTCCCTCAGCCAGCGCTTCCCACGGATATGATCATCCCCTTGAAGGTGTACGAAAGACCTTCGGCGCAAAATGCACTCTTTGGAAGTCCAATGGAGATCTTTGTGGATGGCCTTCCTTCCGCCATCAAGCAGACATACAACGGAGTATGGGAATGGGTAGCACAACAGTTGCGTTTTCCCGGATCTTTGCAGGTTATGGACTTCCGTCTGTTGTACATGCGGTTTCTTGCGGACTTCGCGGACGTCGGTGGGGTACAGTGGTTCAATCAGCCCGTACCAATCCTCCGGTGCCAGACGGCGCTTTCTTTGTTTTTGTGCTGTGAGGTGGCAAACAATCGAGCCGACATGAACGCCGCGGTATGGTGTGAAAAGGCTGAGGCTGCGGCCCGGATGATCACGAATCGTGATGCCTCAATGAAACAACGCGGCAACTTCCGCCGCCAGTCGCGCAGCGGAAGACTGGAAGGCGCTTGTGGCTGGGGTGGTTACGGAAACTGTTAGTCCAGGAGAAAATTATGGCAATTACTGTTGCTTTCGCTTCTTTTGTGAACGATTCGTCCCTGATGGATATGACCAACCGGGAATTCATCGTAGATGGGACGCTGACCCTCAGCGGGACCTATCCCACCAACGGTGACACGTTGAGTCTAGTCGGGGTCGCGCCCGGATCTCAGCTTACAAAGATGGAGATCTGGGAAAATACGCCGGCCACCAATGCACCGGCCTCCGGCTATGCTTTCGTCTTCCTGCCGGGAACGACGTTAGCGAATGGACTCATGGAAATGTTCAACGGCACTACCCAGGTGACGACGCAGGCCTATGCGTCGTTGAGTCTTCCCACTAACTTCGCATTGAGATTCCGGGCGTGGTTTTTCAAGGAGATCTAATCTCCCTTGTCCATCACCCCTAAGGACGGGGCGCAAGCCTCTCTGACGGTATTCGGCTCATTGGTTACCGAGATGGTGGCCGCCGATCTGCCGGAAGGAGTGTCTCCAGACTGCTTTGATGTCGTTTTTATCCCCGGAAGTGTTGCTAGCAGGCCAGCCTTGCAGAAGGTTTTTGCAACTCCATTTCCGGGGAATGTCACGACGACTTATGCCAAGAGCTTCGTAACTCCCACTGGAGATATAGAAAACTTATATTTGGATTCCGCTGGAAACCTTTGGTATGAGGATCTGACCAATAATCCCGGTGTGGCTACGATCATCGGAGCTGTCACCCCGGCAACTTATGCGAAGTCCATCACAGCTTTCGGGCGTGAATACATTGCCGTTTCCGATGGTCTGCACGGGCAAGAGGTGCCCTTACAGTGGGACGGCGTACATTTAGACCGAGTGACGCAGGATGGACCTGGGACGCCTCCCATAGTCAAAAGTTTCTCCCTTCCCAGCGTCTCGATGGTGGCATCTGGCTTCGTTTCAGCCTTGACGGTGACCAATGTCGTTACCACGGGATACGTTTCCGATCCCGATCCTGGGTACTACACTACGCTACTGTTCAGCGTAGCATCGGGCGCACTGGGGCTCAATCCAGGTGATATTGTGACCGTAGCTAGCAACTCCGAAAGCAGTTTCAATGCGAGTTGGGGCGTTGTCAGTATTCTAAGTGACGAGCAATTTATCGTATCGGCATACTATGTCAGCCTGACGTATGGAACCGGAGGTACCGCAACCCCCACCAGCAGCGTAACAGCCCAGCGGACAGCAAATGTTGTGACGATCACCACCACAGCAGCCCATCAGCTTCAGGTAGGCTATGAGGCCCTGATTGCAGGGCTCCCGGCTTCTGCAATCGGCGGGGGAATTTCCTCTATCGTCATCAACAACGAGGATAACCCCGGAATCGCTACGGTTACCACTAATTCCGCGCACGGCTTGGTCCCAAATTTGTTTGTTTCGATTCAGGGCGTCAACGGAGTGGTAGCAGGAACGACAATTACCAGTGCGGTTTGGGCCGGCGGAATTGTGACGGTCACGACTTCCGTAGCGCACGGTTTGGCTCCTGGCTCTATAGTAACGATCGCCGCTACGGGCGGTGGCGCCGTTGCCTTCAATTCCACAACGACGGTGGTTTCGGTCATCTCTTCGACGGAGTTCACCTATGCCCTCATTCCCCTCTCTGCTCCCGCCAGCGCGACCGGAGGAACTGTAACGCTGAATTGGCCCATCCCCGACACGATAGACCCTACCTACTTCGAAGTTCTGACGGCTCCGACCGCGACGACTTTTCAGGTCCAGGTTAACTATTCGGATGGGATGTGGACTACGGGAACCGTAAAATACGCCTGGGATGGAACGTTTTTCGTTTCAGCGGTACTTTCCAGCACTTCATTTCAATACTCGCAATACGGACCCGACGTCACCAGCACCACGGTCGGGACCGTCACTCCCTGGGGGCAGGCGGCGCCCGGTTTGCATCAGTGCCAGGTGCTGTTCCTGACAAGACAGGGATACATCACGGCTCCGAGCCCTCCTACTACATTCATAGCTGATGGGGGACAGTACATTTCCGTCTCTAACATTCCCATTGGGCCTGTAAATATTGTCTCTCGGATTTTGGCGTTCACGGGTGCTGGCGGAGCCTATTTCTTTTATATCCCAGCTTCGGCGCAGATCAACGGGCAAACTGTTTCGACAGCCACGCAGATCAACGACAATATAACCACCAGCGCCATTCTGGATTTTTCCGACAACACGCTGTTTGCCTCTCTTGCGATTTCAATCCCAGGCAATAATCTCGCAGCTCAGCTGGTTCTGGATAGTGCCCTCTCCTTCGGCCTTTACGGTTCGCGTCTGCTCACATGGGGACAGCGTAATACAATTCAAAATCTGCTCAACATGGGATTCGATGGAGGCTTCCTCCAAACATCCCCTAGTCTTCCAACCGGATGGAGCGTAGCGACGGGCGGGCCTGGAGGCGCATTGGCTCTCGGACATTACGGCCAAGGCTGGCAGATAACTGGATCCGGCTCCCTATTCCAAAGTTTCTATGAAGATGCCTACGGATTGCCGATTGGCACTCAGAATACGAGCTATATTCTGCGCGGCTGGGTGCAGGGTGGCACTGCGACGGTCACAATTTCGAGTGCTTCGACGGGGTTCAATTCCTCGGCTACGCTCACAGGCACAACACCCGGTAGTTTTTCCGAGGCGGCGTTTTCTCAGACGATGCCCTCCACGATTCCCTCAGACATGATTCTGTCCGTGAGCGGGACAGGAAGTGCCCTGGTGGATGAACTCTGGATCATTTACGCCGAGGAGCCATACCTGGAAACCGTGATCTTCGGTTCGTACGTGGACAGTCCCGAAGCCTTCGACGCAGTGACCGGAAAGTTCGGATCATCGCAGGATACTGCGAAAGTGATGGACATCGGGGCCATCCGGCAAACCCTCTATTTTCTAACGAAAGATCCGAGCGGAAGACTTCACCAAACCTCAGATAATGGCGTCACCGAACCTGCCGGGTGGCAGGTGAATGAGGTAGCGGCGAGCTGCGGGTTACTTTCCAGCTTCGCTCTTACAAAATCGCAGGCCGATAATTCCAGTGCGGCCGGTGGCGAAGAATGGTTCGCGTGGGCGTCTTCAAGCGGGGCAAGAATCTTCAGCGGCGATCAGCCATGGAAGATCTCCCAGGAGATTCAACCGAACTGGACCGGCCAGCCAACTACGCGCTCAACGGATGGTAGTATCATTCCCGGAATCGACTTTGGAAGCGCGCAGACCATATGGGCACTGAATGATCCGGTTGAGCGGATCATCTATTTTGGAATTCCGGTACATCCTCGGAGAACTGGGGAGATGAACGCCCCGCAGATAATACTCACGATGAGCTACCGGGAACTCGATACCGCCTATCAAATTGCCACAAGTCAGCCGATCCATACGAGTTTCACGGGGCATCTGATCGCGACCGATCACACCCGGAAATGGGCACCTTGGTCCGTGCAAAGCAACGGCGCGGCCTTGATGTATCGGAACAGCGGCACATTGTCTGTGGTACTTTTTGGTGGAAATGGAGAATTCCCCGGTGGTTCGGCGGCATCCTACGGGAACGTCTACACACTTAACCCTCTGGAATATACTGACGATGATTATGGTCAGATCTACCCGTACTATGTGACCTATTTTTTTGTGAGTCGGGAGCAGGAACAAGCCCTTTCCTACACCACAAAAACCGGGAGGCAACCGCTCGGGTCCGGCCGGAAAATGTTGCAGTATATGACCGCCTTCATCTCCGGTATTGGGCAAGTAGTTTTGACGTTCTTCCCTGATGCGGTTTCGAACGCCTGGAATTTAACTGTGACCCGGACGTTGGTGCAGGAGCCGACATTTGACCTGGAATGCGGAGGGGGTCAGTGCAGCGGCTATAGAATTGCGATCCGTTTTGCTTCTTTCCCGACGAGCCCCAGCGTCACCACCGACAACAGTTTTAATTTACAGCGGGTAGTTGTCTTTATGAAACAAGCCGCGCGGCTCCCCTGGAGAGGCTCATCTACATGACCCGAACATTACGGATGCTCTTCCTGGCGCTGTCCATGTACTCCTTGGTTATTCTTTATGCCCAGGTCGGCCTCGAAAGTTTACGAAACCGCTTTGAGGAACACTTGCAGGTTTCGGCGCAGAGGGTAGAGCAACTCAACGAACTAGACCGGCGTGTGGACTCTCTCGAAACTGTCAGCCGTAAGACCCTGGAGGACGTGGCTGACCTGAAGGCAACCGCTGAGTTTACACGGACTCTCATGCTTTGCTTGGGTGCTCCTATTCTTCTGATCGCTATTGAAACCCTGATTCGCATGGTGAGCAAGCGACGGGAATCTTAAAATGCCTGAAGTGCGAAATCTCGATTATATCCGGAACTTGTCCAGCAAGGAGTTTCCAGACTTGGGAGCGAAGTTGTTCGAGGCACTAACTGATATTGCGGGAAATCAGAATACTTTGGCTCAACAAGTGAACGGAAATGTAAACGGAGCGCCGCAAGCGCCTCCCGCGGTTAACGGATTGCAGGTTTCGGCGCAAAACGGCCACTTTCAGGTTGCGATTACGGACAACTCCCCGATTTACCGGGGAATCAGTTATTACGTGGAGCATGCCGACAATCCGAACTTCACCAATGCGCACACTGTCAATTTGGGCAGCAGCCGAAACGCGAATCTGTTCCTCGGAAACGTGAATCGGTATTTCCGGGCGTATTCCTCCTACGCTTCGAGCCCAGCGGGGCCACCAGTCTATCATGGCAGCCAGGCGCAACCCTTGGTCGTCTCCGGGGGCGGTGCTATTGGCGGTCCCGCTTTTCTCAGTTCTCAGGGAAGTGGTACGGGAGCGCCAGAACAAGCCCTACAAGGACCGGGCCGGATTCCTTTCCGATCTGCGACGGGGGCGCCCCCAACGCGATGACCGTTCGAGAGTTGAGGCAATCTGACATTCCGCTACTGAAGGCGATGGCTGAAAAATCCGGCTATCCCTACCCGGACATGGACTCTCCACATCTCGAAGCGGTTCGTGTGCTGGCTGGGCCGAACGATGAGCCAATAGCCGCAGTGGCTGCAAACTGCATTATTGAGATGTACTTTTGGTGCCGGGATCTCTCGATCAACACTCCCCACCTGAAATTGGCAGCTTTGCGCCTTTTACACGACGATTTGTCTAAGATTATGAAAGATAAGGGCTGGAGTGAGGTTAACGCTTTCATCCCTCCATCAATAGCGTTAAACTTTGGTAGGCGATTGTACAGAACTTTCGGTTGGGTGAAGCAGTGGCCCTGCTGGGCGAAGAGGTTTTGATATGGCTCGCGGCAACGCAGCGGCTCAAACGGCAGCAAATTCGGCTAACTCTATCAGTGGGCAATCGAATACAAATGCTGAATCGCTTTACGGCACATTGGCCCCTCAGTTAGAGGCGGAAGCAGCGCACCCTGCCGGATTTGCCCCTACAGACCTGGCGGCGATGAACACAGCAGCCCAACAGTCGGCTGGAGGTAGTGAAGGGGCGGCAGTAGGACAAGGCGCTCTCAGGGCCGCTAGAACGCGAAATGCGGGGGCGGCTGATGCAGCCATCGCTCAATCCGGTAGGCAGGCCGGCCAAGAGCTATCCAAGGGGGCGCTCGGTACACAGATAGCCAACTCCAATTTGAAAAATACCCAGCAACAACATGCTTTGACCGAACTGGGAAATCTATACGGACAGAACCTGGGAGAATCGGTTGGGGCATTGGGAGAAGTCGCTCCCAACATCAATGCCAATACAAATGCGGAGCAGGCGACGTGGGACTGGACTAAGATCCCTGGACTTAGTGCAGCTGGTACGGACATCGCAGGTAACATTTTCAAAGGTTAAGTATGGGCCCTGGATTCGGCGCACAATTCGTAAACCCGATCTTGCAGGAGATCGACCAGAAGCACTCAGAACTGAGTCCCTCCGCTCAGCGGGCCATTGCCATGTCCGGGGTTCCGCAGTCTGCCATAGCCCCGCAGCTACCCGACGCTCCTACGCCTAGTCCGATTGCAATGCCTTCGATGGCTCGGCCCCTCGGCTCGTTTACGTCCCCGGTTTCTCCGCCCGCCCCTCCCCCACCTATAACCTCGTCGCCTACGCCTGCTTCACAACACGCCGCTGAACTGAACCGCCTCACTACCGGAGAAACCGGGAAAAGTGGAATTGACCAGATTAAGAGTCCCGCCATACGGACGCCGCTGAAGGTTCTTTCCACTCTTGGGTCGGTGATAGCTCCGGGTCTCGCCTCTCAGATTCCTGGTACACAACTTCACCATAACGCCCTTGTTTCACGTGAAACAGGCTTAGTGAATGAAGACGAGAAACTGGCGGCGGACCAAGCCACCCGCGAACACACAGGCGCGGAAACAGCCGAACTCGGCCAGCGAGGGGCTGAAGCCGCGGCGCGGGCGAATAAACTGGGTGAGCCTCCTGAAAAACTGGGAGATCCGAGCAAAACCATCGAAACCGCCGATGGAATCATGCAGTTCAACCCGGAAACACAGAAGTACGATGTTCCGGTCGGGCAGGCTCCTGGTAAAAGTTCTACGGAGCACGTGGTTGCTTCAGATGGATCAGTTATTGCGATCCACACCAATGCAAAAACAGGCGAAACCACGCACGAAATCGTATACAAAGGGGACCCGAAAGTCCCCACAGAAATTACCACCCTGCAAATCAACGGGAAACCCCATCAGGTTGTAGTCAATAAAGAAACTGGGAAAACGATTCAGGATCTCGGCGAAAAGGGTGCAGAGCCCAAAGTTCCCGCCGATCACGGCGTGACGATGATTGGCCCTGACGGAAAGGTCCTTCGGCTTGAGCCCGGCCAAACCGCCCCATCAGGAACACAGACCAGTTCAGGTTTTAGCTCGCTGAATACGCCTACGACACAGCAGCGCAACGTAGCGGCGCAAGCCAGCCTAGTTCACGAACAGACGCCGATGATGCTTCAGGAAATCGACCGGCTGAAGGATAAGCTCGGGCCGATGGCTGGTAGATGGAACGAATTCATGCAGGGCAAGGTCGGCGCGGTTGACCCGGAAATGGCCGGATTACGAGCAGATCTCCTGATGTATTCGAGTGCTGTAGCACTAATGCACGCTCGCGGCCGGTTACCGGAGAACTTGCGGGAAGAGTTTGACCGCGCGATTAATGCTCCCAAACAGAGCGCTGAAAACCTGAAAGCGATTATCAGCAAAATTGACCAGTGGACAAGCCAAAACATGAAGGCGATGGGCAGCAGGAGTGGACAAGAACAATCGAATGCGCCTAAGTCCGGCGACATTGTAGACGGCTACAAATTTAAGGGTGGCGACCCTGGAAAACAAGAGAATTGGGTGAAGCAATGAGTGCCCCTGCTCAAGCGCCTTGGGATCGATATAAGCAACCTCCAGTTTCGGGCGGCGGGCGCGGCGGTGAACCGTGGGAAAAATTCTCTGGTGACCAAAGCGCAAACGCCGATCTTCAACCAGAGCCAACTCCTGCTCCCGGCGCTGCCAGCCGTCTAGGTACTGGCGTCTACAACACGACGATTGCGCCTTTGGCGGAAGCCATCAAGCACCCTATCGAAGCAGCCAAGAATCTTGTTCGGACAGGGCTTGCCGCTGGGAAAACAGCCTTTACCGGAAACCCTTTTGATTCTATAGATTTGGTAAGACCGATAGTAGAGCCAATTGCACAAGATATCCAAGGAGGGAACTACGCGGGCGCCGCTGGACAGGTCGCCGGAAATCTTATCAGCATGTTCGGGGTTCCCGCTGCTATGAAGGGATTGGGGATTGGGGCGGAAGTCGGCGCACGGCCCTTGGTGAAAAGCGCCCTCGGGTTACCGGGAAAGGCGGAAGCGTTCGGGGCCACTCCAGCTAAGGCTGTACTTGAAGAAACCAGTGGTGTAAGGCCTTCAAGTATTGCTCTTAGTGGACGCACAGCACTCAAGGAACTCAATTCCGAATTGGAAAGCAACGCCGCGACCGCTAAAGGTCCGTTGAGCCTTGCACCGGCCCGCGCCACCCTGGAGGACGCTGCCAACAAAGCGGCCGGCGCGAATAGCATAGCAACTCCCCGCGAAATTGCCCCGATGCAACGGCAGTTGACCATACCGGAGTCGGGATTCGCTGGAAATGTAGAATTCGCCAAAGGCGCGAATACTCCTATCACGATCAACCAGAACCCTACGGGACTTTTTGGTCCGAACGGGCAAGCGCTAACTAAGCCATCCTTGATTCGCGGCCCTAGTCCTGAACCTGTAGTAGCAGAAGAACAGACACCGCTTACTGGACTGAAAATGAAGCGTCAGTTCGATCAGGATTTCATCCGCAACTGGAATCCGCAGGCCAACACTAAGGGGCAACTTGGGGTAGCGCGATCCGCCTATCACGATCTTGCTTCTGAGGTAAACCGTACGGTTCCTGGCGCTCCTGAATTGAATCAGCGAATTTCCAGCCTGATTCCCGCTGTGGATCGGGCGGAAGCTGTCAACTTATCAGCAGGGCCGGGAGAACGTATATTGAACCGTGTAGCCCGTCCAACCGGGGCACTAGCACCGGCTCTCCTGGGGCTTCATGAGGGTGGTGTGCCGGGAATGGTCGGCGCTATCACGGGACAGGAGACCCTTTCCTCTCCTGTGGTGAAGATGATGGGAGCGAGAACCTTATTCAACGGTGGCAAGGCATTGCAGAAGATTGCGCCGGCCGGCGCGGCTATCCCGCTGACGCGCAGACCACAACGAGAGCAGCAGCCATGACCCAAAATCTGAAGGTTTCACGCGGCCAGTCCTTTTCGAAGAGCGATTCACCGATACATATTAGTGTGGTGAAAATGAGGAATGCAAATGCTAAAATCAGCACGAAGGAATAGTACCATGAAACGGTTTATTTTTCCGCTGCTCCTGCTGTGGCTGATTGTGGGTTTTGGTCCATGCGCCCGAGCGCAGATGTTCCGGGTTGACCCGCAGTCCGTCACCACCACGTCTGGCAGCGCTCCGATTGGCTCTTACCCGACGCTCTATGCTGTTCCTGGCTCGCAGGTTTCCATTTGCACCGATGCGGCATGTACGCTCCCTGCGACGACCTACACGAGCTTTACTGGCGCTGTGGCGTGCCCGGTAAATGCGCAAGTGACCCTGGCTGGCTCCTCTGTCTGCACGGCGTTTACGGGACCACAGGGACAATTCGGCTTCTTCCTTGCGGCCAATTCTGGAGGCTATTGGTATACCATCACCGTGCCCAATGGCACGCGGTACGGACCTTACCCACTCAGCCCGAGCAATACTGCAGGCGTTACAAACTTGGCCGCAGGGACGGGAATTTCTATTTCCTCCAGCACCGGAAGCATTACGGTCACCAATGCGGGCGTTACCTCTCTTGGGGGCTCTACCGGAGCGCTTAATTTATCTGGGGGATCTGGAATATCTATTTCCGGCTTGACGGTCACAAATACAGGCGTAACTTCTCTTGATGGATCGGCTGGGGCCTTGAATCTAGTGGCGGGGGCGGGCATCAGTGTTTCTGGTCTATCGATCAGCAACACTGGCGTGGTTTCCTTCAATGGTAGGACTGGGGCGGTTTCCCCACAGGCCGGCGACTATGCGGTTTCCACGGGTGGTACCGGGGCGACTGGATTCTCTTCGAATGGTCTTCTGTACGGGAACGGATCGGCGCCGATTCAGGCAACCACGGCAGGATTGACATACCAGGTTGCACAAGTTAGCGGAAGTGGCGCTCCGGTGTTTGGCTCGGTGCAATTGGCACAATCTGCCGCCGTTTCAGGTGTCCTGGCGAATGCCAATGGGGGGACCGGAACGGGAGGCGCTCTGGTAGGAATCGTGCGCGGTGGCTATCCTTTCACTGCAGCTGAGCTGAGCGGAGATGCGAGCACATTTGCCTCTAATGTCGTTACGCTGGCCACTGTAAATTCGACCCCCACCAGTTGTGGTACAGCAACCACGACCTGTGTCCTGACAGTCAACGCAAAAGGCTTGGTAACGGCATCCTCCTCAGTCGCTATCACTGGCGGGGGAGGGGGGATCGTTAGCCCGTCTACAAACGGCGCTGCGTTTTGGAATGGAACTTCTCTAACGACAACCCCCACCGGCGGGACCGGAACTCTGTGTCTGGTATCCACTAATGGCGGTGCGCCGACTTTTGGAGCATGCTCCGGATCCGCCAGTACCGCTTGGTCGGGATTGACGGCTCCGTCCTCTAACCTATCTGTTTCCATGGGGGCATACTCCACTACCTTTACCTGGAATTCCTCCACAAGTAGTAACAATCTGTTCAACCTCACCGACGGTTCAAGTAACACGGGAACTGGGTACATGCTCGATGTCAATCTGTCATCGGGTTCAGCGATGAGCCCAGCGCTGTTCGCCGTGAACGGGAACGGAGTCGCAGTTAATAATTCGGGCGATATCGTTGTGGTGGGAACCGGGGGAATCCCGGCCGCCACCATCATATCCGGCGTAATCGCGCCGGCCAGGTTGCTAACGGCAGCCAACACAAACGGTATCGGGTACTATGATGGAACCCACTTCACCACTACGGCTACCGGAGGAGCAGGCACGTTATGCCTGGTTTCTGTTGGCGGCGCTACTCCATCGTTCAGTTCTTGTGCTGGTTCGGCGTCAACGGCTTGGTCGGCCCTTTCTAACCCGACCGGGGCCATGTCGGTTAGTATGGGGTCGAATACCAGCACATTCACCTATGGTGCGGCGACCTCGACCGCCAACCTATTCAATCTGACAGACACATCGTCGAACACTGGAACTGGATATATCTTCAGCGTGAATCTGGCATCCGGTTCAGCCGCGGCGCCGGCCCGATTTGCGGTCAATGGAAACGGAATCGCCATCAACAATTCTGGAAACATAGTGGCGTTGGGTACGGGCGGCAACTGGAATGGCGCGGTGATTGGATCTTCCTACGGCGGAGCCGGTACTGTGCATGGCATCATGCAGGCAAACGGCTCCGGCGTGGTGAGCGCCGTGACAATTGGCACAGGACTGACGCTCTCCGGGGGAACGCTTTCAACCTCCGGGACTTCTGGAGTATGCGGATCGAATACGCAGGTACAATACAATAACAGCGGGTCGTGTGGGGCGAGTTCGACATTTACCTACTCAACGTACACTGACTACCTCGGAATTGGAACCGGAGCGAGCAACTCGGGCATTACACTAGACCGATACCCAGTCACGAACGTATCGCAAATCCAATGGACCGTTTCCGGGAATGGGAATGCCCCTGGTGCATGGCTCGTCGGAAATGACGTAAGTGGACTTTTTGGCATCACCGCCGGGAATACCAATTTAGAAGGGTTAAAGGTAGATTCGGGCGGGGCTGTATATGTCTCAACAGGGTCGACCAATGGTCAACTATCGATCGACAGAGCATCTCCCAGTTACACCGGGGAGATCTTATTCACTAGCGCTGGGTCCGCATATGTGAACGCTGGTAATATAGCCTTTGGAACTTCCCAGTTCGTCCTCAATCCACTCAATAGCAACACCTCATCTGGACCATTGATCGTAGATGGTAATGGCATAACGGTAAACCCATCGATTGTGGTGGGTCAAGGTTCAGCATACCTCGCAGGTCTTACTATCGTCCAGAGTGGGGTGCCGAACGCGGACTTCCTTGATCTCAAGTATGGCAGCACGGTGAATGCCAAAATCGATTCGAATGGAGGCCTGACAGCGTACAATTGCTGTATAGCTTCGCAGTCCAACCCCACGCGAGTTGCGGGTACTATCTATCACAACACAAGCGGCAAGCCGCTATTTGTGACGGTTACCGTAAGCGGAGTTGGCTCTGGATCGTTATGCAGGTTTTATACGGATTCTTCATCATCCCCAACTACCGACGTAGTTGAAGTTATAACCCCAATTGGAGGCGGAGAGGTCCCCGTTACCTTTATTGTCCTGCCGGGGAATTACTACAGAAGCGATTTTTCGGGAGGATTCACCATCGCGGTTTGGACGGAATGGCAATGAAAACTCTATATGTCATACTCCTGATCGCTCTATTTGGGGCGGTTGGTTTATTGATTGGCCCAGGAATCGGTGTTATGCTACGTCCATGAAAACACTCATATCGGTAAGCGTTTTGTTCTTGCTGGTGGCACTCGCGTACTTGGCGGGTGCGCATATCGCTAAAGCGCAACAGCAGACCCAACTTGATTGGGAAATCCTGACGGCCAGAACGCTGACGCTCGAAAAGATTCAGCAGCAGATCCAGCCCATTATCAAGGATCGCGATGAGGCGGCGGGAAGGCTCTGCAGCGCGGCGGGACTGAAGCCAGCAGAGTGCAACATCAACCCGGACACGAGAACGGTCTCCAAACTCGCTCCGAAAGGAAAGTAAATGCCGAATTACACGACGGCCGGCGGCGTAGTGGCACTGCAGCCGGGGGATATCTACCTACTTTTCAACGCGGAATCTCCGACTGCTCCGCAGGCATCAATCCCGTTCGCTACTGGATACAACCCCGGTGGCGGATCCTGTCCGCCAATCGTTTTCACTGCGGAATGGGCCTCCACACCGACAGCAGTGGTCAGTATTTACGGGAGCAATAAGGCTCCAGCCGCAGACTACCACGCATCGGACTGGACACCATCTGCTCTCGGGACCATCAGCACGCAGAGCGGCTATTACGCGGATGCTGGCGGATTTGCCTTCTACCTGGCCGTCCTCACCAGCCAAAGCGCGGGCGGTGCCGTCACAGTCTTGGTGAAGAGGTAAAACGTATATGAAACGACTGCTCTTTCTGTTGGCCCTCGCCGTGGCTGGCAGTATCGCGCAGCCGCTGACGGTTTGCGTTTTGACAGGAACGCAGACGACCGGATACGTCCTGACGGCAACCGATGGGACTACTGGCTGTAGTTGGCAGACTGTGGGAGCGGCGTCCGTCGATGCGAACACTGTCAAGAATGCGGTTTTCCTGAACGATACAGGAACCGCCAATGCGGTGGCAGGGACCACTGCAACGACGTTTCCGGCCTCCTACGCTACCGGACAATGCGTTTCGTTTCTTGCAAATGCTACGAATACCAGCTCCACCACAATCAATATCAATAGCATCGGGGCGAAGAATCTCACCAAGCGAGGTTCGACAGCTTTAGCGGCCGGGAACAAGGTTTCTGGCAATAGTTATTTCGCTTGCTACGACGGAACCGAGTTTCAACTCCTCGAATATACGATCATTGCGGCCGATGTTCCCACTCTCAACCAAAATACAACTGGAAATGCAGCCACGGCTACAGCTTTAGCCTCCGCGCCTTCGCTTTGCACGACTGGCCAGGCGCCGACGGGAATTTTAGCAAGTGGGAATGCTACAGGGTGTGCATCAATTGGTGGCGGAGGCGGCGGTGCGAACGCCAATGGCTACTACTGGGTAAGTCAGTCAACGAATGCCCCGGTCAACGGCGTCAACATTGGTGCCTTGAGCACGGCTCTGCTTAAGATTTTAGTGTCGGGCAGTGTGGCAACTCCAGCCTCCGCAGTTGCCGACACTGACTATGCAGCGGCTCCGGGGGCGTGCGTCATCACGGTTTCAAGCGGCACTGCGACGTGGCCCAATGCGAGCACTGGCAATGGCTCTGGTGGACCGTGCAACCTCTACACTCTGATCCTGACGGCCAACGTGACGGCGAATAGCCCATCGACCGTTCCAGCAGGTCTGGTGACCAATAAGACGTACCAGCTGCAGCTCACCCAAAATTCGACTGGCGGGTACACCTTTGCCTATCCAAGCAATCTGTTGGGCGCGTGCGCAGTCAGCCCGACGCTATCGGTAACCACGACAATCGAAGCTATCTACGATGGGACGAATTTGAATGCGGTGAGTTGCACGACTAGTGACACGCCGACGCTGATTTCTGGCCCAGTGCGTTCAGCCCCTGGAACCCCGGCAAGCGGACTTTCCGCGTGGTTTGATTCCACCGGCCTGAATTTCCAAACCAAGAACACATCCGCTGCAATTTCCGGCACGGCGTTTGCGGCCTCTGCCACCTCGCACCAGTGGATCAATTCATTTACTCCTGGCACGGGTGTTTTTACACTGACACAACCTGCATTTACGGATATCTCCGGTACGGCGACGGCGGCACAGATTCCCGCTGCGCTCTCCAGCACTACCTCCGTCAACGGGACGACAATTCCTTCGGGCGGGGTTACTTTGACGCAGACCGTTGCAAGTGGGACTGTATCGCTTGGGACGACAGCGGTAAGTGCAAATTCCTGTTCTTCGGCTATCACGGCCACGGCCACCGGAACAGCAACTACCGACGCAATCATTGCGACTGCCAACGCCGATCCGTCCGGGGTAACCGGATACAGTCCGTCATCGAGTGGGGCATTTTTCATTTGGGCGTACCCGACTTCGGGAACCGTCAATTTCAAGCTGTGCAATAACACGTCGTCCAGTATCACACCGGGCAGCGCCGTGACGCTCAACTGGAGGGTGGTCAGATGATGCTGCACATTCTGTTCACGCTTTTCAGCACTCTCTGCCAGATTATTCCGCTGGCAGGGCCGACGATGGTCTATGGCGGCGGAACCGTCTCAACCCCGGTTGATTCCCCTGGAACCGGGACGTACTCCAGCGCTCAGACGATCACGATTACATCAACCAATTCAACGTCGATCTACTACACGGTTGATGGTTCGACC
>Ga0182030_10009431_pt1 | contig 19980 bp, 15 predicted proteins | sample 812S3MmetaG_FD_121299 | JGI IMG/M metagenome (GOLD analysis project Ga0182030, IMG submission 121299) | Permafrost microbial communities from Stordalen Mire, Sweden - 812S3M metaG (Illumina Assembly) | ecosystem: Environmental > Terrestrial > Soil > Wetlands > Permafrost | place: Sweden... | reverse complement strand
GCAGCAAAACGCAGTCGGCATCGGCGGCGAGGTGCAACTCATATTTCCTCACGCGGCCATCGCCGGCGGTTATACGCCGTACGGATTCCTGGTGTCGACCTTCACCGCCCGCGGCACATTCAGGCCGGGCAACGGCCCCATCACCTTCAGCGTCGCCCGCGATCCGGTCAGAGACAGCCAGCTCTCCTATGCCGGTCTTCGCGACCCGGCGGGCAGCACCCTCGCCCACCAGGGACAGGTATGGGGCGGCGTTATCGCCAACCAGGGCAACGTGCAGTTTGCGCGCGGCGATGCGACGTCGGGTTTCTACATGAGCGTGGGCGGGCAGTACCTGACCGGCTCCAACGTGGAGAACAACACCCGCATCGACGGCAACGGCGGCGCCTACTGGCGTTTGTTCACCGCGCCGGAGTACGGCAATCTGAGCATCGGCGTGAACTTTTTCGCGATGCACTACGACAACAACCAGAACGCGTTCACGCACGGCATGGGCGGGTACTTCAGCCCTCAGGGATACTTTCTGGGCAATGTTCCCTTCACCTTTGTGGGCCACTACGGAACCAACTGGCACTACAATGTTGTGGCTGGGCTGGGCGTGCAGGCATTCCAGGAAGACCGGACGCCGCTTTGGCCGCTGGCATCTGACAAGCCGATCGAAACGGCCCAGAACAATCCCATGCTGCCGGACATGACGAATGTCGGCGCCAACTACGACCTGCGCGGCCAGGTGGCCTACCAGATAAGCCCGCACTGGTTCGCCGGCGGGTTTTTCGGCGCCAACAACACCCGCAACTACAGTTCGGCTTCGGTCGGCTTCTCGATTCACTACATGTTCCGCCCGCAGCCTTCAACGGCGGTTGGGCCTACCGGAATCTTCCCGAGCGACGGCTTGCGGCCATTCACGGTGCCATAAAGTCGGGTCAGTACCGGCCTTCGGGAAAGGGGAATGCATCCATAGGCGCACGACTAGGGCGCAGTTACTTTCGAATAGCAGTCATGCAGTCGCGACGATCAAAACGACGCCTATTTCGTGTGGGAAATAGAAAGGACCTTGCCGTCTCGCTGCCGCAGTTCAATCTTTGCGACACCTCCAACACATATGTGGGTCCTTCCGCCTTTTCCATCGCTGCACCATAAGGTCCCAAATACGCTCCATACGCCTCCGGTTAATTCCGCCCTAAGTGGCTTTTCGGCATCGATCTTCTTCTTCCCATAGGTATCTGATAATAATCGCTCGGCAATCTTCAACGCTGTCTCCTCATCAGGTATGCGAGGCACGTTGACCTGCGCCGGCTGCTGCGCAGATGCGCTGAGCGCGACCAATAGCATTGCGGCTTGAATCGTCCTTTTCATGGCCCTGAGTTTACACCTTTGCCATCCCGTGCAGTCGTGTCGCCATTCCGGAAATCACCGTCCAGAAGCCTGCCTTACTTCATCATTCCATCTTCAACTTCTATCGTTCGCCCAGCCCGAGCGGCCTATCTTTACGCTCAGCGGATTGCACCTCCTCCCCGCTCTGTTGAAGAACGGTCACGGACGGTAGTCCGGGACTTCAATCCGGGTGTAATCCCAGACGGCTCGCGCGGACTCTACTGGTTAAGGAAAAAGACAATGCGCTGGCCATGGCGCGAAGGGAGACACCTCAGGGGCTAAAGCCCGGTATTTTTTAGGGTCACTTACGGCCCGACTAAAGTCGTGCCCTGTTACAAGACCGTTGAATTTCGTGGCCAGGATAAGTTCCTCCGCGGGCTGTTTGGCCCCTGGGGTGTGCTCACCATCTTCTCCAAGAGACTGTGGTGTCTGTCGAATTCCGTAGTCTTTTTGATCCCTGTTCCCCGCCACGGCAGGTCTCTGACCTGTTCCCTGTCTTTCTCCCGCCTTCGTGTTATACGCCGGAAACACGGCGCATGTTAGCGTCACACTGAGGAGAATTCCGTGACTCTCATCAACTTCCTGGCCAAGCAATTTATCGGCGTCATTGAGTGGAACGAACCCGAGGACGGCATCCTTGCCTATCGCTACCCCATGCGCGATCTCGAGATTCAGAACGGGGGACAGCTTACCGTCACCGAGTCGCAGGTGGCCGCGTTCGTGAACGAAGGCAGAATCGCCGATGTCTTCGGCCCCGGCCTGCACACGCTCAATACGCGGAATCTGCCCATCCTGACCGACCTGATGAACTGGGACAAGGAATTCGAGTCTCCCTTCAAGTCGGAGGTCTACTTCTTTTCGACGCGCCTGCAGATCGATCAGAAGTGGGGCACGGCGACGCCGATTACCATTCGCGACCGCGAGTTCGGCGCGGTCCGCCTGCGCTGCTTCGGCATCTACTCCTACCGCATCGCCGACCCGAGCGTCTTCTTCAACCAGGTGAGCGGCACCCGCGACGTTTACTTCACCGCCGACCTTGATGGGCAGTTGCGCGACACCATCCTCGCCCACATGACGGCAGCCTTTGCCACCAGCAACGTTCCTTTCCTCGATCTCGCGGCGAACCAGGCTGAGCTGGCCGAAAAAATCAGCGAGAAGGCACGGCCCTCCTTCACGGCGCTCGGCCTGGAGCTGAACCAGTTCGTCGTGGAGAATGTCTCGCTGCCCGAAGAGCTGGCCAAGGTCCTAGACCAGCGCATCGGGATGGGCATGGTGGGCGACGTCGGCCGTTATACACAATACGCCGCGGCGGAGTCGCTGGACCTGGCTGCCGCCAACACTGGCGGAGGCGCGGGGGTAGGCATGGGACTCGGCGCTGGCGCTGCCGTAGCGCAGGTGCTTGCCGCCTCGTTGAAATCGCCGGTTGCCGCCGCTGCTGCTTCGGCTTCGACTGCTCCCGCCGCTACAGACACAAAGTTCTGCATCGAGTGCGGCAAGCCGATTCCAGCCCGCGCGAAGTTCTGCGCGGAGTGCGGAAAGGCGCAATGAACTGTCCCTCCTGCGGCGCTCCGATCACGCTCAGGCCGGATACGGAGGGCTACAAGTGCGAGTACTGCCACGCCGTCTTCTTTCCCGGCGAGGAGGACGACGGCGTGCAGGTATCGAACGATCCGTCCGAACTGGCCGATCAAACCGACCCGGGCCTGGCCTGCCCGCTCTGCCGCGTGCCGCTGGTTAAAGCGACCGTTGCGAAGGTCCCCGTCCTCTATTGCAAGGAGTGTCACGGGCTGCTGCTTCCCATGCAGGTGCTGGAGGATTTGGTTGACGAACTGAGAAGTGCCCGCCCCACTCCGGCGGTGCAGACCCCGCCCGACCGTGGAGACCTGAAGCGGGCGATCCGATGCCCCCGGTGCAATCAGCGCATGGATACCCATTTCTATGCGGGGCCCGGCGACGTGATTGTCGACTCCTGCGATGGGTGCCTGCTTCTCTGGCTTGATCGCGGGGAACTGACGCGGATTGCGCACGCTCCCGATGAGGACGATGAGAAGGGGCCGGATTGGTCCTGATCCCTGGCGAGTCTCGCGGGCGGGAAGCTCTCCAACGGGCTTTTCCAGGCGGGAAGACACTTGATTTCGCGCTCCGTTCAGGGGGCATTTTTCGGGGCCAAAAACGGGACTTTTCGAGGCTAAAGCGGCATTTTTTGACAAGAAACGGGGTAAAAACGGGCAGTACTGTTTACAGATGAGTAACGGGGTCCAATTTTCAAGTCATTCATTTTTTGGATGTTAACCTCGCCAAGGTTACCTTTGATATACCCCTGCGGGGTATAGGGGGTACGGTGTACGTGGATTTTGAGGTGAAAACGGAGCATTGCGGACCGGGAATCCGTCTGAGTTTGCCGCCGGAGAGTGGAGGAGGTTCATATCCCCATTGTGCGCGGGCGGGCGGCAATTATCGGCAAGGCAGGGAACAGGGAATAGGGACTTACCCGCGGCGGGACGGAGCTCAGCCACGGCGCAGGGGCTTGTTCATCGGGACTACCTGCACGGTGACGTCGCGGACTTCGGAGAGAAAGCGGTTGAGCACGGAGCCGCCCCACAGGATGTCCCAGCGCGAACGGGCGGACTGGCCAAAGACCACGTGGGAGATGCTCTCCTGCTGGGCGAAGCGGATGAGAGCGTCGGAGACGTTGCGGTCGGTGAGGTTGACGACCTTGGCGCCCAGGTCCCGAGCCATGCGCTCGTACTCTTCAAGGCGGTGAAAGGCCTCCGGATCGCCGTGGCCCTTGTCGTCGTCGGGGCGCGCGACGTAGACGGCATACCAGTTGCTGGCCAGGCGGCCGGCCACGCGTGCGCCCACGCGCAGCAGCCGCTCGGTGCCGGGCCGCGCGCTGAGGCAGACCATGACCTTCTCCGGGATGGGCGCCTGTTCCAGTCCCTGTGTGCGGCGATACTCGCTGGCGCGGCTGCTTACCTGCTCGGCGGTGGTGCGCAAGGCAAGTTCGCGCAACATGTTGAGGTTGCCCTTGCGGAAGAAGTTGGCCAGCGACTGCTCGACCTTTTCCGCGGCGTAGATCTTGCCCTGGCGCAGGCGGGAACGCAGTTCGTCCACGGTCACGTCGACGTTCACAACTTCGTCGGCGCGCTTGAAGAAGTTGTCGGGGACGGTCTCGCGGATGACGGTATTCGCGGAGCGGTTGACAGCGTCGTTCAGCGTCTCAAGGTGCTGGATGTTGACGGCGGTCATGACGTTGATGCCGGCTTCCAGCAGTTCGAGAACGTCCTCGTAGCGCTTTCGGTTCTTGCTGCCGGGGACGTTGGTGTGGGCCAGCTCGTCGACTACCACGGTGTTGGGATGGCGGGCGACGATGGCGTCGACATCCATCTCTTTCAGGTTGACGCCGCGGTAGGGGATTACGCGCTGGGGCACGAGTTCGAGATCGCGAATGCGGGCTTCGGTTTCGGCGCGGCCATGGGACTCGACCAGGCCGATGACCACATCGACGCCCAGCTGGTGCTTCATGCGGTAGGCGTCGCTGATCATGTCGTAGGTTTTGCCCACGCCCGGCGCGGCGCCAAGATAGATGCGCAGCCTGGCTGCTTCCGGCTTTTTCTCGATCACTATCTCCGCCATGGGTCAGCCCACCTCGACGGGATGCCGGACATCATCCAAAACGGCTACCGGAAGAGTGAACCGGAACGTGGTCCCGTGGCCCAGGCGGCTCTCGACAGCGATCTGGCCGCCCAGAGACTCGACCAGACGCCGAACCATCGCCAGACCGAGCCCCGATCCTTGCTCGGAGAAGGTATTGAAGCGGTCGAAGATGGTGCCCAGCCGCTCGGCCTCGATGCCGCGGCCGGTGTCGCGCACCGTGAATTGGACGAAATCCTTGGTCTCTTCGGCGGCCAGAAGGATCTCTCCGTCGGGCGGCGTGTAGCGGATGGCATTGGAGAGCAAGTTGTCGAGGATGGAACGCAATGCGCGCCGGTCTGCCTTGACCACGGACAGGTCGGCGTAAGCACTAACATCAACACGAATGTGTTTCTGAGTAGCCTCGTCGCACATGCGGTCGCGGGCTTCTCCAAGAGCCCGCACCGGGCGCAGACGTTCGAGTTTAAACTCACGTTTGCCGGAATCCAGTTCGGCTACTTCGATCAGATCGCGCATCAGATCGTCGAGTTTCTGGGCCTCGTTTCCGGCGGAGGCAATGAGCTCGGCCTGCATGGGGAGCAGCTCTCCCCCGAAGCCCTGCGCCAGTGCGTAGAGGCCACGGCGCAACTGCAGGAGTGGGTTGCGCAGCTTGCGGCTGGCGACGGCGATGAATTGGGTTTTGAAGCGGTCGGTATCTTGCAGGGTGGTGACGTCTTCGAGGGTCGTTACGGTCCCGAGCAGACGTCCTTCGGAATCGCGCATGGGCGTGGTTCGAAGGCGGTAGCTGCGCTCCTGCTTGCCAATGCGCATGGGCAGCAGGGAGGCTTCGTCTTCAGTGGCCACGGCTTTTTGCATGGAGACGGCGTCGCGGATGGCGTTCAGGATTTTGTCTCCGCCGGGCGTATTCGCCAGCGCCATGCGGTCGCCGGCAACTGCGCCAAGAAGCTCGCCGGCCGCCTGATTCACTTTGAGCACGTGTCCCTTGCCGTCGGTTACGATGATGGGCTCAAAGATGGATTGAAGCACCGCGTCGGAGAGTTGAAACTCCATCTGGCGGCGGCCGGCTTCGGAATCGCGAAGCTCGCGGAGTCTGACCGCGATGCGGCTCAGTTCACTGGCCAATACGCCAAAGTCGTCGCGGCTGCTCCACTCGACCCGGTGTTCCAGATTGCCCTGGGCGATGCGATGGGTGTCGCGAGCCAACATGCGGATGGGACTCAGCACAAAGTAGATGGTTCCGACCGCAACCACGAATGCGGCAAAGAGAAATGCATAGGCCAGGGTGGACAGCCCGGCCGCAGCCAGAACGCGGTGCGTTGCGGCGACCAACCCGGCCATGAGACAGGCGAGTAGCGCGCAGCCGATAATCAGTCGCTGGGTAAGGTTGAGCATTGCCCGGTCTCCGTGCCGGTGGCAGGTATCTAAATCATTCTCGCGGAAATGGCTCGAATGCGCAAAGGGGGAAAACAGTGAACAGCGAACAGTGGACAGTGAACAGCACTGGCTTATTCCTGACTACCGCGCTCTGTCCACTGCGCACTGTTCACTGCTTTCACGGAATCCGACATACGGCTAGGGCGCCATTGTGCCAGTGGCAGGCGAGGCCTTCGGGTTGAGGATAGGAGACCAGCACCCAGTCCACGCCAAACTCGGCATTCAACCGCTCAAAGTCCGCAAGGCCAAAGTCTTTCCAGCCCTGCTGGGCTTCGACCTGGCGATCCCAGACCGGACCGAGTTCGGGAACCTGGGTCACAACCGCTGTATCCTTGACGGCATCGGCTAGCTGGCTGCGCTCAGCGAGGGCGCGGAAGCTGTGGAAGTCTTCGCCGGGCAATTCGACATAACGCGGATCGAGAGCGAAGTAAGCGTTGGTGGGTGTATTGGCCCGAATCCAAGCAAAGGCTTGGAGCCACGGATTGGTGGGAGCGCGTCCCGGCCACTCGATGTGCTGGCTACCGCCGAACTCGGCGCGCTGGGCGGCGAACATTGTGCCGTTGAAGACGAGCAGAAACACCGCCCAACGCCAGACTGAAGTCTTCAGCAGGTGCTTTCCGATCAAGCTGCCGCCGACGAGGGCCAGGAAGAAATAGACAATTTGAAGGTAGCGCATGGGCTGCAAGGGCGTGAGCCGGACGAGAGATGGAGAGGCCAGCACGAGCATGGCGAGGGCCTGCTGGAAGACTCCATAGGCGAAAACAGCCAGCGCAAATCGGGCCAGGACGGTTTCCCGATGCTTGCGCGCGTGGCGCCAAAGCAGCCAGAAAAGAAACAGAGGGGCCACGACGCCAAGCCACTCGTACCAGGTCCACTTGTAGAGGAAACAGTAAGCGCGCGTATCCAGGGCCTTCTTCCAGAGCGGGTTCGGCGGCTCGAGGATCCAACCCAGGGGGACAAACGCGCCCAATGCCGAGGAAGCGCTGGCATAACGAATGGAGCTGAGCCAGAGGTACGCGGGCTCCGATAAGGCGACGGTGAGGAAGAAGCAGAAGGAAAGGCCCATAGCGGCCATGATGGGATGCATCAAGAAGGCCAGCAGCAGCAATGGCGCGGCCTGAGCGCGCTTCCCCGCCACGATTCGCGAGACGGCCAGCAGGATGAGGGCGGCGGCCAGATTACGCGGGTGCAGATGCTGGTCGACCAGGAACAGTGCGGTTCCGGTGACGGGGAGGGTAAACATGGCGGCGACCAGGGCGACGCCTGCCCAGTGCGCGCGCTCTTCGGTAAACAGCCTTCGGGCGATACTCCAGCAGGCAAAGAGGATCAGCCAAATCGATACGAACTGCCAAAGCAACTCCGTAACCGCAACCGGAATGCCGGTTAGGTGCACGAAACCGGCAATCCATCTGTCGAAGAAGGTGGCCTGAAGCTGGAGACGGAAGAACTCGGCGTCGTGGGGGTAGAGCGGTGGATTCAGGTTGCTTTTGACGGCGGAGAGATAGACGCCGTCGTCCTCGACGCCGGGATGATATCCCATGACGGCGAATCCGAGCATCGCGAAGACCAGGATCAACAGGAGGTTGACCGGTGAATTGCGTCTTAGTAGCATGACTCCCGTATACTCAGGCTCAGCATGTCGTCGACATTAATAGACAAATCCTACATGCAGTTAGACGGACCCGCAACGGACTTGATGACATCGGCGGAGCAGGAAAAGTCTACCCATGAAAAGCTGGCGCTGACAATCCCCACCTTGCGTGAGGCCGAGAATATCCACGGCGTGCTGGACCATGTGCGATCGGTTCTCGATCCATTGAGTATTCCTTACGAGATCCTGGTTGTCGATGACGACAGCCGCGACGGGACCGAGGAGATCGTTTCGGCAATTGCACAGGATGATCCGCGCGTTAGACTGCTGGTGCGCAAGGGGCAGCGCGGCCTGTCGGGGGCAATACTCTACGGATGGGAAAACACCAGCGCGGCGATTCTCGGCGTGATGGATGCGGATTTGCAGCATCCACCGGAGCTGCTTCCCAAGCTGGTCGCCTCGATCGAAGCGGGTCACGATCTGGCGATCGGGAGCCGTTACATCGCCGGTGGGCGCCTGGGAGACTGGAATCCGATTAGAAAGCTGCTCTCCGTCGCGGCGGTGTGGGTGACGTGGCCCATTCAAAGAAGGGGACTGTACGCCAAAGACCCCATGTCCGGGTTTTTTCTGGTCCGCCGCGAGTGCGTCGAAGGGGTTCAATTCCAACGCTCGGGTTTCAAGCTTTTGCTGGAGGTTCTGGTGCGCGGCCGCATTCGGTCGGTGGAAGAGATTCCGCTGGCCTTCGGTCAGAGATACCGGGGTGGGAGCAAAGCCAGCTTCAAAGTCGCGGTCGATTATGGGCGTCTGCTGGCGAGGCTCTACGCGAGCCGGATTGGTTTGATGCGGGACTAGAGCAGATTCGTAAACAGTGTAGACCAAAAGGGCCTTCCCTCAGGGGCTAAAGCCCATCGATTTTATTGGCGTTTTGCGGCACGGCTGAAGCCGTGCCCTTTCAAAACTGGTCTACAGCAAATACAAAAATGCTCTAGTTGCGGCCTATACCGCCGGCAAGAGCATTCGCAGCAGGAGAAACGCTGCTACGCCCGCGAAGAACACCAGAGCCATGCGGATGCCTGGTTCGCGGTTGACCTCGGGGACCAGGTCTGTGGCGCCAACATAGATGGCCACGCCGGCCGAGATGGGCAATCCGTAGGTCAGCCAGGCAGGCACCACCTCGATGACCAGCACGCCCAGCAGAGTGGCCGCGGCCAACCCTACCGCCGAGTAAAGAGCTGCGCTCCGGCTGCGCCCGCTGGCCAGCATCACGGAGGCCATGGTAAATCCCTCAGGCGCCTTGTGCAGAAAAATGGCGAGAAAGATGAGCCAGCCCAGCAGATTGGAGACGACAAAGCCGGAGCCGATCGCAACACCGTCGAAGAGGGCATGAACGCTGAGGCCGATCAGGACGGCGTTACCCGTATGCCGGGTGACCAACTCGCCGCGATGGGTTTCTTCGCCGTAGTGGAAATGGGCGCTGATGGTGTGTTCCAGCAGGTGCACGATACAGTAGCCGGCCATGATGAGGATTGGGCCCAGACGCGGACTGAGACGAAAGCTCTCGGGCGCCATTTCGAGCAGTGCGACAGCCATCAGGAAGCCCGCGCCCAAGGCCACAAAATAGCGCAGATAACGCTCGATGCCCTTGGCACGGACGAGTACCAGGCCGCCGGCAACGTCGGCCATGGCGGCAATGGTGCCGAGAATGAGGGAGACTTTCAGCATCGGCATCAGCCGCTGTGCCGGATGTGCATGACGTCGCCGTCCTGAACGATGTATTCCTTGCCTTCCAGGCGCAGCGTGCCTTTGGAGCGGGCCGCTGCTTCGGAGCCGGCTTCCAGCAGCGCATCCCAGCGGATCGTCTCAGCGCGGATGAAGTGGTGTTCGAGATCGGAGTGAATCGCCCCCGCTCCCTGCGGAGCCTTCGAGCCCACGGGAATCGTCCACGCGCGGCACTCGTCTTCGCCAGCGGTGAAGAAGCTGATGAGGCCCAGTAGCTCATAGCTCTTGCGGATCAGGCGCACCAGGCCGCTTTCGTGCAGGCCGTAGCTGCCCAGGAACTCCGCGGCTTCCTCGTCGTCCATTTCGGCCAGTTCGGCCTCGACCTTGCCGCAGATGGCGGTAGCGCCGGCGTTGGGCCGGTGGGCCACCTCGTCGAGCTTGAAGCGGCTCACGGCTGCATCCAGGTCGGCGCCGAGAGTGGTGCTTTCGCCGATATTCAGCGCGTAGAGGATGGGTTTCTGGCTGAGGAACATGAAGCCTTTGATGAGCTTCTTCTCCTCGTTGGTCATTTCCAACTCGCGGAGCGGCTGCTCTTTTTCGAGCGCCTCTTTCGATCGCAGCAATAGCGCCTGCTCGTGCTCGAGGTCGTTGGTGCGCCCTTTTTTCAGATCCTTCTCCAGCCGCTCCAAACGCTTCTCGACCTGGGTCAGGTCGCAGATCATCAGATCGAACTCGACGTTCTTGATGTCGCGCAGCGGATCGACGGGGCCGACGTGAGGAATCGACTCCTCCTCGAAGGCGCGCAGCACGTGAATGAGGGCGTCCACCTGGCGCAGGCTGGCGAGGAAGGCGGTTTCCTTCAGCGCTTCCTGCCCGATGGCGGCCACGTCGACGAATTCAACCGAGGCGAACGTGGTCTTTTTCGGCGAGTAGAGCGCGGAGAGTTTTTCCAGGCGCTCGTCGGGCACACGGGCCACGCCGATGTGCTCCTGGCGGGAGTGGCCGCGGTCGTCGAGTTTGGCCTTGGTCAGGATCTTGAAGAGCGAAGTTTTGCCTACCTGGGGCAGGCCGATGATGCCGGTTTTCATGATTTTCCTGTTGGGGCCCGGTCAGAATGGAGCGCGCACGCGAGGGCCTCTACGATGATACAAGAGCAGTTCGTAGTTCGTAGTTCACAGCCGCCGATTCTGGAGCGGAATGCTGCGAACTATGAACTATGAACTGCGAACTGCTCTTATGCCGACTCTGCCCTAGCCACCAGCACCACCGTTGCCAAGCCGAGCAACAGGATGGCCTCCTCCACGAACTCGCTGCGGTAGTGGAGCTTATTGAAGTGAATGCGGCTCGGGTCGGTCGGGGCGGCAGCATCAATCGCTCCGCCGGCGGCGATGCGGTCACGCTCCATGGCGGGGATAATGACAAACTGCGAGAAGCCTGTGAGAGCAATCATGAGCACGACCAGGATCATGGGCGCCAGCACCGCACGCGGCTTGTAAATGGCCCAGACGGGGGCGAGCGCCAGCAGAGCCAGTGCCACCATTCCTGAAACGAGGCCCATGCCATGAAGAATGCCCAGCAAGTGTCCGACGATAGAGCCGGCGGTGTGCGTGTCGGGGCTCAGCGTGGTGAAGGTGATGGCGGCGACGATGGGGAAAAAGATCTCCGCGCCCAGCCAGACGATGAACGCGAGATAGAGAAGAGTGCGGAGGAGAGTCTTCATAAAGGCAGTGGTCAGTGGTTAGTGAGTAGTGGTTAGTGTGGACAGTTGGCAGTATTCTGAATTCAGCTTGTTCAGATTGTAGACCTTGCGGGTCGTCGAAGACTCACGATGGATTTCCGAAGGGATATTCATCGAAGGCCCAGACGTCGCGCGGCGAAAAGGAAACTACCGACTGTTCACGGCCCGATCTGCAGGCTAACCACTACCCACTATCCACTAACCACTGTTTTCTAGCTTTTCTTCAACGCCCGCTTCAGCACGACTTCGAGCGCGGCCTTTACCTCTGCGTATTCCTTGGCACTGATGGTTCCGGAGATCTTTTCGCTTTCCAACGAGAAAAGCTCCTCCTTGAGTGCGCTCAGAAGTGCGGTGCCTTTGGCGGCTGGCGTTGTAGACGGATGATAGGCCGGCGCCTGGCTTTCCGCGACAGAAGCGCCGGCACTTTTTGCAACGGGAGGCGCACCGGCCGGCGCTGCGGTGACCGGTTTGCGCAGCAGGAATGCCGAGGCCGCCGACAGCAGCAACGCCAATGCGCCAAGGATCCACCACTTGTATTTCGAGAGCGGGTCGGGCGTGTTAATGGGGACGCCGATGCCGCCGCCGGGCCTGCCGCCGGTTGTGCCTGCATCCTGCCCGCCGGAATCGCCCTGAGGACCGGAACCGCTTTGGGGTCCGGCCGGAGTACTCTGCGCTTCGCGGGGCATCGACCCCGATCCGGAGACCGTAAACTCGATTGCCTTGCCGGGAACCGCGCTCTTGAGAATGAAGGTCTGGATCCCTGGGTCTTCCTGCACGGCCCGGAAGGACGCTCCGGAACCGGCGGCGAAGGTCATGCTCTTGGGCAGCAGCACGGCGAAGTTGTCGGCGGGCAGAGTCACCACCGAATTAAAGCTATACTTGCCGCTGCTGTAGGGCAGGTCGTAGCCGATCTGGAACAGCGTGTCCTTGTCGCCCTGGTCGGGCTGGATAGGAAAGTCGATCGAGTAGTGTCCCTTGGGGCCGTCCGGGTCCATCTTGACCGAAGTGGGCAGGCCGCCGGGGCGCTGGGCATTGACGTCGTTCAACACCGCGTCTTCCGGCAGCACCACCTCGAAGGATTTCTTGCTCCACTGCGTAGTGGGCGGGGAACTGGTGTTGTGCACAAAGAATCGCTCGTCGACTCTGAGCTGGCCGTTATCGGATTCGGCCTCGATGACATCGGCTTCGATGAAGATGCCCTGGACCTTGGCGGCTACGTCGTAGACCGGGATGTCGCCGGTTCCGCCGCCCTGGGGCGCGGCAATGAAATAGCCGGCGCCCTGGTGGGTGACGCGGATCAGATAAGGGCTGCTGCCGGGCAGGTTCAGCGAATAGCGTCCGTGGGCGTCGGTGGTGGTGTGGGCCAGTTCGTTCATGCCGGACATGGGCGCGACCAGTACCACCGGATCGCCGCCGGCGGGTTTGCCGGTGGTCTTGTCGGTTACCGTGCCGGTGACGGTTGCGGCTTGTGCCAAGGCGGCGGAGAACAGCAGGCTCAGAGCAAAAATGCGAAGAAAGGATTCAGTCGATTTCATGGTTGTGAGGTCTTTCTATGAGTTTAACGTTGGCTCGTCACGAGAGGAGGGAAAAAGCAACCGCAGATCCTTCGATTCGTCCGCCGCGGCGGACTCGCTCAGGATGACAGTGCGTGCAAGAGTTCAGGCTTGCTGCAGGTAGTCGATTTCGGCCAGTAGCTGGGCGGTCTCATTTTCAAGCAAGGCGCGCTGCGCGTTGAAGTCCTCTTCAGGGTATTTGCCGGCGCGGTACTCGAAGTTGAGGTCGCGAAGATTCTCGTAGAGCTGCTCCTTGGCCTCCAGCAGGTAGTCGAGGCGCGTCTTCTCTCGCTGGCTGGCGAATATGTTCTCAGGCCAGAAGGTGTAGACGAGGAGTGCGAACAGGAGAAACAGCCCGGCGATCAGGCCTTGAGTTTCTGTCATGATTTAGAAGCCTCCTTCGCTGCCGGTTTCACGGCGAATTGTCTCGCGGCGCTCGCGGTCGGCCGGGTCGTCGATTGGAGAGTTAAGAGCGGCAGCCTGGGATTCCGCACTGGACAAACCCGCCCATCGCCGGATGAGAAGAATGGTGCCCAGCAGCGCCGCGCCGAAGACGGCGAAGGGAGCGATCCAGGCCACAAGGTTAAAACCCTCCGTAGTGGGAGCGGCCAGAACGGTGGCGCCGTATTTGGCGCTGAAGGCGGAGAATATCTGCTTGTCGCTCATGCCGGAGGCCATGTCGGCGCTTAGTTCGCTTAGCTCCTGCCCGGAGGAGGGGCAACCGACATGGTTGCATTCGCCGAGAAGCTCGGAGCATCCGCAGGTGCACATGAGGCGGTGGTTCAGGTCATGGTAGCGGGCGCCGGCATCGGTCGCGCCCAGCGAGAAGCAAACGGCAATGGCTAATACGAGAGCTTCTGCCGATTTAATCCAGAAGGCCGCGGGTTTGGTGCGGGCGGGGCGACTCTTGCTGTCCCACTCATTTCGCAAAGTGCGCGAAATGAATGGGGCACCCAGCTTAAATGGGACACCCAGGATTTTTTCGATTATCGAGGCGAAACGTGTGGGAGCACCCATCAGTCGCCTCCTTTGAACGCCGGTTCGGTGGGCGCGGGGCGCGTCGCGGGCACGCGTAAGGAGGCAGTCGCCGGACTAAGGCTTGGAACCAGCGCCACGAACGTACCGAAGATCAGGATCACGACGCCCGCCCAAATCCATCCGACCAGTGGATTCAGAAAGGCCTTGATGATCGGCTGGTTTGTGCTCGGATTGGTCCCTTCGTAGACGACATAAAGATCCCAACTTGGAATCGAGTGAATGGCCACCATGGTCTGCGGCTGGTCGCTGGCCAGGTAGACGCGCTTCTCGGGAGTCATCTGGAACTGCTTCTTGCCGTCCCTGTAGACGTCGAGCATGGCGTATTCGGAGTTGAAGTTAGCATTCGAGTCCTGTGTGGCGCCGACCTGAACAAGCGTGTAGGGGCCAATGATCAACTTGTCGTTGAGGCCCATCTCTTGCTCCTGGTTTGTATTGAAGGCCGAGCCCGCCAGCCCCACTACGACAATCACAACCCCGATGTGAATGATGTATCCGCCGTAACGGCGGGTGTTGCGGCGCGTGAGCAGCCAGGTGGCGACCGCCAGATTGCGGCCGGTCTGCCGGGAGATGACGCCCGCGCCGCGCAGGAACTCGGAGAGAATGGCGGTCATCACGGCGGCGCACATTGCGAAGGCCACCACCGCGTAGAAGCTTCCGCTGGAAAACGATCCGTCTTTCCAGGGATTCACGCCTACGGCCAGGCAGACGATCACCGTGGCCCAGAGAGCGAAAACCGGCAGCACGAAGTTGCGGCGAATGCTCTTGAACGATGTTGCGCGCCAGGGCAACAGCGGCCCCACGCCGGTGAGAAAGAGCAGGAACAGGCCGATGGGCACGGCGACGCGGTTGTACCACGGCGCGCCGACGGTGACTTTATTTCCCACCACGTATTCGCTGAGGATGGGGAAGAGAGTTCCCCACAGGATCACGAAGCAGGCGGTGAGCAGCACCAGGTTATTGAAGAGAAAGCTGGACTCGCGGCTGACCAGGGACTCGACACGATGTTCGCCCTTGAGGTGGCTGCGCTGCAGCACGTAGGTGAAGATGCAGACCGCGAGCACGATTCCCATGAAGACGACGAACCATGTGCCGATGGACGATTGCGCGAAGGCGTGCACGGAACTGACCAACCCGGCGCGGGTGAGGAGCGTGCCCAGCATGGTGAGCAGAAATGTGGAGAAGATGAGCCAGACGTTCCAGCTCTTCATCATGCCCTTCTTCTCCTGCATCATCACGGAGTGGAGAAAGGCGGTGCCGGTGAGCCAGGGCATGAAGCTGGCGTTTTCGACCGGGTCCCAGCCCCAGTAGCCGCCCCAGCCGAGCACGGCGTAGGCCCAGTGCATTCCGAGAAAGATGCCGCAGGTGAGGAACAGCCAGGTGACCATGGTCCAGACCCGCGTGACTTTGATCCATTTCTCACCGGGATAGCGCATCATGAGCGCGCCCAGCGCAAAACAGAAGGGGATTGAGAAGCCGACATAGCCCAGATAAAGCATGGGCGGATGAATCACCATCTCCGGGTACTGCAGCAGAGGATTCAGGCCGTTGCCATCGTCGGGAATGGCGCCTCGGTACAACGCGAAGGGCGGCGCCGCGAAGTTGAGGATCAGCAGAAAGAAGACCTGGATGCCGGCGAGAATTGTCCCGGCGTAGGCATAGAGTTTGACGTCCGTCTTATGAGTCAGCCGGAGGACAAAACCGTAGGTTCCCAGCAGCCAGGCCCAAAGGAGCAGCGAACCTTCCTGGCCGCTCCACAGGGCGGAGAACTTGTAGGGCCCCGGCAGGGCTCGATTCGAGTGCTCCATGATGTAGGTGATCGAGAAGTCGTTGGTAAAGACAGACCAGATGAGGGCGAACGCAGCGCCAGTGATAGCCAGGAAGCCGGCGATGCCGGCGCGGCGCGCGGTATCGGCCAGCCGCTCGGGGGAGATGCGGGCCGGCTGTCCGGTGGCGATGAGACGAAGCGCAACCGTCCCGGCCAGAAGATTGTAGGCGGCCAAAGCCAGCGCGATAAGAAGAGCAAAACTACCGAAAGCTGCCATTATGATTCCGACTCCACGTTGATTCTCGCACGAAGAAGGGGAGTTAGAGCAATTCCAGGATTACCGTACCCCGGCAGAATTCATGCGGGGTTGCCGCTCCCTGGTAATCGCGTCAACTTTGCGAATTGCCCTCGAGGTATATCAACCCTGGAATTGCTATAGCGCGAATTCCAACGACCTGATTCTCAATCCATTATAGGCTGTCAGCGTGTGATTTGGCTCACACCTTTGGTGGAAGACGGGACCAAGGCAGGCATGGAAACGATCTAGCGTAGATCAGGCAGTTTTTCGTTCGGTTTGTCCCAGCAATCGACTGGCCAGTGTCAGCATTTGTTCAGCCAGGATCGGGCGGGGAAGGTAGCGGATATTCTCTCCGGAGTATTTCGCATGGTCATCGCTGGAGTCGCCTAGCACCAGGACAGGCAGGGAAGGCATTCGAGTGCGTACCTCGGCGACAAACGCGGGTCCGCCGATGCCGGCCGGGTGGTGTCCTGAGATGACCAGGCCAAGGCTTCCGGCGAACTGAGGCTGTTCGATCATGCAGAGCGCTTCGGCTGCGTCGGCTACCCGAAGGACGTCTGAGAATCGTTTTTCCAGGATGGATTTTCTCGCAAACGCCTGGAGTGGATCGTCGTCCACCAAGAGAATTGTCAACACACACCCCAGGACTTGCGCAGCTTTTAGAACGGTTGCGCGAATCTATTTACTATCTGAAGGCTTAGGATGTTGTGGCCGAGGATATCGTTGCCTGAGACAGGGAAGGATTAGCCGAAGAGGAACTCCTTGTCGCGCAGTTCTTTGATGGAATCGCGGAGGCGGGCGGCCTTCTCGAACTCGAACTTCTTGGCGGCTTCGCGCATCTGGGTTTCGAGCTTTGCGATATAAGCGTCAAGTTCGGCCTGTGAGGCGAATTCGGGCAGATCCGCGGTCTCTTCGTCGGAGATGTCGCCGTACTCGGCTTTGAGGATCTGTGCCAAGCCCATGTCCATGGTATTGATGATCGATTGCGGCGTGATGCCGTGCTCCTCGTTGTAGGCGCGCTGGACGGTGCGGCGGCGATCGGTTTCATCTATCGCCCGGCGCATGGAGTCGGTCATGCGGTCGGCGTAAAGGATGGCGCGGCCCTCCAAATGTCTCGCCGCCCGGCCCATGGTCTGGATGAGCGAGCCGGCGGAGCGGAGGAAGCCTTCCTTGTCGGCGTCGAGAATGGCGACCAGCGAGACTTCCGGCAGGTCGAGGCCTTCGCGAAGCAGGTTGATGCCGATAAGGGCGTCGTACTCGCCCCGGCGCAGGCCGGCCAACAGCTTTACGCGTTCAAGGGTTTCGATCTCCGAGTGCATGTACCTGCAGCGGACGCCGACTTCTGTATAGTAGCCGGCAAGGTCTTCGGCCATGCGCTTGGTGAGGGTGGTCACGAGGACGCGCTCGTTGCGCTTTGCCCGGTCGCGGATCTCGGCTAACAGGTCGTCGATCTGCCCCTTTACGGGACGAATCTCAACCTCTGGATCAACTAATCCCGTGGGCCGGATCACCTGCTCGACGACCACTCCGGCGGAGCGGGTCAGTTCATAAGGTCCGGGCGTGGCGGAGACATAGATGGTCTGGTGGATGCGATTTTCGAATTCCTCGAACTTCAAAGGGCGGTTGTCGCGGGCCGAGGGAAGACGGAAGCCGTAGTCGACCAGGTTCTGCTTGCGGCTCTGATCGCCGAACCACATGCCGTGAACTTGTGGGATGGTGGCATGGCTCTCGTCCACGAAGAGAAGGAAATCGCGCGGGAAGTAGTCGAGCAGCGTAGGCGGCGGCTCGCCGGGCAGCCTCCCGGAGAAGTGCCGCGAGTAATTCTCGATGCCGTGGCAGTAGCCCATCGACTTGATCATTTCGAGATCGAAGCGGGTGCGCTGGTGAATTCGCTGCGCCTCGACCATGCGGCCCTCGGCTTCAAGCTCGGCCACGCGCTCGTTCAACTCGGCGAGGATGGTGTCGATGGCCAGGGCCTTGCGCTCGGGCTGCACGACGTAATGGCTCTTGGGATAGATGGGCAGCCGCGAATACTTCTGCTTGACGGTGCCGAAGAGCGGATCGATCTGCGAGAGGGACTCGATCTCGTCCCCGAAGAGCTCGATGCGGTAAGCGGTCTCGTCGTAGGTGGGGAAGACCTCGATCACGTCTCCGCGGACGCGAAAGGTCCCGCGGCGGAAGTCCGTATCGTTGCGCTCGTAGAGGATCTCGACCAGGCGGCGCGTGATGTCTTTGCGGCTGATGTGCTGGCCTTTTTCGAGCAGCAGCAACATGCCGTAGTATGCTTCCGGCGAGCCGAGGCCATAGATGCAACTGACCGAGCTGACGATGATGGAGTCGCGGCGCTCGAACAGGGAACGAGTGGCGGAGAGGCGCAGCTTGTCGAGCTCCTCGTTGATGGTGGCTTCTTTTTCGATGTATAGGTCGCCGGCGGGGATGTAGGCTTCGGGCTGGTAGTAGTCGTAGTAGCTGACGAAGTATTCGACCGCGTTCGAGGGGAAGAACTGCTTGAACTCGTGATAGAGCTGGGCGGCGAGGGTCTTGTTGTGGGCCAGGATGAGGGCGGGGCGGTTGGACGCTTCGATGACTTTGGCCATGGTGAAGGTCTTGCCGGAGCCGGTGACGCCGAGGAGGACCTGGTGCTTTTCGCCGGCGGCGAGGCCGTTGACGAGTTCGTCGATGGCGCGGGGCTGGTCGCCCTTGGGTTTGTAGGTGGTGACCAGTTGGAAGTCCATGGAGGGATTATACGGCAAGGGCGAAGATGCGGCGAAGAAAATGCGGCGGATACGCGGAATTATTTGCGGCGAAAAGTGGGCCGCCTGCTTCCATCCCCGTCACTGATCTTATCTAAACTCTCGAGTTGCTAACGTTGCAATCAGACTCTCTTCGGAACCGAGCAAGGAAAAGGCATTCAGGTTGTGCTCATCGAGTAGGGCAAGAACCTTGGGACGCTCAGTTAAGGGAATTGCGAATTTCCAGCAATACGCCTGCTGACGAGGCCCCCTCTCGAAAACGGAATCATAGCTTTCAAACCGCCACTCATCGTGGAAGCTTAGGCACGCAGTGTATTCGCTCTGCTGCAAAATGTGTCGCCGGTGTGTCTTGACGAACGGGCCCAAAAAATAGACCACGTCCATCCCATTTCCTAATGGTCTGAAGTTTCGTTGGCTGAGCACGAATATGGACACCCTCCCATTCGCCCCCTGACTGGCGTTCGCAAACGCAAAATAGCCCGCTACGTATGGTGATCGAGTCCAGTCGAGCAGCGGGGACGGAAAGCCGTGGTGTCGCAGGTAGGCCATGTAAGCGTAAGCCGGACGATCTCCTGCCCACAAGACTCTGTCGAATTCATCGTACGTCCTGGCCAGCCGCTCAACTTCTGGGTACGGAGGAATCGGCCAATCACCGCCCACCAGACTCTCAATTTGTGATCTGATTTTGCCAATGATTCGGTAATAATCCTTATAGAGCATTCGCTCGCGCGCCCGTTCGAGAGTCGCACTAAGCTGCCAGCACGAGTTTCCTTGACCGCGAAACAGCAGAGGAGAATCCTGCAAATAGTCCGTAGAACTGGCACGCTCTTCCCGAATCTCTTCCAGGCCTCCAATGAACTCTTCCCAAGTGGCGACATTTCTCTCTTCCATCTGCGGGGGCTCCCAGCGTCATTCTACCGAGAGAAGTTGGGACGACAAAAGCGAACTCTCTTCCAACACAAGATGAGCCTGAAGGGGGAGTTTGATTCCGATACAAGATGAGCCTGAAGGGCCGGTCATGCTGGGTAGTGAACATCCGCATGGATTTAGCAGAGAAGTTGAGTTT
>Ga0182030_10009430_pt1 | contig 19981 bp, 17 predicted proteins | sample 812S3MmetaG_FD_121299 | JGI IMG/M metagenome (GOLD analysis project Ga0182030, IMG submission 121299) | Permafrost microbial communities from Stordalen Mire, Sweden - 812S3M metaG (Illumina Assembly) | ecosystem: Environmental > Terrestrial > Soil > Wetlands > Permafrost | place: Sweden... | reverse complement strand
GCGGCGACGTCGACGCTCCCCTCGAGGACGAGGGCGAGCGCGAAACCGGAGACCTCTTCGTCGCGAGCGAGCTCGGTCAACGTCGCCGCGCGGGAGAACGCGGCGCGCGCGTCGTCCGGGAGATCGGTGAGCGCCTCGACGTGGGAGAGGTTGAGAAGAGAAGGTGGCGGGGGTGTGGCCGGGACGATGGAGGGCGGGGGCGCTGGCGCGGGCTCGGGTACAGGCGCAGGCGCGGCGGCAACGGGTCGAGGCGGAGGGGCGCGCTTCGGTGGAGGCTTCACGATCGGCGGCGCGCTCGTCACCACTTCGTCCAGATCGAACCCCGACGGCGGCGCCATCGGCGCTTCGGCCTCGTGGTCGTCGCGGGCCTTGGTGGGCGCCTCGTGCTCCGCCCAGGGATCGAGCATCCCTGCGTGCTTCTCGGCGGCCGTCGGGACGATGGTGCCTCGGTCACCCGTCGGCGCCTCGTCGTCGGGCGTCGGCGTCTCCACGACGGGGCTCGGCACCGGCAGCTCCGAGACGCGGAGAACCTCTATCGACACCTCGTCGGTCTGCGACGTCCGGAGGAGATCGTCCACGGCGTCCGCCGTCAACGGCGCGTTGGAGGGGGTGCGGCCGGGGGGCGACGTCTGCGACGCAGCGGGTGCCGGGTTCGTGGCCAGCCACTCCGCCATCTCGGCGGCCGCTCGCGCGAGAACGAGCGCTCGGTCGTCGTCCTCGGCCTCGCCTGCCGCCTGGGCCGCGCGACGGAGCCACACGATCGAGTCGACGCGCTCGTTGCGCTTCCAGAGCGCCTCCGCCGTCTGCAGCGCCCACGCCACGTCCTCGGCGTCGGACTCGAGCACGGGCGGGATGCCGGCCATGGCGACAGCCATTGGTACCACGGTCAATTGCCTCGAAGCATGTAGACCTTGCCGTCGTCCGATCCGAAAACGACGCTGCCATCGCTCAGCAACGTCACCGGGGTGTCCACGTCTCCGCCCGTCGTGAAGCTCCAGAGGATCTCTCCACTCGAGTCGACCGCGTACACGGAATCATCCTGCGTACCGAACACCAGGGCACCCGCGGCATCCTCGAGCGCACCCCCGTGGACCCCGAACTCGCGCGCTCCTGTGCCCTGGATCGGGTGCTTCCACCGGACAGCGCCGTCGACGGCGGCGAGGACGAGCTCGCATGGAGTCGGGCCATACACGCCAGCGACCACATCGCCTGCGCGCGTCATCGAGAGCGCGCCGCGCACGTAGCCGCCGACCTTGGCCCGCCACACGATCCGACCGTCGTTCGCATCGAGCCGCACCACCTCGTCGCCGTCGGTGCCGAAGTACACGGCGCCGTCGTCGCCCAGCACCGGGGAGCCGTCGACGTCCGCGCCGAGGTCGACGCTCCACAGCGGGCCCCCTTGCGGCGTGAGCGCGTACGCACGGTGGTCCTGCGAGCCGACGAAGACGCGGCCATCCGGCGCCACCGCCGGCGACGTGTACACCTTGCGCTTCGCGGCGAAGCGCCACTTCACGAAGCCCTGCGGCGTGACGCCGTAGACGCGGCGACCGGCGGCGAAGACGATGGTGCCGTCCTTCGCGAGGACGAGCCCCGTGTCCGCCTCGTCGTCCGTGTCGAGCGTCCACCGGGTCTTGCCTTCGGGCGACAGCGCGACGAGCTTCTTCGCGTCGCTCGCGGCGTAGATGGTTCCGTCCTCGGCGACGCACGGCGTGGCGTACGCGCGATCCCCGAGGTCGAACGTCCACTTCGTCGCGCCGTCCGCGCGGGCGAGCGCCGCGAGGGAACCGCCGAGGGACGCGACGTAGAGCGTCTGCTCGTCGGGCGACGTGACGACCTGCGCTTCGACCGGGCCGCCGACGTCGTGCGACCACGCGACCGCGGGCTTCGTGAGCGGCGCGCGCCCTGCCGCCCGTGCCGTGTGCCGCGCGTCGCCGTGAAGCATGCGTGCGCCGTGCGAGGCGTCCGCCACCGCGGGGGGAGGAGCGAGAGGCGCCCTCGACGACCCTCCGTCCATCTGGCGTGACTCCACGGCGAGCGAGACGGCGACGACGGGACCTGCGCGACGCCGGCGCCACTCGAGCGCGGCCGCCGTGACCACCATCGCGACGAGCACCGCGACGAGGACCACCGGGACGCGCCTCACGCGCGTCTTATACCGCGGGTCGACGGTTCAGCGGGCCTTGGGTCGGGCGGCCCGGATGCGCCGCTCGGACTCTCGCGCTTCTTCGATGCCGATGGCGTGGGGCGGCTCTTCCTCGCGGCGGCGCGCCAGCCATCCGATGAGGTTCATCCCTGCGCATCGCGTCGCCTCCGGCATCGCCGGCTCGCGAATGAGGCGCATGATGTCCGCGATCAGTCGTGTGCGCTCGGTCTCGTCGGCCACTCCAGACCCTCCGATGAACTGAACCGAGGATGTACGCTCGCCCACGGAGTCCGCCAGCGGCTCCGCATCGTCGTCGGCTCCCCGTTCGGACGCTTCCCCACGCGAAGCGCCCGCCCCTTTGTCGTCCGTCCGGGACACGTGCGGGCCAAGCATAGCAACCTCGGCGCTCCCGTCGAATTTCCGGGAAGGACTGCCCAGGTGCTCTTTCGGGGGCCCTCCTCCCCCGAAACGGGCGTTCAGAGTGCCTCGACCAGGACCTCGCGGTCCTTGGCGCCGTTCGCGGGGCCAACCAGGCCTCGCTTCTCCATCATCTCGACGATGCGCGCGGCGCGGTTGTACCCGAGGCCGAGCTTGCGCTGCAGCCACGACGTGGAGCATCGGCGAGTGTCGGCCACGAGGCGCACGGCGTCGTCGTAGAGGGGATCCTGCTCGGCGTCCTCCTCGGCCGCGGCCTCGTCGTCGTCGCGCGGGCGGAGGATGTTCTCGTCGTAGACGGGCTCGCCCTGCTTGCGGAGGAAGTCGGTCACGCGCTGGACCTCCTCCTCGCTCACCCAGGGGCACTGCACGCGCTTGGTCTCGCCGGTGCCGTTCATCTTGATGAGCATGTCGCCCATCCCGAGCAGGTGCTCGGCGCCCTGCTCGTCGAGGATGGTGCGCGAGTCGACCTTCTGCGCGACGCGGTACGCGATGCGGGTCGGAAAGTTCGCCTTGATGATGCCCGTGATGACGTCGACGCTCGGGCGCTGCGTGGCGAGCACCACGTGCATGCCGGCCGCGCGCGCCTTCTGCGCCAGCCGCGCGACGGCGGACTCCACTTCCTTCCCCTGCTGCATCATCAGGTCCGCGAACTCGTCGACCACGATGACGATCCACGGCAGCTTCTCGGGCAGCGGCGCCTCGCCTTCCTCGCCGCTCTCCGGCGGGATGCCCTCCGGCAGCCCGTTGTGGTCGCGCGCCATGACGACCCGCGCGTTCAGGTTCTTCGTCTCGCCGCGCCGCACCCGCTCGACCCACCCGTTGTACGTGGCGATGTTCTTCGTCCCCGCGTCGGCGAACGCCTGGTAGCGGCGCTCCATCTCGTCGACGGCCCACTTCAGCGCCGTCGCCGCCTGCTTCATGTCGGTGACGACCGGCAGCAGCATGTGCGGGATGCGGTCGAACGGCGCGAGCTCGACGACCTTCGGGTCGACCATGAGGAGCCGAAGCTCGTCGGGCGACCGTCGGTAGAGGAGGGAGAGGAGCATCACGTTGAGCCCCACGCTCTTGCCGGCGCCGGTCGCGCCCGCGACGATGACGTGGGGCATGCTCGCGAGATCCGCGTAGACGGGGTTGCCGAGGATGTCTCGCCCGAGGACGACGGGCAGCGGGACGTCGAGCGTCTGGAAGCGCCGGTCCTCGACGAGGTCACGCAGGACGACCTTCACGCGCCGGTCGTTGGGGAGCTCGAAGCCGATGCGATTCTTGCCGGGGATGGGCGCGACGATGCGCACCTTGCGCGCCAGGGCGAGGGCCAGATCGTCGGCGAGGCCCGCGACCTTGGACACCTTCGTCCCTGCCGCCGGGGACACCTCGTAGGTCGTCACCGTGGGACCCGGGAGGATGTCCTCGACCTTCCCCTGCACACCGTAGTGGGCCAGCGTCTCGACGAGCTTCGTGGCGTTCGCGAGGAGCTTGTCGCGATCGATGGCGAGCGACGGATCGACCTTCTCGGCGACGAGAAAGTCCATGCTCGGCAGCTGGAACGCGGAGGCGGCGCGGCGCAGAGGCTTCTCCTGGGGCGAAGGCTCTTCCTTCTCGAGCGCCGCCGAGGTGTCGACGATGGTGGGCGCCGGCTTCCGCGGACGCTTCGGCCGACCCGGGGCATCGACGGAGACGGCGATGGGCTCGGCCACGGCCGGCTCGGGGCTCACGACGACGGGCTCCGCGGCCGGCTCGACGTCCACCGGCGGCGCGAGCTCCGGCGCGACTTCCCCCGGGGCCGTCGACGCAGAGACTGGAGCCTTCGCCTTGCGCTTGCGCCTCGGCAGGACCTCCGGCTCGGAGGCGACGAGCGCGTCGGCGACTCCCTCGTCGAGATCCATCGGCAAGGCGGCCACGATGGCCTCGTCGCGGGGCGACGTGTCGATGCGGGGCTCGGCCGCCAGAAGGGCGAGCTGCTTCTGCTCCTGATCGAGCGCGCGCGCCTGTCGCCACGCCTCGCCGAGCGCATGGCTCACGCCCGCCAGCCACGTGGCGATGCGCGTGGCCACGTCCGCCACGAGGCGAGCGAGCGCGATGAACGAAAACGTCGCGCGGCCGATGAGGATGAGCCCCAGGCACGCGAAACCGACCAGGAAGGAGCCGGCGGTCGAGAAGAGCGAGCGCGCGAGCTCCCCGAAGAGCTCCCCGATGAGGCCTCCCGACGCCTCCGTGCCGAACGCCGTCCGGCCCGGGCTCCCGACCTCCACCAGCGCCGCGGCGACGACGGCGATGAGCAGATCTCCGGCGAGGCGGCCCGGGGTCGCGGCGCTCTCCTTGCCCCGGACGAGCGGGATGCCGAGGAGAAACAGCTCCAGCGGAAGGGCCCAGGCGACGAGTCCCACGAGCGACGCGAGCCACCCGGCGAAGACCTCGCCGACCGGGCCCACCCAGTTCGGCTGGGGGTACGAGGCGAGCGCGAGGCCGAGGAAGATGGCCAGCGTCCACACGACGAGGGCGGCGACCTCCCGCGTGCGCCCGTAGGCGGCGGCACCGCGGCCGAGCACCGTGGGCGTCCTCGTGTTGGAAGGAGCCCTGACAGGCGGACCAAAGACCGGGATCGCCATCGCCTACGTTGTCCTACACGAGACGCTACGATGCCCGGCGGAGGGGGGTCAACTTCCCGAAACAACTCCGCTCAGGCGTCGGGCTGTCGTAGCATCGGCCGCGATGCGAGCCCGACATGTGGTGGCCGCCGCGGCCCTCGCGGCGCTGATGGCAGCGCTCGGCGTCACGACCAGCGGCTGTGCCGTCAGCGAGTCCGACGTGCGCCGCTGGGAGACCACCGAAGGCGGTCCCGAGAAGCTCTACGCCATCGTGACGCACGACAAGTACTCGTGGTCGATGCGCGAAGACGCGGCCCTTTCGCTCATCCACATGCGTCCGCGCAACGGCAAGCGCGTGGGGCTCGAGTACCTCGTCCTCGGGTACGACACGCCCCTCGGCAAGGTCCCCGGCGCCCTCTCCGTGCTCACCGAGGAGGGGCGAAAGCGCATCGTCGACGACATCGCGCCGAAGCTCGTCGACATGATGCAGCAGCCCCCGCCGCCGAGGCCCGGCGACGGCAGCCCGCTGCAGCCCGACCCGAGCATCCCCTACAAGGACGCCGCGTTCGGCCTCCTCTCCCACGAGCCTCCCCTCGCGACCGACGACGCGACCAAGGCGAGCCTGACGGCCTCGCTCACGCAGTGGGTGCAGACGGACTTCGAGAGCCGCGTCGACAACAGCTCGCAGCAGTTCGGCGTCGAGCAGATCATGCGCTTCCTCGGCGCCCCGAGCGTGAAGACGCTGCCGGCGACGATCAGCGAGGCATCGACCAAGAACGACAAGGCGTGTCAGCTCATCGCCGACATCGGCGACGACGAGACCAAGAAGCGCGCAGGCGAGGCGCTCGTCGGCCTGGCCAAGCTCATCGACTCACCCGCGTGGAACGACAAGCAGCGCGCTCTCGTGACCCAGGCGAACGCCAACGCGCACCTCACGCCACAGCCGCAGCAGATCACCGATCAGCTCAAGGCGTACCAGGAGCAGGAGCTCGAGAAGGTCTTCATCAACATGAAGCGGGTCGGCGGCCGGCCGGTCGTCGAGTACTCGCTCGCGTACGCGAAGGACAAGGGCAAGAGCGAGAAGATGCGGACCGACGCCCTCGCGGCGATCCAGGACCGCATGGACAAGAACGTCCCGTCCGACTTCCAGACGGTCTTCGACATCATCCGCGACGGCCAGAACCCCGACACCGTGCGCGGCGTGGCGATGGCGCGCCTCGGCGAGCTGCCGAAGGACATGATCGTCACGAAGCTCTACACGCTGTTCGACGACAAGAAGTGGCAGGTGCGCCTCGACGCGGCGAAGCTCGTCCTGAAGGTCATCTCGACCAAGGACCTGCCCGACTTCATGCGGCACCTCCCGCCCGACGCGAAGACCAAGATGGGGCTCAGCGAGCCCATCGTGTACGGCGCGACCATCATGGCGATGGACCCCAAGGGGGGGCCCAAGCCGCGCGACGTGCTCAACCAGTTCATGGGCTCGACCGATCTCGGGGCCAAGCTGACGGTGGCCGGCTCGTATTACAGCCTCAAGAAGGCCGACGCGACGGCGGTCCTTCCCCTGCAGACCGACACGGCGAAGCTTCCCAAGTGCGATCCCGCCGACGCGTGCGGGTGGGAGTGCGCGGTCAACAAGGAGCTGAAGGTCCCCACCACGGTGGGCGAGTTCGTCAAATGGTGCATCGTGCCGTCCCTCCAGTGATGGGTGCGAGATCGCGTGAGACTGTGCAATTAGGCGCCGGGTCCGGTACTCTGGACGCCGAGGGAAAGCGCACGCGGAGATGAGCGCGGATCCGAACAAGAAGAGCGCACGAACGTTCCAGTGCCGCGACGTCCTCTGGGAGACGTTCGAGCAGATGGCGCGTGAGCTCGAATGCAGCGTCGACTACCTCATCAACGAGGCGATGAAGCAGTACGCACGCCAGCGGAGCTATGGCGGCTCGCGTACGCCCTATCCCGCGCCGGGACGGGGAAGTGAGCCGCAGCCCTCGAGCGATCGTGGCCACGCTGCGCCGACCGCTCCGCCGGGACCCGTCGCGCCGCTTCCCCCGCCTGCACGTCCCCCCGGTGGCGGCCTCCCTGCACCCCCCGGAGGTCGCGGTCTGCCGCCTCCCGGACGTCCGGCGCCTCTGCCCGCGCCGCCTCCGCGCGGCACGAGCGGTCTGCCTGCTCCCCCTCCGCCCGGCGGTCGCGGCGCTCCCGCGATGGCGATGCCTCAGGTGCCCCGCTCGGTGCCGCCGCCTCCGCAGACGCGCAGCATCCCGCCGCCCCTGCCCCGTCCCCCGACGCCTCTGCCTCCGCAGGCGGCCAACGGGTACCCGTCGCCGGCGGCGCACGCAACGACACTCTCGCTCATCTACCAGGGCGAACGCGTCGCCATCACGAAGGACCGGTTCGTCATCGGCCGCGGCAAGCAGTCGAGCGATCTCACGCTGAAGGACCCGAACGTGTCGCGCCAGCACGCGATGATCGAGTTCCAGAACGGCGTCTACTTCATGGTCGACATGGGCTCGACCAACGGCGTCGAGTTCAACGGACAGCGCATCGCGCGCAAGCAGATCTCCGAGGGCGACGTCTACCGCATCTGCGACCACGACATTCTCTTCACGTACCGATGACGGTGCTCCGCCAGCTGGGCGAGTGACATGCGCGTGGCGATCGTCGGGGCGGGGGCGCTCGGGAGTGTGTACGGCGCGAGGCTACGGAGGTTCGCCGGCTGCGAGGTGAGCGTCGTCGCGCGCGCCCCCGCGCCGCCGAGCGTCGTGCGTCTCGAGCGCGTCGAGGACGGGGAGGTGCTGTCGTGGGAGGTCCCCGCGCGCGTGACCACCGCCCCCGCGGACGCCGACGTCATCCTCGCCTTCGTGCGCTACGAGCAGCTCGAGACGCTGCCCGACCGCGTGGCGGGGAGCTCCGCGCCCGTCGTCGTGATGACGCCGATGATGCTCGCGGACCACGCGCGCCTCTCCGCCGCGCTCCCGGGTCGCGTCGTCACCGGGATGCCGAGCGTCGTCTCCTACCTGAACGACGCCGGCGCCATCCGCTACTGGCTGCCGCAGGTGGCGACCACGTACGTCGAGGAGCGTCCCGCCGCGACGGCCGGCGCCGAGGTCGACCTCGTGAAGCGCCTGACCCGCGCCGAGATCGGCGCGAAGCTCGCGACCGACGTCCTGACGCGCAACGTCGCCACCACCGTCTCCTTCATCCCGCTCGCCATGGCCCTCGACGCCGCCGGGAGCCTCGAGGCCCTCCTCGGCGATAGCACGCTCCTCCACCTCGCGTTCCACGCCGCCGACGAGGGACGCGACCTCGGACGCGCGGTCGGGAAGGCCGAGGCGTGGGCGTCGACGCTGCTCCGCTTCGTCGGTCCGCTGACGCTCAGGGTGGGCATCGGCCTCGCGCGGTCACGCGCGCCCGAAGCGGTGGCGTACGTCGAGCAGCACTTCGGGCGGAAGCTCCATGCCCAGAACGTCGTCATGGCCCGCAGGATCGTCGACCTCGCGGTGGAGAGGGGGACCCCCCACGAGGCGCTGCAGAAGCTCCTGGAAAGGCTGGAGGCCTCGTGAATCACGCCGGCGAGCGAGCCAGCCTGAGCGTAGTTTCAGCCCCCTTCAACCGGGGCAACATGTCTCGATTCAAGGCCGACCGAATGCAGCAGGCGGTGGGCCGTCTAACCCAAGGCGGAGGTTTCTTCATGGCTCTCTCGAGGTCTTCTCGTCGGTTTGCTCGTGCTCTCTTCGGTGTGGGCGTCACGGCGCTCGCCTTCGCGGGCATCATGCTCGCGCCCCGGACAGCCCACGCCCAGCGCGTCTACGTGTACTCCTCACGTCCCGCGCCCCCGCCGCCCGTCTACTACGGAGGGGGCGGCTATTACGGGCGGCCCGCCCAGCCGTACTACTACCAGGAGCCGCTCTATCAGACGCAGCTCGGGTTCGACCTCGAAGGCGTCGCCCCGCTCAACGCGCCGACCCTCAACGGCGGCCCCGCGCAAATCGGCGGCGGCGCCGGGTTCAAGGTCCGCCTCGGCGAAGAGATCCGCTTCCCGGGCACGGGCGTCCGCCTCACGCCCGAGGTGGGCTACGCGTACGATCACCTGTGGGCCGGCGACGGCCAGGGCAACGGGTACGACTGGTCGATGAACCGCATCATCGCGGGCGCGCGCCTCGGCTTCGGCCGCATCCTCGTCCCCTCCGTCTACGCGCACGTCGGGTACGGCTGGCGCCAGACGGACGCCGCCTACGTCACCGGCCAGAACGGCGGCCTCGCCTTCGACGTCGGCGGCGCGCTCGACCTCCGCGTCGTGCCGCACGTCGGCTTCGGCGTGCACCTCGAGTACGCCCAGGTGACGACCGACGTCGACCAGCCGCAGTGGCTCGCGGTCGGCGGACACGTGAACTTTCTCTTTTAGCTCGTCGAACGCGAAGGCCGGGGTAGCGTAGGCGCGATGCCGCGCCCCGGCCTGCGTCCGATGCGGGCCCTCCCCGTGCTGGAGCCTCGTCGCGGCGCGCTCGAGAAGTGCGTCTTCTGCCCGAAGCTGTGCCGGAGCGCGTGCCCCGTCTCCAACGTCGAGCCGCGAGAGACCATCACGCCGTGGGGCAAGATGAGCCTCACGTGGATGGCCGCGCACGGCGACGTGCCGGTCGACGGCGAGCATGCCGCGCCCGCGTGGGCGTGCACCGGTTGCTACGGCTGCCGCGAGGTGTGCGACCACAAGAACCCCGTCGCCGACGTCCTCCTCGACGCGCGCGACGCCCTCGCGCGAGCCGGCGTCGCCCCGGCCGGCGCCCGCGGGGTCCTCGACGGCTTCGCGCGTCACGACGCGAGCACACGCGCCGCGGCCCGCGAGCTCGCCGCCCACCCTCGCGTCCGCCCCGACGCCGCCGACGTCCTCCTCGTCGGCTGCGGCTACCTCCGCGGCGCGCCGCGCGAAGCCCGCGACGCCGTCGACGCGGCCACAGCGCTCAGCGGCGAGCCGGTGGCGCTCGTCGAGGCATGCTGCGGGTTGCCACTACGACTCGCCGGCGACAAGGACGGCTTCGCCCGCCACGCCGCCTCCGTGGCCGAGTCCCTCGAAGGCCGCGCGCGCGTCACCGTCGTCGACGCCGGCTGCGCGAAGACGCTGCGGGACCGCTACCCCGAGGCGGGCGTCGTCCTCGGCCCGCGCGTCGAGCTCCTCGTCGAGCAGGCCTCGCGCGCGCTCGCCCGCATGAAGCACGTCCCCCACGGAGCCGGGCCCGTTCGCTGGCACGATCCCTGTCAGCTCGGACGCGGCCTCGGCGTCTACGAAGCGCCGCGCGCCGTCCTCGGTCGCGCCCTCGGTCGCACGCCCGACGAGTTCGAGCTCCACGAGCGCCGCGAGCTCGGCGTCTGCTCCGGCGCCGGCGGCCTGCTGCCTGCGACGATGCCCGACGTCGCGAAGGGCATCGCCGGCGCGCGCGTCGCCGCCCACACGCGCCTCGCCGACGGCGGCGGCGGTCGCATCGTCACCGCGTGCGCGTCGAGCTTGATCGCGATGAGGAAGAGCTCCGGTTCCGCCGTCGCGGTAGATGATCTGGTGAGCTGGATCGCGCGCGCGCTGTCGTGACGTCGCGACCGCGGGTGACGCTGCGCAGCACCGAGAAATCGCGGCTCGTCACATTGACGACCCTCGGAAGCGGCTGGTAAGGCAAGCAGGCCTTGCGACCGCGGACCTCGCGGCGCTGTACCCCGGGAGGAAGCCGTGAACCTGATCCGCGTGACCACCATTCTCTGTGGCGTGGCCTTGCCCGTCGCCATCTACACGAGCGGCTGCTCCAGCACCGCGACCACCCCCGGCTTCAGCAATGACGCCGGCGGAAGCAGCAGCAGCGGCTCGAGCAGCGGGAGCAGCAGCAGCGGCTCGAACAGCGGGAGCAGCGGCAGCGGCTCCAACAGCGGGAGCAGCGGCAGCGGCTCGAACAGCGGCAGCAGCGGCAGCGGCTCCAGCAGCGGAAGCTCGAGCAGCGGCAGCAGCAGCGGGAGCAGCAGCGGCGGCACCACGGCCAACTGCGCGAACGCGCCGGGCGACGCGGGCGCGGCGCAGGACTGCCAGGACTGCTGCGACAGCCAGCCGCCGCTCGACTCGACCGGCTCGAACACGGGCTTCGACACGTGGGCGAACGCGCTCCTCACGTGCGCCTGCGGTACGACGGCAGCACCGGGCCCCTGCGGCAGCGAGTGCCTCTCGAACATCTGCGCGGCCACGCAGACCAACCCGACCCAGGCGTGCATCACCTGCCTCGATGGTCCCGCGCAGCAGGCCGCCGACGGTGGGCCGGGAGCCTGCGCTTCCCAGATCAGCACGGCGTGCATGGCCGACACGAACTGCGTGGCGTGGGAGGCTTGCGTCAACACCTGCCCCGCGCAGTAAGCTGACGTCGACGTGAACGCGGGCGGCTCGCCGAGAGGCGGGCGCGCCCGCGTCGTCGTTTGTGGCGGGAGAGCCGCCCCCCTACTTCAACCGCGGCTTCCGCTCCCGGCCCTCGTTCTCCCGCGCCTTCTCGATCGCCTTCCTCGCCGCGACCACCTCGGGCGCCGTGTTCCCGGCGGGGTCCAGCTGGCTCGCTTCGTCGAGCTTCGCTTCGCACGCGTCCCACTCCGACGCCTTGCACGACGCGAGCGCCTCGGTCCGCAGCGCCAGCGCGCGCTCCGCCATCGTCGGGCCCTGCGTCGACGCGGCCGGGACGCCGTAGGGATCCGGCCCGATCGCCTCGGTCCCGCGGAGCACCGCGACGATCGCGCTCCCGTTCATCACGACCACCGTCACCGCCGCCGCGGCCGCCGCAGCCGCCGGCGCGATCACGAACCACCGCCTCGCCAGGGGCCGCGCCGGGGGCTTTCGCATCGGCACGACGTTCGACTTCGCCGGCTCCGCCGTTTCCCCGATGCTCGCCAGCGCCGCCTCGATCGCGGCCGTCGCGCGCCGCTCGGCCTCCGCCGGCTCGATCCCCGCGGCTCGCAGCGCGGCGTCCACCGCTTCGGGCGGCAGCGACATCACCTCCTCGACGGCGTCGTTCCCGCGCTCGGCGACGATGGCGCGCATCGTCTCGGCCGGCGATAGCGGCTTGGGGTCGTTCACGTGGCCGCTCCTCTCGCGACGTACTGGCCGCTGTCGTCGGGGTTATTCTGCATCACGATCGCCGCGCGGTCGAAGAGGCGCCGGCGCACGCGCCGCACGTCGTCGATGTGCCAGCCGAGGTCGTCCACCTGAGCTGCGGCGGCGAGCGCGCCCCGCGCGAACGAGTCGAGCATCGCCAGCGACTCGGGGTCGTCCGCGCGGTCCTCGCGCAGCGCGACGAGCCACCGGCCGAGCCGCTGCTCCATCCGCCGCTCCGCCTCGTCGTCGAGGAGCCGCACGTCCGCCCCGGCGCCGTCGTCGCGCACGCGCTCCTCTTCCTCCGGCGTGTGGAACTTGCGCTGCCGGCGGGCGTCGGCGCTCTTCGTGGCGTGGTCCGTGATGGTGAACATCACGCTCCCGAGGTGGGCGACGAGGTCGGGGTGCGTGCTGGTTCGCCACGGCGTCTTGCCCGAGAGCAGCTTCACGAGAGCCGTGTGAAAGAGGTCGTCAGCGCTCACGGAGCCCCGCGCGAAGCCCGCCGCGAGCCCGTAGAGCTTCTTCTTTCGCTCCGGGTCCTTGAGGATCGCGGTCAGCTCCGCCCGCGTCTCGGCGATGGTCGGCTCCCCCACGGGCGCGAGAGTACCGTTTTCGCGCGGTCCGGGGTGCGCGTCACGCACTCCTGATCGCGCGACCCGCACTCGTGGGTGCGCGCCTCGCACTCCGGAGTGCGTGCCTCCCACTCGCGACTGCGCGACGCCCACTCCGGAGGGCGTGCCTCCCACTCGCGACTGCGGGGCGCCCACTCCGGAGTGCATGCCTCGCACTCGCGACTGCGTGAGGCGCACTCCGGGGTGCGTGACACGCACTCGCGAGTGCGGGGCGTCCACTCCGGGGTGGGTGGTGCGCACTCGCGACTGCGTGAGGCGCACTCCGGGGTGCGTGACACGCACTCGCGACCGCGGACGACGCACTCGTGATTGCGAGCTCTCCGAATTTTTTCGCGGCCACAACTTCTTGAAAAGGCGACGGTTCTCGGTGGAGCGAAAGAAACGTGCCCCCGTCGATCGTAAATCCGTCCGCGAGCCCGGGTTTGTCTTCTGAGGGGGCGGAATCAACCGCTCCCCTCTCACGAAAGGAAGACGACCATGACGAATACAGACAGAACCCGTGCAACGCAGCAAGCCGCCGATCAGTCGATGATCGACGGTCTCACCAAGAATGCGGCCACCATCGGCAGCCTTCTCATCGGCGGCAAGACGTACACCGTCGCCCAGGCGATCGCGCTCGTTCAGACGGCCCTCACGGCGTCGAAGACGGTCGTGATCAACCACACGGCGCTGGAGGCTTCCCTCCAGGCAGAAGACGCCGTGCGGACGCAGAACAAGCCGTTCTTCGACGGCTTGACGCAGACCTTGCAGGCGATGTTCGCCGGCCAGGTCACCACGCTCGGCGACTTCGGCCTCAAGGTCCGCAAGGTGCCGGTCGTGGCCCCCGCGACACGGGTCGTGGCGGCTCAAAAGGCCGCCGCGACGCGGAAAGCCAGGGGCACCAAGGGGCCGAAGGCTCGTCTCACCGTCACGGCCGCTCCGGCGGCTGCGACGGCGACGCCGCCCGCGGCTGCCCCGGTGGTCGAGACGGTGACGGCGCCCGCGACCGCACCGGCGACCGCCCCCCCCGCGCCGAAGTCCTGACGCGGTGAAGCGGTGGTGCCAGCAAGGGCCACCGCGCACGCTCCCCCCGCCCTGCACGCGGGGCGGGGGGCGGCGACAGTGCCCGACTACCCCGCCTTCCCCTTCCGTCCCTTCGCCCCCCGCGACGCCGGAGCCGCCGCCGCCACGGCCGCCGGCGCCTTGTGCGCCCTCTTCGTCTCCTTCAGGACGCCGTAGTCCTCGAACTCGCGGATCATCTTCTCCAGCCGCTCGCGATCGAACGGGCGCCCGAGGTGGTGCGCGGCGCGGCGCAGGATCTTCCGCTCCGGCAGGCCCACGTGCTTGTCGACCGCCGCCGCCACTTGCAGCGCATGCAGGAACTCGTCGCGCGCGGCCTCGGGCAGCACCTCGATCCGGTCCGCCCACTCGAGCTCGTCCTCCACGAAGCGCGCCTGCACCTTGGCTCGCTCTTCCAGCGGGAGCTTCTGGAGCAGGTGCGCGAGCGCGCCGACCTCCTCCGGCGAGAGCTTGCCGTCTGCCGAGAAGACGAACCACACGCCCTCGATGAGGAGATCCAGCACCTCGTGGCACTCGCTGCTCGCGTGCTCGAGCGCGTCGTGGAGCGCCCGCCGGTAGCGCATGTAGCGCCGCACCGTGTCGCCGAGCTTCCGCGTGACGAGGTAGTTCGTGACCGCCGACGTCGCGATGCCGAGCACCGGCAGGAGATTGCGCGCGACGCTCTCGCCGAGCACGCGGTGGCCGACCTTCTCGCCGATCTCCTGCGTCTCCTCCGACATCACGTCGTGGACGAGCGCGCGTCCGTGGTCCTCGCTCTCCTCGTCGTGCCCCTCGGTGCGGAAGATGAGCGAGTAGAGCCGGTAGAGATCGTCCGGATCCTCGAGGTCGTACGGGACCTCGAACGTCGCGGCGAGATCGCACGCGAGGTCGAGGTGCACGAGCGTGCGAAAGCCCATCTCGAGGCCGATCGCCCCCGCCGCGAGCGGCACGGTGACGATCGACGCGAGCCCCTCGGTCTGCGCCGTCAGCAGCGCCGCCCCGGTGGACACCGATCCCACCGCCGCCCCCGAGGCCGCCGCCTTGAGGCACGCGCGGCGGATGAGGGCGTGCGCCTGGTCGCCCTCGACTTCGTCGGTGCGCTCCAGCGCCTTTCGCCCACGTCGCCTCTTCAGGTGCCACGCGACGAGGCGGTTGAACCACCCCGTCGGCCCCTTCGGACGCTCCAGCTCCACGGCGTCCAGGAGGGCCGCCTGCTCGATCTCCATGGTGGCCATCAGGAGGATTGTCGCACGAGCCACCGGGCAGCGGCCAGCGTCCCCGCGAGCCCGAGGAGCATGATGAACATGTCGTACGGCACGCGGTATCTCGCCTCCGCGAAGAAGAACGCCGCGACGACGAGCATCGTCAGCACGTGGGCCGTGCACACGACGAGCACGACGCTCGGCCGGCGAAGGCAGCACGCGATGCCGAGCACCGCCAGCGGACACAGGACGGCGAGGAGGACCGTCTTGCTCGCGGAGGACCAGGCCTGGCGCCATCCGCCGGTCGCGTGCATGGAGTCCGGCCACAGCGCGTTGTCGACGAAGAGGAGGCGCACGTTGCCGAGCCACCGGCCGACGCGCTGGCCGAGCGACATGCGGCGGACGGCGTCCCGGCGGGCCTGATCGAGCACCACGGGATCGCCGAGGTAGCCGTCGACCTGAAGCTCGCGCCGCTCCCCGAGCTCCATCTTCGGCGGCGAGTCGAAGTGGAACCCGAGCTTCGACCGGATGGACCCGTAGTCGGTGTCGGCCCATAGCCGCGTCATCGCGGCGTTGTCCGAGATGACGCCCCAGCGGCCCGAGAGGGAGTGGTACCGGATGGCGCCGAACGCGACCGCGCTCGTGAGGATGGCCCCGGCGACGACGAGGCGACCGACCCGGAGACGCGGCGCCCCGGCGGGCCGACGCCAGAGGACCAAGAGTCCGACGAGGCCGAGCGCAACGAGGGTGAGGATGATCTGCGGCCTGACGAGGTACGCGACGGACGACGCCACGCCGAGCGCCACCGGGTTCTTGCCGCTCTCGATCTGACGGACGAGGAGCCACGTGCTGACGGCGATGGCGCCGGCGTACGGCTGCTCGGACGAGAAGAACCCGGAGAACGAGAGGGCCGGATACCAGAGCGCGGCGACGAGGCCGACGACGACGGCGATGCGGAGGCGAGGCACGACGCGCAGCGCGAGGAGCATCGTGCACGGCGCGACCACCGCTCCCCAGAGGCAGTGGAGGATGAGCATCGGATCGCGGTGGGTCCAGCCGACCATCCGCATCTCGAGCGCGTAGACGAGGTGCGTCCCCGGCGGATAGAGCGTGCCGAAGATGGGGAAGGGATCGCCCTCGCCGTAGGCGGCCTGGTGGGCGCGGTTGATGTAGCCGGCCATGTCCGAGAAGACGTTGTCGAACGGGGAATCGACGTACGAGACCCAGAGAATGCGGGCCGTCAGCGCGACGGCGAAGACGCCGAGGGTCGCGAGGGCGACGGGCGACGGGCGGCGCAGGAGGTCGCGCTTCAGAGCGGTGCGGAGGCGATCGATCGGGCCCATGAGCTACTGGCACCGCGCCAGGACCGCCGCGTTCACCGCCGTCGGCTCGCCGCGCTTCGCGAGCACCATCTCGACGCGGTCGTCGACGACGCCGAACGTCCCGTCGCGCAGGGCCGCGCTGGTCGCGCCGCGCTCGTCGCTGCGGAGGGGCAGCTGGAGGAGCATGTAGTCCGCGTCGTAGACCCCGAAGCGCAGCGTGTACGCGTTCTCCCGGCCCGAGACGTGGGGCACGAGGTGCTCCGAGGCGCTCACGCGGGCGTCCCGTGGGATCTCGGCGAGGACGGCGGCGAGCTCGGCGCGCCGCGTGAGGTCCGCCTCCGTCGTGCCGAACTGGAACCGCTCGAAGCCGCCGCGCGCCGTCTCCCGCTGGAGGACCGCGCCGTAGAGGTACGAGCACGCGAGCGACGCGGCGACGACACCGACGACGAGGGCGCGCTGCCTCCCCGGGCCGCGCGTGGCCGCCCGCTCGAACGCGAGGACCAGGCCGATGAAGACGAAGGCCGTCCAGTACGACGTGTACTGGAACGAGATCTGACAGAGCGGCGCGTACCCAGTCGAGAGCAGCGTGAAGACGAAGCCCGGTAAGGCGAGGAGGATGCCGATGGGCCGCGCGAGAGGGAGGAACAGGAGTGGCACGAGCAGCTGGAGCACGTAGGCCAGCTTGTCCCGCTCGAGGGCGATGCTCGCCGTATACACCGGGTTTCCGACGAGCGTCTCGACGACGCCGCCGAAGCCGGGAGTCTCCGGCGGCACGAGGCCGGCGTACTGGTGGACGAACGACTCGGCGCCGCCCCCGAAGAGCGGCATCACGCCGAGCTTCATCACGAGGAAGTACGTCCCCGCCACGCCAGCGAGCAGCGCGCCCGCCCGCGCCGCCGCGCCGGTCAGCAGGAGGAAGACACCGAGCACGGCGAGGCAGCAGGCCACGTCCTCGCGCACGGACATGGCGAGGACGGCGGCGACGGCTGTGAGCACGTGACGGCGCGCCTCCGCCGCGTAGAGCACGAGCCACAGGAAGAAGACGCCCAGCGGCAGGTAGTGAAAGTCGTAGAGGTTCGCGCCGTGGAGGGGCGCGTACGCGAGGTAGAGGAACGCGACGAGCGTCGCCGTCCAGGGCGAGACGTGACGGCGCGCGTAGAGGTGGAGGGGGATCGCGGCGGCGCCCATGAGCACGGCCTGCACGACGAGGAGCGTCTCGGGGCCCGGCGCGAGGCGATAGATCGGCGCGAGGAGATACGCGAAGAACGTGGCGTGGTTACGGAGGTGCGTGCCGGTCGGCCCGTCGAACGGCGACGACTTGAAGATCGGTCCGCCGTGGACGAGGTTCCACATCAGGTTGTCCTCGAGCCCGAGGTCGAAGCTCGACGTCCCGAGGTTCCGGTGGCTCTCGACGGTGATGACCGAGAAGTACGCCGCGTAGGCGCACGCTCCCGCGACCGCGACGAGCAGCGGCGCGTCGACGCGTGACAGGCGCGAGGTGACGCGCGCCCCGAGGACCGCGAGCCGGTCGAGCACCGCGCGCCGTCGCCCCGCGACCTCCGGGAACGCCGGCTCCGTCTCGAGGACCGCACGCGCCGCCGCCCACATGCCGAAGCCGAACCCGAGGGCCAGCGGCAGGAACACGAGGTCCCAGCCGGTCCAGAGCCGCGTGTCGAAGAGGAGCGGGACCAGCGCCGTGAGGGCGAGCGGCGACAGGCGACGCACGAGCCGCTCGATCACGCGGAGGTCCCGCTTCCAGAAGAGGAGCGCGGCGAGGATGAGGACGCCGACCGCGAGCGCCAGCCCCATGTCGAGGAAGATGAAGCCGCGCGCCCCCGCCCAGAGCGCGTTCGAGCGCGTGTGCGCGGGCAACGTCGCGTGCCCGGAGAGCTCCCAGCCCGCCATGCCGACCGACGCCGATTCGAGCGAAGCCATCCCGAGGACGCGCGCGAGCCGCGTCAGGAGTGGCGCCGTCGTCTCGCTAGGCTGCAGTTTTCCAGCGCTCATCCGCGTCTCACTGTCCGGGCTCGATTTGGGGACAGTTATGATCCAATGTATCGCGCCGGCCGTGCCGGGGAGGCAAGCAGTGCGCTGGAACCACGCCGTTCAAAGTCTGTTGCTCATCGCGGTCCCGCTGGCAGGCTACGTCGTCGGCTGCGCCAACGGCGGACCCCTCGACTCGGGCGGACTCGGTGACGACGGGGGGAGCGGCAGCAGCAACTCGGGAAGCTCGTCGTCGGGGACGAGCAGCGGCGGCCTCGGGAGCGGGTCCGGTTCGAGCACCAGCGGGTCGAGCAGCGGTAGCTCCAGCGGCAGCAGCTCCGGATCGAGCAGCGGTAGTTCCAGCGGCAGCAGCTCCGGATCGAGCAGCGGTAGCTCCAGCGGCAGCAGCTCCGGATCGAGCAGCGGCAGCTCCAGCGGTAGCAGCAGCGGGTCGAGCAGCGGGTCGAGCTCCGGCAGCTCCAGCGGCAGCAGCAGCGGGTCGAGCTCCGGCAGCTCCGGTGCCGGTACGTGCACGGCTGCCAACCAGGGCACGTGCTGGGCTGCCGACACGAGCGGCAGCTCCAGTCAGAACTCGACCTGTGTTCAGACCTGCTGTGCGACGACCTACTGCTCCGTCGGCAGCGCCGACTTCTACAACGACATCGCCGCGTGCATCTGCAAGTCGAGCACCTGCCAGACCGCGTGCGGCGGAGCCCAGGACTACTGCACGATGGTCGGCTACGTCACGTCGACGCAGTGCACGACGTGCTTTGACAAGTACACCGCGGCCGGGGCGACGTGCGACCCCTCGACGGGCACCATCGCCTCGGCGTGCTCGGGGAACGCGGACTGCACCGCCTACCTGGCGTGCGCGAACGGCTGCAAGTAGGCGGCGGTTTCGCGGTGCGACGCCGGTCGCGCTAGCCTCTCCCCGGCTTGCCCCCGCCCTCCAGCCGCGATCCTCGAGAAGACCGGCCGCGCTCCACCATCGCGCGGCGCGTGCTCGCGTCGTTCGCGATCACGGTCATCGCGTTCGCGGTGACGCTCGGCTGGGGCATCGTCGCGCAGCAGCGCGCGGCGGACGACAGCCTGGAGCTGGCGCGCGGGTACGTGCCGGTGGCGATGCGCCTGGCCCAGCTCCGCGCGGCGCAGACGACGCTGTCGACGCTGGTCGACGGCATCCCGGACGAGCGGGAGCCGGCCTCGACGCGGGCGCTCCTGGAGACGCTGGTCGGCGCGCGACGCACGATGTTCGTCGAGACCCGCGGCGCGATGACGCAGACGCTGCGCGACGTCGGGAGCGACACGACGCGCGGGCTGGCGAGGCAGCTCTCGGGGGAGCTCGACGCGGTGGAGCAGCTCCTCGAGGGGGACCCGGCGCTCTTCGAGCGGCTCTACGCATCCATCGCCAGCGGCGATCGCGACGGCATCAACCGCACCATCGTGTCGCTCGGCGCGCTGGAGCACGACGCGGACAAGCGGCTGCGGGTCCTGGCGGGGCGCGTCTCGGCGTCGATCGACGCGCTGTCG
>Ga0182030_10009429_pt1 | contig 19982 bp, 12 predicted proteins | sample 812S3MmetaG_FD_121299 | JGI IMG/M metagenome (GOLD analysis project Ga0182030, IMG submission 121299) | Permafrost microbial communities from Stordalen Mire, Sweden - 812S3M metaG (Illumina Assembly) | ecosystem: Environmental > Terrestrial > Soil > Wetlands > Permafrost | place: Sweden... | reverse complement strand
TAAGACAAGCTTGCTTAGACGGCTCACCGGTATAGATCCCGATCGTCTTAAAGAAGAGAAAGAGCGCCAGATGACGACAGATTTGGGCTTTGCTTTTCTTCCGCTAGACAACGACATTGTCCTTGGATTTGTGGATGTGCCCGGGCACGGCAAGTTTTTGAAGAACATGCTGGCTGGCGTCGGAGGCATCGACTTAGCACTACTTGTGGTGGCGGCCGACGAGGGGCCAATGCCGCAAACCAAGCAGCATGTGCGTATTCTCAGCCTGCTCGGCGTTTCGCGCGCCGTTGTAGCTATTACTAAAATTGATGTGATTAGCGAACCGGAACAAATCGAACTGGTTAAAGAAGAAACTGAATTATTGTTAAAACGGCACGGCATAAATGCTGAGGCTTACTGTCCGGTTTCATCCACCAGTGGTGAGGGTTTCGAGACGCTGACCCGCGAGTTGAAAACACAACTAGAGAAACTGCCGGCAAGAGATGCTAACGGGACATTACTGTTGCCCGTAGACAGAGTGTTCAGCAAAGCCGGTTTTGGCACGGTGATCACCGGCACTCTGGTTAGCGGAAAGATTTCAATTGGCGATCAAGTACACATCGAACCAGGCGATTTGAGCGCTCGTGTTCGCCGCCTGGAAACTCACGGTCAATCGGTGGAATCTGCCCAGCCAGGGCAGCGAGTTGCCTGCAATCTCGTTGTTAAAGACGGCGAAAAATTGAGTCGTGGCGTCGTCTTGTCGGGCGAAAGAATTAACGCAGCAAAGGCGCTGATTGTGAGCATCTACGACCGTCCGCGCCTTCTGCCTGCGGCTTTAAGCGAAAGACTCTCTGACCAACCTATACGGCTTTATCATGGAACGGCAGAATATCAAGGCTACATTCGCTGGGTAGAAGATGCGGAGTCAAGCATCGAAGGCTCGCAGCAGGGATTCGGCTTCATCGCTTTAATTGACGGTGCTGTTTTGTCAGCCCAAGATCGCTTTGTTATCCGCCTGACCGATGACACTATCTACGGTGGCGCCATTCTTTTGCGAGAGCGTCCTCGCTTTTTGAGCAAAGGAGAAATTTTAGAGCTGGCTCGCTTGCTCGATGAAGCAAAGTACGCAGAAGCCTTGCTTTATTTGCTGGAGAACAGCCCGTCGTTGATGTTGAAGGAAGAACAACTCTCGGCAATTTTACCTGATTACATGCGCAAAGAATTAGTCGCCAATTTGACAAAGCAGGGGGACCTGAGCAGCTTGGGAGACTTCATTATCAGCGTGAAATCGAAAGCTGCGTTAGGAAAATCCTTGCTCGAAAAGGTGGCACAAAGCAGCGCGAATGACAATCCAGAAGGTGTAGCATTAGAAGCCGTACGCTTGTTATTGCAACCCAAAATCGAACGCTCAGCATTTCAAGCTCTAATCGACTTCGAATGTGCGGCCTCACGACTTCTAAAGGAAGGCGATAAGGTCTGCTTGCCGGAGAAACGAAAAGCTCAAACCACTTCAGTAGAACTGAGTAGCTCTGAAAACAAAATCATGGAAATTTTGCAGGCAACCTGGTGCCTTGAGATTGACGAGCTGAGCAAGCAGAGCAAGATAGATTTAAAGGTACTGAAACAGATGCTACAGAGCCTCTCAAAATCAGGCAAGATTGTTATCGCAAGCTACGACTTTGTTGCCAGCAAAGAGAGAATCGACGCCTGCCATAAAGTTCTTGCAGAAATCTGGACGGCAAAACGCGGTATCGCGCCGACTGACTTTAAAGAGCGCATCGGTGTTACGCGCAAGTATGCCATGGCGCTGCTTCAATATTTTGACGATGCAAAAATAACCAGGCGCCTCGACTCTGGTCGCGTATTACTTAAGGGACCGCCAGTCTGAACTTTATAAGAAGGCTGAGTTTTATAAAAACGATGTTGGACAAATGATCATTTTGCGTAAGATATGCCTGAATGCATTTTTGGACCGATTGCAGAAGAGCTTCTTATGCTTAAATGACTTTATCAGGAAGAAGCGGGCGGGATGCCCGCGCTCCCGGGGGTAAGACGAAGGGAGGAGCGGGCGATGGGGCTGCGAAACTCAAGTAATCTTGGTCAAAAGGCTTTTTCGCTTTTTGTTTTGCTAAACGTTTGTCTGACACCACCAATTGCGTCAGCCACTAGCGCAGAAGCGATAAATGAAAACAACGCTGGTGTCAACGCACTGAAGGTAAACGATTACGACAGCGCAATCAGCAAGTTCAAACACGCTTTAGAAATAGCTCCTGGATACAAGCTGGCACGCGAGAATCTGACAACTGCGTTTAACAACTCAGGCATAGCGCATAAAAATGCTTATAAAAAATCGCTAGCAGACTTCCACATGGCGTCCTGGCTGGCACAATCCGACACGAATCCTACGGTTAAGGCAAATATTGAGTCAACCCTGCGCTATTTTAAGAAAGATCCATCTTCGTTTGCCGACCGAGTAAGCATGGGCGACCAATGTGCCGAAGAAAACGATTTTGCCGGCGCGATTGTAGAATACAAAGCGGCACTAAAACTGCAAGAAAATAAAGCTGTTCAAAAAAAACTTCAAACAATAAAAATTCCAGCTGAATGGAAGGTCGCGTTCGAGAACACCAATGCAAAGGCGGCACCAGAGGTGGATTTCGGGCCATATATGGCGAACATAATGCGATCTATCAAAGCGAACTGGACACCGCCCAAAGGGCAAGAAACTTCAAAGGTGGTTGCAATATTCAAGGTGAGCAAACACGGACTGGTTAGCGATTTAAGGCTGCAAAAATCAAGTATGTCTGCAGCTTTAGATCAATCAGCCCTATCCGCTGTGCGTCGAAGCGAGCCCTTAGGTGAATTACCGAAAGGCTCGCCAGATCCAGTAGATATTCAATTTTCTTTCGATTACAACGTATTCAGTCAATCTGCCGCAGAGCGTGAAGCAGACTTGAAGCGAGAAATCGCCAAATTAGAGAAAGCGGGCGACAACATAAAACTGGCTGAGAATCTGCTTGAGCTTGGGAGAATCTATGTTGAGAAGGAGAAACCGGACAAGGCGATGCCTCTCTTAAACAGAGCAATAAAGCTTCTAGAAATAAAGAACAGCAAGCCAGAGCTTATGGCTGATCTCAAAACAGAACTTGCTGATATTTATTACAATCAAAGCGATTTTGATAATGCGATTCCGCTTTACCGTGATGCTCTGAAGCTGTTCACTAATGCAAAATCATCTAACGAGAATATGGCGAAGGCATATAACAATTTGGGTCTTGCGTTGCAACAAAATGGCGACACTCACGTTGACGAAGCGACAAAGATGCTCGAACTTGGTTTGGCGAATGCGCAGAAAGCGCAAGACAAATCTCGGCAAATCGATGCCAAAGATGGTCTGGCATTTTGCTATTATGCCGCCAAGAATTTCCCAAAGGCACGCGACTATTATGTCTGGGTAGTAGACGAAACGGAGAAATTGGACGGGAAGCAGTCACCGAGCTTGTTTCGCCATAAGAAAAGCATAGCCGATTGCGACTACGCACTTGAGGATTTCAGACAAGCGCTCGAATCTTATCAAGACGCCTTAAAATACGCCGCGGTAGCAGATAGCAATGACCAGGACCAGATCGACGAAGCGAAGGGCGTTGTCGATGAATTGAGTAAGCGCTTAAGTATAGAAACACCTGAGGAGCACGCTCAGGCGCAGGACGAAGCAAAAGAAACCAAACACGCTTACGACTGGCTTCCAATTGCGCTTAGCGCGGCGTTACTCTCACTGCTGATTATTTATTTTGTCAGCAATCGAAATAACAGTAAGCTGGAGTTGAAAGAGCGAAATAAAGACGAAACCCTGCCGCCCCAGCGCTAGAACTTTGTGCTAGCCCGGTATAGAGTGACCGCGATCTGCCAGGAAATACTACAGCAGAATCTCCGCAAACACTATCGCTAAATCGAGCAAGGGTATTTACGAAGGCAACCAATCGCTCAAACTAATACCGGCAATTTTTCAGCATTACTTATCTCAAGCTTCACGTTCGAATCGCTGCGGGAAATTCCGAATACGCGACAGAAGAATGCCAGTTCTGTCTCGAGGCAGGTTTTGATCGTAGTTGCCTGACGAAAGCCGTGTTGCTCTCCCTCAAATTCTAAATAAGAAACTGGTACGCCGTTTTTCTTGAGAGCTTCGACCATGGCTACAGATTGAGAGGGTGGCACAACTTTATCTTCCAGTCCTTGAAAGAAGATGACTGGACAGCTTATTTTGCTGGCATGAACCAGCGGCGAACGATCTTCATAAATCTGCTTGCTGGCTGGATAAGGTCCAATTAGGCCGTCCAGGTAGCGTGATTCGAACTTATGAGTATCTTGAGCCAGAGAAGTAGGATCGCTAACTCCATAATAGCTTGCCCCGGCAGCAAACTTGTCGCTGCGGAACGCCAGTGCACACAGCGTTGTGTAACCACCGGCGCTACCACCAGTAATCGCTACTCGCGCCGCATCGATTTTCTTTTGCTCGCTCAAATACTTCACGGCGGCAACGCAATCGTCAACGTCAGTAACGCCCCAGCTATCATTTAGACGCTCTCGATAAGTTCGCCCATAGCCGGTACTGCCGCCATAATTCACATCAACCACCGAGAAGCCTCTGCTTGTCCAAAATTGAATTTTCAGGTCGAGACTATTGGAACAAGCTGATGTCGGTCCGCCATGACTCTTCACTATTAGTGGTGGCAAGGTAGCTGCAGCGCCCTGATAATCTGGATTTTTTGCAGGATAGAAGAATGCGTGAGCCGTGCCTTTGCCATCAAGTGTGGGAAATTGAATCGTTTCTGCGTGCGAAAAATATGAACTTGAAATATCGCAATTATTTGAACGCTGCAACACTTCTCTTTCGCCAGAAGCTAGATCGAGCACTGCAATTTCGTCGAAGCGATCTGCAGCGCCTCCGTGCAAAATAACGCGATCGCCATGGCAATGAACATAACTGATATCACTATAGGGTGTTTCGATTTCTTTCAACACGCGCGTCTCAGTATCAAATTCGGCCAGGCTCCAAATACCGGCGCGATTGAAAGAGCAAATCAATTTGGTGGCAGAGAGCACCGCGTAGTTAGACAGACCAAAAACCCAGTGTGGATAAGTAAACTCTGCTTCCATCTCGAGTAAAGGCTCAACCAGCCCACTATAAGACGCATGCAAATTCCAATAACCAGTTTGATCCGACACAAAATACAGTGTGCCGTCGGGTCCCCATTCCGGCTGCGCGACTGATTCGCCCTTAGCGCCTGCAATAAGCAAGATATTAGAGAGCGAACCATCATTGCCTAAATTAGCCATCCAGAGCTTGGATTGATCCCAGGGCATATTAGGATGACTCCAGGTAATCCAGGCAAGAAAACGTCCATCAGGGCTAATTCGCGGAGACGAGAAAAAGTCGCTTCCAGCAAGCAGCATTTCCGGCTCACTCTCGCCGTTCAGGCTCAAAACATCCAGAGAATTCAGAGGTTCCATTCCAGGCTCAGAATGGTCTTCGCGAATGACTATAAGACGATTACGTTTGGTATCCAAACAGAAATCTGCATAACGAGACGGTCCCGCTTTACTTAGCGCCTGCACCTGATTGGTCGCAAGGTCTTGTTTGTAAACGCGATGATCGCCAAAGTGGCTGAAGTAAACGCAGGTGTCCGTGACAATAGCGGCGCCGCCTCCGTATTCATGAACAGCGCTGCGCACATTGTATTCTGGAGGCGTAACATCGCGCTTGTTTCCCTTCCTGTCCACACCCACCAATACAGAGCGCCCTTTTTCCATGGGGCGAGACTCGAGGAAATAGGCGTTTTCAGCATCGATAAACGTCTGCCCCAGTCGCACCGCCGCGGAGCTCAGCATCTCCGCACTGATGGGCGAAAGCCAGGAACCATAAGCTGCTGTTTTGGCAGTTGTCATCACAATTCACCTTTATCTCAGGGATGAAGAAATATAGCACCATGGCGCCAGGTTAAGTAGTGAATGCGCGGCTGCTCAGTCAGCGTTTCCAAGCGCACGAGGATCATTAGCACCCGACCGAGGCGCAGATAGACTCTTTCCGCGAATTGGCTGTTATAATGGCAAACCGAAAATTTGCTTAAAGCTTGACTGGGTTAGCTTAAAACTGTTGTGAGGGTGAGTGCATGGCGCGGCATTCACTGACCACTACTTGGGGACGCATAGGCACAACAGGACAACACAAGACCAAAGACTTTGACTCAGCAGAGAAAGCAAAGCTTGAGTACGAAAAACTCATTGCCGAGAAAACGAGTTTGCATTAATGCAGAGAATCAAGCGCATGCACAGTGACGCGCAAGAACCATTCTATGCCGCCATAAATCACTCCAATTGAAGTAGCGAGCCAGAATATCAAAGCAATTTGAATGCGACGATCTTTCAAAAGCACTTCTTCTGGAGTGGAGGTCAAATCGTCGCCACTACACGAAAGTTGTTGGTACCGCATCAGACCATAAACAACAAAGGGAACTGTCAACATCATCCACTGACCATGCACCGAAAGAAAGCCATAGAATACATAAGCGGTCAACAACGAAGGCAAAACCAGCGCTTCCATTCGATCAAACATGCGCGGCGAATAGCCTTTGAGAGCCTTGCGATGCGCGTCTGATGAATTTTGCAAAATAGTCAACTCGCTGCGACGCTTTTCGAGCGCGAGAAACAAGGCACCAAGACCTGTGCAAAGCAGAAACCAGCCGGAACAAGGTACGTGTATAGCGCAAGCACCGGCAACACCGCGCAAAAGAAATCCGGCCGCAATCGAGAGCACATCAAGAATGGCTTCGTGCTTCAAAACGAAAGAGTACGCCGCAGTCAAGGCCAGATAACCAAACAAGACCAAAATGAGAGCATGACGCACGTAAAAACCAAGCGCCAGCCCGCTGATCGCCAGCACTACAGCAAAACCCCAGGCAATTGGCAGAGGAATTTCTCCAGCAGCGATTGGTCGCTTACATTTGCGCGGGTGCAGCATGTCAGCCTGTCGATCCAAAATGTCATTGACAATATAAACAGAGCTGGAGACCGTACAAAACGAAAAGAAACAAAGAATTGCGCTCGTGACCAAATGAACATCAATGCCCTTGCCAGCGAAGATTAGAGGCGCCATAACGAGCATATTTTTTGTCCACTGCTTCGGACGCATCGCTCGTATGTAAGCAATAAGCGTCTTCTTCAGAGAACGAGCAGCTGGTTGAGTTGATTCAGGTGCTTGCACGCTAATCTCCGGTCTTATGCAAGCAACTATACCAATTTTTATTAATTAGGCTAGTCCACAGACACAGCCAGGTGATCTGACGCGGCCCCGCAGATGCTGCCATCCGCCGCCAGTGGCACGATACGCAGTTCGTAGAGCCCGGCTGATTTGAAATCGGCGTAATTCAAAACCACATCGCCCTGCTTTTGCTCAAACACTTGGAATTTGCCAGCCACTTTACTTTGTGCCTGCGGGTTTTGTTCTTCAAAAAGCAAATTGGTTCGTGTCACTTCCAGAGCAAACTTGGTGGCTCCGCTAATCTTGCTGACATCAACCTTTAGGCTTGCCTTGTTCTGTTTTGGACCAAGGTGAATGTACCCCTTGGTTCCGAAGTAACCGGAATTAGCAAAACTGATGGCAGGAATAACCAGCTGCTTCTGAGGCAGCGCCACGGCTCTTATACGCATCTTTGCCCCGGCGGGTATCAAGAGACGGAATCTATGCGTTTTGCCGCCCAACGACCATTCAGGCAAACCGTGCAAAGCAAAATAAACGACTTGTTCTTTCTTGCCTGGAGAAAAATGAGCATGTGCTCTGCGCTTCAACTCGAAGTCAGGGTACATATCGTTGCTATAAAGCAAATCAGCCCCAGCGTCAGCGCCGGCTGGATCATTCAAGCTAATATCGAACTCGACAAAGTCAGTTGTGAAGCAAGAACGAGGTCCAGGATCGAACTCCAGAAACTCCGGTTGCCGCGAAGTTGAGCTGACTTCCAGCGCTCCATCACTAAGCCACTTTATGTCAGGCTTAGTTTTTTGCTCGGGCAGTGAGAGGCATTGCTTCAAGTCAGCCCCAGTCCAAAGTGGCTTAGCTTGGGTATCTTGCGTTGCATCAACGCTTATTTTATCGAACGCTTTAGTTTGAGGATTCCACTTATAGATCAAAATCTTGTCTTGATTTTGCGCAATCGAATCTTTTAAGAAGCCGAAAGGAAAGATTGGCTCAAAGGCGTTGACCATGAGACAGTTCTGCACAGTTCGACTCAACTGAGGAACTCTAGTCATGCCATCAAGCGAATTGCGGCAGGTGTAAGCGCCTTGAATTTGATCGGGCAACCCAAGAAAGAGCAGCTGCGGATCACCAGCAACCTTGTTGTATAGTTCTTGCAGAGCCGAGCGAATTGCGTTGTTCTCGAGACCGGCTTGGCGCCAGGGCAAATTGTTTGTCCAGAGAATAATTGTGGATAAAATGAGCATGAGCGCAGCGGCAAGAGCACTTGCAATTTTCAACTTGGGCAGTCGCGTAAGCGGGAGCAATCCGCTCGTCAGAAGCAAGCAGAGCGGGACAGTAGCAAGATAGGCCAGACGACTGCCCTGAAGGTCATCAGAAATATTGAAAAGCTTGTAAACCGGTATCAAACAAAGAACAAGCCAACCGGCGACGAAAACGAAATGACGACGGTTTTGTTTTTCTAGAATCAGATTAGCCAGCCCCGATACCGCAGATAATACCACGCCGGCAGGCCACAGCTTACTGAGGATATGGTGCGTTCCGATCAAAGACTTGTTTATTGGCTGCAAGAACATGAGGAGAGCATGCAACCAGCCGTTGATGAACTCGCGCGGATTGGAGATGAAAAACAGCGAGTCATCATAGCCGCCGACAAATGTGCCAAGCGCCAACAAGCGCACGCCGAAATAGCCTAGCAAGAGCAGCCAAAAGGGCAAGGTGCGAAAAAATGGTGGCAAATACGTCGCGATTTTTGAAAGAGAAAAATCTTTTTGCGACCAAATTTTACTGTACACGAGTTCGTAGAAAGTAAATACCGCCGGCAAGGTCATCGCCATTTCTTTGCTCATGAGCCCAAGCGAGGTTGCCACCAGGCATAGTGCCAGGTAAAGAACCTTCCCCGTTTTGCTGTAGCGCATATAGAAGAATACCGCGCCCAGACAAAAGGCGGTGACTACAGAATCCACACGCCCGGTAATCCACGACACGGCTTCGGGGTGCAACGGGTAAAGGGCGAACAATGCAGCAGCAGCCAGCGGCCAGAGATTTTGTTTTTCACGAACGTGTTGCTCGGCAGCGATCTTGGCGGCACTATCAGTAAGAGATGGGTTCTGGCTATGCCCCAGTTCAAGCAAATGTCTGCCAATGAAGTAAATCCACACCGTGCTAGATAGGTGGAAAAGCAAATTGGTAATGCGAAACCCCAGACCATTAGCACCATAAAGGGCGTAATCGCTGACCATAAAAACAGAAATCAAAGGACGATAAAACTTCGTCGTGGTGCCGTCCAACCATGAGCTGTGAAAATTGCGCCAGACAAGTTCGGGTTGATGAATGGCTTGCGCCAACCAGGTCAGATGTACGAAATCATCGCCGTTGAAAAAATTGAAAAGAACGGGCGAATAAGCAACAAAAGTCAGGACAAAAATGGCAGCCAGGGCCAGATACTGAGGCAACTCTTCAGCCAGGCGACGTGGAGCCCCGGCGCCGCCGTCGACGACGCGCTCGGTCGATTCTGGCTGGATTGCACGCATCTCCGACTCCACTCCACTTGCCTCAAGCCTTGCCGCTACTCAGCTTTCTTGAGCGATTCAACAGCAACTTCGTAGGCCGGGCGATCTTCAAGGTGACAGCGCAGCTCGTCTTTCATTTTGACAGCCTTGGCTGGAACACCGGCCATAACGGTATTTGGCGGAACATCATGAGTAACGACGGAGGCGCCGGCGATTACCGCACCTTTGTGGACACGCACTCGAGGTAGAATCAATACTTTAGCTCCGACAATCACGCCGGATTCCAGATATGGTCCCTGGCGCCCTTTTTGACAGGGCGGATGCAAGCTATCTACAGTGCAAGACATCGGATAGAAATGGACATTATCTTCAGTCGTTGTGTAAGTTGCGATAAAGACGTTGTTGTGAAAGCGGCAATTGTCGCCGACTGTAATGTCTCCATCAGATTGAGACATGGTGCCGAAACTACATGACTCGCCGAATATGCTATTTTCACGTATGCAAGCGCGATGCCCGGTTTGAAAGCCACGCCCGAAACGGCAGCTGGCGTAAATAATGGTGCCGGAGCGAATCGTGCTGTTCTCACCGATTATGGTATCAGGATTGACATAATTAGCATCTGATTTATAAGCAGCCAGACGTTCTCCCAAAATGCATTGAGCACCAACATAAGAGTTGGCGCCCAGTTTGACGTTTTCATAAATGATCGCGCCTGGCTCGATGATGCAATTGTCACCGATTTCGACTCCGTCCATAATGATGACATCATCGTATATGCGCAGATGCTGACCTAACTTAGCCCGGCTGGAAATGCGGGACGATGCCTTCTGCGTATTTTGCATTTTGCTTCACCTTAGGGGATGCAGCGGTTAGATACCGCCGACAAAGGGGGCTGCCACCACGGCTGGTGCGCCGACGCCGAGTTTGCTTGCCATAATTTCGGTAATGGCCCGAGCCACACGAGCGACCTGTTCGCGCTTCAACTCCGGATACATCGGCAGTGACAGCACTTGCGCTGCCAGTTTTTCCGAAACGATAAAATCGCCGGCTTTGTAGCCGTAGCAAGCGAAAGCCTCTTGAACATGCAAGGGCACGGGGTAATAGCACATACTACTGATACCTTTGGCGCCAAGTTCGGCAGCCAGAGAGTCTCTCAATGCAGCGTCGTCTGCGTTGCGGCTGCTTCCGCTTTGAACGCGAATCGTGAATTGATGCCACACATGGGTATTTCCCGGAGTGATTGTCGGCAAAATGACGCCCGGACAATGTCTCAATTCTTCTTTGTACCACTGAGCAACTTGATTGCGCTGTCTGTTCCAGGAGTGCAAGAAAGGCAGCTTCGCCAAAAGCACTGCTGCTTGCATTTCATCAAGACGGCTATTTCTGCCAAGCTCATCGTGATAATAGCGCTTGCGCATACCGTGGGCACGAATGGCGCGAAGTCTTTCAGCAAGCTCATCGTTACTGGTCACGATCATGCCGGCGTCGCCGGCAGCGCCCAAATTCTTAGTTGGATAAAAACTGATGCAAGCCATGTCGCCGATGCTACCAGTATAGTTAACACTTTGCATTGCGCCGATTGCCTGCGCATTGTCTTCGATTACACGCAGATTGTATTTGCGTGCCAACTTCATGATCGGGTCCATATTTGCAGCTTGACCATAGAGGTGCACTGGCAAAATGGCTTTGGTTTTACTTGTAATAGCGCGCTCGATCAAATCAGTATTTATATTGAACGATTGCGGTTCGACATCAACAAACACTGGAACAGCACCGCGCAAGGCGATTGCTTCGGCAGTAGCAGCGAATGTGAATGGTGGTGTAATTACTTCGTCGCCCGGTCCAATATCAGCAGCCCACAAGGCGAGCTCTAAAGCGTCTGTTCCATTAGCTACGGCAATGGCGTGTTTGGTTCCGCAGAATTCTGCGACCTGTTTTTCGAGCTTACCGACGTATTGCCCGAGAATGTAGTGTCCGCTTCTAAGAATCTCGATAATGGTTTCTTCAAGCTGAGGACCGAACTGCTTGTATTGCTCTTTCAAGTCCAAAATTTGAATTGCTGAGTTTGCTTCTACCAAGGTGCGACTCCTTCCTTGTGAACAACAATCGTCTGGTCCATATTTGAACCAGGACTTTGAAAGTGTAGTACGGCGCTTGCCATCGTCCAAGGAAGACCTTATAAGGAAAGCCCCTCGTCAGGAGGTTTAATCTATAAGGGACTAGACCTTTCCTCTTGGCAATTTCGGGGTAGCCGACCGTGTCAGGGTTTGATTATTTTAGTGTCCAGGAACGTTTCAGGAGTATCTCATAATAAGAAAGTACTAAGCGCGAAAACATTTGAATAAACTTGAGCGATTTAAGTTAAGCAATTCCAACAATTTAGAATGAGTTTAATTAGGCGGATACGCTCCGGACATAATTAATATATCTACAATTTCTGCTCTGGCTTGCATCTTTAGACGCAGGTGGAGAGATTCTCTTAGTATCGAGTCCTCTTTAGTCTTAGCAAATTGAACATAAAGTACAAGCAATACGATCAACTGATTTTCAGTTTTGGTATCAGACACCACGCATAGTGCCTGGCAGTTGGTCCGAATGTCGTAATTTCAGATGCCACTGCCTGTGATATCGCGGTCTCCTTTAGGAAGTCAGCGAATAACGGACGGAAAGTCAGCCGGCGGCAGTTTCTACTCTGGTGCTTACAGTTGGGGATTCTCTCTTGCGTATCAAGCTCATGGTGGAAACGCTGGCATTCCGGGGAGATTCACTCTGCATGCCAAGCGTGAAAGTGAAAATAGGCACCTCTCCAGGGGGCAATTCGCCGCCGCAATAAGCACTCAGCCGGCGTGTCCGACTTTGCAGCAGTTCCGCCTGTCCGGTTTTGCGGCACCTCGGGCAGTGCCGCACCAGAAATGCACCAAAAAAGAAGAGCCCCTCGATGGAGGAGCTCTTATAATTCGATGTTTTACCGATTACTTTCTGCGACCGCTGGGAACGGCAACGGTTCTGGAAAGAGCGTTTGTGACAAAAAGATTGAGGCTGACGCCTTCTTTTTCTGCTCTGTCTACCAATGCTTGGTGCAGCGAACGGGGCAAGCGAACTGTAAATTTGCCGCTGTAGCTCAAGAATTGGTCTTCACTAGCCTTGGTACGAGCGGTTTTAGCATTGTGCTTAGCTGCTGGTTTGCGAGCAGGCACGGCCTTTTTAGCAAGGGACTTAATTTTGGCTGCCTTGCTTGCCGGCTTCTTTGCTTTAGCTTTGGTTGTTGCCATGTTTTTCTCCTTATCGGAACTTTATTATTTAGTTTTGCTACCCCGGTGCCCAGGCCTTCGCCTTGTGAGCCGGCTATTGGCACCAAATGATCTTGACGGACCTGCATGACAAAGCGACTTCGTCCAGCACTTGGGAGCGCTGAGCTAAGGAACTATGTAATCTTGCCACCTAATACCACCTTAGGTGGCACTATCATTCTACATAATATATACCCGAGAGATCCAGCGAATATGCATTAATATGTGTTCGGTCTAGTCCCGAGAGTGCTAAGCTGTCTAGGGTTTCAAAACCGGCACCAGATGTGGGGCGCACCGGTTTTGATGGCTGGTATCACGGGCGCCACTTAGCATTAAATTAGCAATTTTAGGTAGGTAAAGCGGTTGAAAGTGTTGATTATCAGGCTAAGTGCGATGGGCGATATTATCCATGGACTTCCCGCAGCGGCTCTTTTAAAAGAGCGCTTGCCAAATCTGCAGCTCACTTGGCTGGCTGAGCCAGCTGGAATTCCTTTGCTGGAAGGCAATCCAGCCGTTGATGATACCATAGTGTTTCCCAAACAGAAATGGTTGAAGCAACTACGTTCGGTATCAGGTATACCTGCCACCGCCGCTGAAGCCTCCCGTTTTATTGCCGAGTTAAAAAGTCGCCAATTCGACGCCACACTTGATTTACAAGGGTTGTTCAAAAGTTCGGTTCTTGGATTCTTATCTGGAGCTAATAAAAGGTTCGGATTTCAAGGCACCAGGGAAGGTGCCGAACGAATGCTCACACACCCTCTAAACGTCGGCGACTATTTCGGTTTCGAAACCCACGTTGTCGACCACAACGTGCGCCTAGCGGACTTTGCCAGTCGCGTCCTGCTTGGGGAAAGTAGCGCAGAGATTCTCTCCCCATCCTATATATATAAGAACGCAAAGTTCCCTTTACCGGCACCGCCGGTGGGGACGGTTAAAGCAATGAGACATCTTATTTCGGCACCAAGTGGCTCGATGCCATCACCAATGATTGCCTTCATCCCTGGTACCACCTGGCGCTCCAAAATCTGGGAAAGCCACAAATGGACTGAACTGGCCAGGCTCTGCCTGTCCCGCCTGCCCGGTCCTTTACTTCTACTTGGAGGGCCAGCTGAAGTCGACATGAATAATCGCATCGCCGCTGGTTTCGGCGACCGCATCGTTAACCTGACTGGAAAAACCGAAATTAAAGACCTGATCGCCCTCTTTCAAATGACCGATATAGTTATTGGTGCCGACACGGGGCCTCTACATTTAGCTGCCGCAGTGGGCAAAAGTAAGGTGCTTGGCATTTTCGGTTCGACCCCGATTAAAAGGAACGGCCCTTATGGTGCCAACTGTGCGACACTCAGCTTAAATCTGGAATGCCAACCCTGTTTTCAAAAAGAATGTCCTCTCGGAACCCTAGCCTGTCTGCAGGAGCTCAGCCCCAACGTCGCTTTTGAGCAAGTAATGCGCCTGGTCAATCAAAAGCCCGGGTTCCTCTAAAGGCTCACCGCGTGAGAAGTTTGTTGATTGACGTACGCGGTCCTTTCCTACCTGGGAGCCAGCTTCCAGCTGGCATTGGATGCTATCCAGCGGGTCTTCGGGCGAGCCCAACGCTGCAGCGGTCTTGGTGGTTTCCAACCGCTACATACATACGTATCACACGAACCATGCGAATTGCGGGCCCGTTTTTTTGTACAATTGCGGGCACCGCCCGCGGCGCTATTAGTCCTCCTTAAGAACGGAGCTTTTCGCAGAATCTTGGCAAACGAGCATCGCCAATACTTAAAAGTGCTTGCCAGACCAGAGATAGTCACTCTGGCAACGGCGCTGCTCTTCTTGCTGCTTGCTTATCTTCCATTCTTAACTGGCAGCAAAGACTACGTCATTGGCGACTGCCAGCTTACTTATCAGCCAGTATGCCAGTTCATCAACGCCTGGCTCAAGAGAGGGATCCTGCCGTTGTGGAACCCGCACATATACTGCGGTTTTCCCGAGATCGCCGTGACTTCGCCCGGCTTCTTCTATCCCCCAAATTACATATTGTTCTTGCTGCCGTTCAGCCAGGGACTGGCTCTTTATTTATTGCTTCACCAGTTCATCGCCGGCCTGGCAGCTTATGGATTGGTGGTGCGAAAACTCGAGAATAAAGATGCAGCTTTGTTCGCAGCAATATCTGTAATGTTCTGCGGTTACATGTTTGGCATGCACAAATACCCAGATTTTGTCGCTTCAGTATGCATGCTCATTTGTTGCTTCTGGAGCACGGGCGAATTCTTTGCGGCTGCCACCACCCAAAAAGCGCAACATTTTGCGGCACTTTGTTGTTTTTCGGCGCTACTGTTTGCAGCTGGACGCCCAGAAATTTTTATTCCAGGCGGCTTTTTTGTTCTAGTGCAAGCACTTTGCGAAACTTATCAGCACAATAGAAATGGAACGCCAAAGCGTGAATTGATTGAGCCGCTAGCTTTTTGGGCTCTAGCGTTCGCTTGTGCCGCACTTATGGCCTGCCCCATGATTATTCCAGCAGCTGAATGGACTCCGCTTTCGCCGCGCTCGCGAGGTATCGATCTGGAGCAAGCATTTAAGTGGAGCACATATTGGTTCGATTGGCTTCAACTGGTATTTTTCCGCCCCTTCGGCGACTTAGACCAGAGCGGGCAGCTTAATGGTGCGCTCAATTTTATGTTAATCCAACACAAAATTGAATTGCCATTTTTGCCCGCCTCATTTCTCGGACCGGGCTTCTTCACAGCATTTTGCCTGGGCATAGCTGACCATAGCTGCAAGCAAAGAAACATACTTTTATGGCTTTGCCTCTTGGGCGTTCTCATTTGCGCGGGAGATCAAACGCCGGTTGCGCCACTATTGCTTAAGAGCTTCCCAAAGCTTGTGCTTTTCCGCTATCCGATAAAAGATCTGATCATGCCAATCTTGCCGGCAATTTTTCTGGCCGCAGCGGGAATTCGCTGGATATTAGTCAAGGAAAACAAAAGCCAGCGCGCAATTTATGCGGCTCTGGCGTCCTGGCTTATTATTGCCCTAGCTGGTCCTTTACTCTTTTACAGCGGCTCATTGGCGCACTTAATTGAATCACTGTGCCACGCATGTGGCACAACCATCACTGACGCAGCAGAAAGCACCTTGTTACAAACGCAAATGCTGCATAGTTTTATTATGACCGGACTGTTTGGCTCCGGCTTTTGCCTCATCGCTGCGTTATTTCGCTCAAATACCTTGAGCAAAGCCGTTGCTGCTGTAGCGCTACTTGCACTATATGCAGTACCAATGATCATTTATGACGTTGATATGAAAGAGAAGGCTGCAGATGGCGGCTATTACGTCAAAACAGCATGGCTGGATAAACTGATGCAGCAATGCAGCTCTGCTTCTCAGAACCCGGAACAACAACAATCGCGCATTGCCTATTTGATTGAGCAGAACACATCATTGCCGCTCAACTACTCTCGTGATTCAAAGCTGCCCTGGTTTCTAGCCTACATGACTTACGCCCGGGATGTGATGTTGGCGGACACGCACATGACCACACGCTGGAACTACGCTAACGGCTATTCTCTAGCTGAAACATCGCAGGTAATGTCGTTATTTCGCGCAGCCAACTCAAAGAGCAGCCTGCACAGCGTTGAACTAAAGAACGATTCGTTTAGCGATTATCCGCTGGCGCGATTTTGTTCTTTCTCAAATAGCAATTTTGTCGTGACACCTAAAAACATAAATACCGGACAAGTCGGAGCTGATGCACCGCGCCTTTCGCCAGAGCTATTCACGCTGATTCACGAGGACAATTTATACAATACACGCGTTTATGAACTAAAAGAAAAAGCATCTCGCTTCTATTTCGCCAGCCGTATAGATTTTCCCGGCTCGTGGCAACATCTGTCCGAAGAGATGCTGGCCCCCGAGAATAAGAGCATTTACGCCGACCAAATAACCTATCTTTCTTATGGCAACATAAAAGATATAAGTGATCAGTTACAGGGAGCGCCTAATAAAGCGCCGACTGCCAGAGCGGCAAAAGCAGCCTGGATAAAAGTGCTAAAGGACGAGCCTGATTGCGTCGCCCTGCGTTTGCAAAAAAGCAGCCCCGGCATTCTGGTTATGCGAGATCAATACTACCCAGGTTGGAGAGCATACGTTGATGGGCATGAGCAGCAGATCTTGCGTGCTAATTGTTTCAACCGCGCCATCTTTGTGCCAGCGGGTCAACACCTGGTCGAATTTTTCTACAGACCGCAATCGCTTAAACTGGGGTTATCTCTGGCAGCCTTAGGCTTCCTCGCCGCGGCGATTCTATGGGTCGTTTTACATTTTAAAGGCAAGAATAATTCGATTAGCCTACCGCTAATTGCTGCTGGAGAGCGGCTAAGCCCGGGGGATCCAAGCACTCTAGCATAGCAACTCTTGATGGAATGTCATTCTTTTGTGGTCAAGCGCCCAGCCTACAGTTATTGAATGGTTCGTTCTCTTCCTACGGCAATATCAGCGCTATGAGCCTAATTCGCAAAAGAGAATCTCCCAAGAAAACCATAGTTTAGCCTTCTAAACAAAGAGCGATGCTTTTGCGGCATCGCCCCTGTCTGGAATTTGTATTGGAACTAAGTGATTACTCAGTTATCCAGCATTGCGAGGTGCGCGTCCAATCGGCGAGTTCGCTATCTTTGAAGAAAATACCGATTTCGCGTTTGGCGCTTTCCGGGCTGTCCGAACCATGCACCATGTTGCGACCGATTTCCAGAGCCAGGTCACCACGGATGGTGCCTGGTGCTGATGCTGTCGGATTGGTGACACCAATCAAGTTGCGGGCAATAACGATGGCGTCTTTGCCTTCAAAAACCATAGCCACGATCGGGCCAGAGGTGATGAAGCTGACAAGACCTTCAAAAAACCCTTTGCCTTTGTGCTCGCCATAGTGATTTTCAGCTAATTCGCGGGTTACTTGCATGAATTTCATGCCGACGAATTTCAAACCTTTTCGCTCAAAACGCGAAACGATTTCACCGATAAGACCGCGTTGTACGCCATCGGGCTTGATGGCGACAAAAGTTCTCTGAAGTTCTGCCACTTTGAAATATTCCTCCGCTGTTCTAGCGCATTCATTGTCTCGTTATTTTGGTTGAAGCGTGCGGGATTTTAATCCAACTTTACGAGTTTGGCAAAACGGGGGTCGAGCGTGCGCTCGCCGGCGCTATCAAACTTGACTTTGTATAGCTCTTTACCGTCATCGCCAATGACTTCAATAACAACACCCATGCCAAATTTAGTATGCATGACTTTGTCCTGAGTCTTAAGACGTTCGTAATCGGTCTTTGCAGTTACTTCGCTGCCACGACTGACTCCCGGAACAGACATGCCCGAGGACACAAAGCTGTCATTGCCTGAGCCGCTGCCGTTTCGCGAAATAATGCGCGGCTTAGCTGGAGGATTTACGCCGGAGCGAGCTGCCGGTGGCTGCGCACCGCGATTGCCGTAGCCCGATGAACCACTGCTGCCATATCCTCCGCCACCATATCCGCCGCCGCCGCTACTGTAGCCGCCGCTGGAACTCTTGTTGCCGCTGCTGCGGTTCGCTCCACCCGAAGATCCGCCATAGCCGCCGCCAGAGGAGCCAGACGAAGCACCGCGACCGTATCCACCAGCGGAAGAACCGTTGTCATAGCCTCGATTGCTGCCATAACCGCCGCCGCTCTGAGATCCCCCATTGAGAAAACTATCATCAGCGCTGACAGCACCGTTTTCTGCAGCGATCAGCTCCATTCCCATCAAAAGCTCTGGTTGAATTTCATCAATAAAGCAACTTGGAATCGTCCGATTGGCAAATCCACCCTGCTTGAATGAAGTTCGCTTACGCGCGTAAGTTAAATACAAACGCTCTTCGGCGCGTGTGACACCGACGTACATCAAGCGGCGCTCTTCTTCCATTTCTTTAAGACTATCCAGCGAGCGCGAGTGCGGAAAGAGCCCCTGCTCAAGACCGATCAAAAATACGTTTTGAAACTCCAGCCCCTTGGCGGCGTGCAGTGTCATTAATTTCACGGCATCTTCGCCGGCCTTTAAAGCGTCGAGGTCACTCACCAACGATATTCTCGTGAGAAATGCTTCCAGAGTAGGCTCGTCAGCGACGTTCTCAAAATCTTCGGCTACGTTGAGCAATTCTTCGACGTTTTCGACACGACCTACAGCCAGTTCGTCTTTCGCCTCTTTGGCATCTTCCTGCAATCTTCTCAAATAGCTCGATTGCGACACGACAGTTTTCAGCAACTCTGAAACAGGCATGATCGCTTGCATGTTGTGCCAGCGTTCGGCCAATGCGCCAAACTCAGCCAGCGACTTGGCCGCTTTGCCGGCCAGTGCCGGAATACTTTCAGCATTTAGACATGCCTCGAGCGGCCCGATCTTATGCTTCAAAGCATATTCCATTAGATGATCGAGGCTTGTTTTCCCAAGACCACGTTTGGGACTGTTGACGCAACGCAGGAAAGCCTGCGAATCGAGCGGATTATATATAAACTTGAGGTAGGCAATGATATCTTTGATTTCAGCCCGCTCGTAAAATCGAGTGCCACCGACCATGGTGTAAGGCAAATGGCTGCGCACCAAAACTTCTTCCATGGCTCGGCTGAGAGAATTGGTTCTATATAGAATGGCGCAGTGTGATAGTGAGATGCCGCGAACTTTGAGTCGCTTAAGTTCTTCTGCGACAAAATAAGCTTCGTCAATTTCGTCGCTGCCGGCGTGGACACGAACTTTACCGCCCTTGCCCTTATTGCAGCGCAATATCTTATCGATACGCTCTGTATTGTTCTTGATTATATTGTTGGCGATTTCAATAATCGTTGAGGTTGAACGATAGTTTTCCTCGAGCTTGATCATGCGACAGCTCTTGTAGTCGTTTTGAAAGCCCAGAATGATGCGATAGTCAGCCTTACGCCAGGAGTAAATTGATTGGTC
>Ga0182030_10009428_pt1 | contig 19983 bp, 19 predicted proteins | sample 812S3MmetaG_FD_121299 | JGI IMG/M metagenome (GOLD analysis project Ga0182030, IMG submission 121299) | Permafrost microbial communities from Stordalen Mire, Sweden - 812S3M metaG (Illumina Assembly) | ecosystem: Environmental > Terrestrial > Soil > Wetlands > Permafrost | place: Sweden... | reverse complement strand
GCGGCTCCATAAACTCGCCAAAATACTCAACGCTGCGCCGCCAGACCTGATGGTTCCAGTTCATGGAACCCCATGATTCAACACCTATCCGAAAATATCAATACTTAACGTTGTAATACTAGATCAACATAGGCGTAACCCTGGTGGCCGAACCAGAAGTTTGCGACGAACCCGAGCTTCTGCTCGACTCCCATCCACTCGCCGGCAAGTGAGCCGGCTACGATGACGAGCAGGCAGATGAAGAGGAAATTGACACCGAACTTCTGCCAGCGCGGTTCGTAACCCGAGACGGCCGGAGCGATGAACAGCCCCGTTGCCAGCCAGGCCGTGGCGATCCAGAAAATGCCAAGCTGGGTGTGCCATGTTCGCGTTACCGAATAGGGAAGCCACTTGCTGAGCGGAATCCCGTAGAAAGCGTCACCTTCGACCCCATAGTGGGCGGTCACCGCGCCGAGGCCCACCTGCACCACGATCAGCGCGGCAACGATCCAGAAGTACTTCAGCGTCGCCTTCATCGAAGGGGTCGGTGTCAATGCGAGCAACGGATCCGCCTGCGGCACCTCAATAGGTTCTTCACCTTCGTCCCTGTGGTGTTGAACCGCAAAATACCAGACCATCGCGCCGATTCCCGCGAGCAGGGTCACGAAACTGATTACCGACCAGACAATTATCGAACCGGTCGGATGGTTGCCGATCAGTGACTCGGGCGGCCAGTTTTGGGTGTAAGTCACGTCGCTGCCAGGGCGCTGCGTGCCGCAGGACCATGCGGCCCAGAAAAAGAACGCGTTCATGAGGCGCTGGCGTTCCGGGTCCTTGATCGTGTTTACCGGAATGGCGTAGGAATTGCGGAGTTTCTGCAACTCAGGGTCGTTTCCAAATAGCTTTGTGTAGTGGACGCTTACCGCTTCAATAGCCGCCGCGCGTGCCGGTGAAACAACAATATCCCCGGTTTTCAAGTTATACGTATTTGTTCTGATTTCCTGCTTGAGGCGCTCTCTCAAGGCCGCTTGCGTTTCCGGGGGGCTCTGTTCATACGTCTTGCCAGACTGCGATGCCCAGTGATCGAGCAGGCAGATGGCTTCGCGATGAAGCCAGTCCGCGGTCCAATCGGGCGCTACATAGGCGCCGTGGCCCCACACCGTGCCGACCTCCTGGCCGCCGATGGATTGCCAGACATTCTGGCCGTCCTTGATGTCCTGCCCGGTAAACAGCACCGTGCCGTCAGTGGTCACCACACGTGTGGGCACTGGCGGTGCCATGTGGTAAATCTCAACGCCGTAATAGCCCAGGACAAGGAAGGACAGGGTTATGACGGTGATCAGGCTCACCCACAGTTTTGTGTACGATCTTGGTTCGGTGTTCATTCTATTCTTTCTTCGGTTGATATTTCTGATGCACAAAGCAAGCCGGTTGCGGCATTCAATTGTCTATGACGTGACCGAGTAAATGATGGCAGGAACAAGAAGAATCCCCTCAACCCACCATTCATAAAAATCCTCAGGCATCGGCTTTCGAATGGCAGCCAGCAGTCCCGCAAGATAGACTGGCAGGATTATCGAAAGAAAAATCCAGGGGATGACTCCGGCAGCGTCGCATTCAAACCGCATGGTGATGGACAAAACCACGCCCAGTACCAGCAGGGTACAAAGCGTAAAAATGGTGCGCCTTCCTCCGATGGCAACCGGCAGGCTCCTGACGCCGGTGTTCGCGTCTCCTTCAATATCGCGCAGGTCACAGAGGAGCATATTGAAAAGGGTCACACACCAGGTCCACGCCGTGACGATTGCGTAGCAGGCGTGGTCGGCGCCGAGGGGTTGCTGCAACAGGGGCGGAACAATAAAAGCGGCCGTCACGAGTGTCGGCGCAAAAAATGATTTGAGGAACGGGATGTCTTTAAAACGGACGCCGAACATCGGCACGGAGTAGTTCATACAAACAACGGCCCCGCCCGTAGTCAGAAGCAGCATCAGCCAGTCCTTCTCCAGGATCGGGACCACCACGAGCGCCGCCGCTGATATTAGAGTGAGGGCACGGCTGATCTTCCGAAAATTTGCCGCGCTTTGGCTACGAGCGGGCGTATTGATCAGATCTGCGGGGTCCTTTTTAAGGCGGTCGAGGTTGTATATGAAGAGCGCGGAAAAAAACCAAAGCGGCACGTAACGGATGCATTCGAAGTGGAGCAGGCGTGAGAGCGTCCAGCCGAAGCTGACGATGCCTATCGCTCCATAAATGCTGAGCGTCTGAAGGGCGATGCCACATTTCCTGATGAAAGTGATGGCGGAAGCGATGCTGAGACTTTGAGAGTCCAGACTGCCACGCGTATCGATCAGCAAGCTTTCGCAATGCTCGGCTTCTGATGGGCAAAATTCCTGCACCTTCATGTCATTCAGAGCACAGCGAAAAGCAGCCGGATGCCTGCAGTCCGATTTCGACACCGAGAAAAGTTTCGGGCAGCGGGCGGTGCGCTCTCGAAACAGGTCGGTTGACAAAACATCGCAGTACGATATAAAGGAATTCAATGAATGTCCACCTGTTTTCACAGCCGGTCGTCGCTCCGGGCGGCGGCGCGGCCTCTCCTGTTTGCAGCGCGCCCGGAATAAACGCCGGCAGGACGCCTCGATCCGTCACGTTAAATCCCAACTGATGTCCCATGAGCAAAATCTACAGCAATATCGTCGAAACCATCGGGCACACGCCGCTCGTTAAACTCAACCGCATCCCGGCGAGCGCCGGGATCGACCCAGGCACCATCATCGCGCTGAAATGCGAATTCTTCAACCCGCTAGGAAGTGTCAAGGACCGTATTGGCATGTCCATGATCGAGGCCGCCGAGCGGGATGGAATTCTCACCAAGGACACCGTCATTGTGGAGGCGACAAGCGGCAACACGGGTATTGCCCTTGCGTTCGTTGCCGCCGCGAAAGGTTACAAACTCATCCTCACGATGCCGGACACCATGAGCCTCGAACGCCGCACGCTGCTCGCTATGCTCGGCGCCAAGTTGGTGTTGACGCCCGGCGGTGAAGGCATGAAAGGCGCAATCGCCCGCGCGGAGGACATTGCGAAAAATACGCCGGACGCGTGGATTCCCCAGCAGTTTGAAAATCCCGCGAATCCGGCAGTTCATGCACAGACAAAGGCAGAGGAAATCTGGAACGATACGGACGGCAAGGTGGACATCCTCATTGCCGGGGTTGGCACCGGCGGCACCATCACCGGCTGCGTCGAGGTCATCAAGCCGCGCAAGCCTTCGTTTGAAGCCATTTCCGTCGAACCAAAGGATTCGCCTGTGATTTTTCAGACGCTTGCCGGCCAGCCGCTCAAAGCTGGTCCGCACAAAATCCAGGGTCTCGGCGCCGGCTTTGTGCCTAACAACTTGCATCTCAAAAATTCGCAGGGGAATTTGCAAATTACCGAATCGATCCTGGTGACGAACGACGATGCCATGGCGATGGCACGCCGCCTCGCAAAGGAGGAGGGCATTCTCGCTGGCATAAGCTCCGGCGCGAACGTCGCGGCGGCACTTGAAGTCGCCAAACGGCCCGAGAACAGAGGCAAGTTGATCGTCACAATCGCGCCATCGACGGGCGAACGGTACCTGAGCACCCCTCTCGCAGCCGAAGCGCGCGCTGAAGTCGGCGCTTAACCCCGGCTTGTCCTGAACCATCCGTCCTCGCGTTCGGTTTCCTGTCGGTGCGCTTTCAATCTGATTGAGAGCAGATTCGTGCGGGATACATAGCCTGCGAGGCATTTTGGATTGGCTCTACTGACCACCAGCAGGCGTCCGACGCCGTAGGCAAGCATGCGCGCCACCGCATCGTGAACGGTTTCGTCAGGATAAGCGACCACCAGGGCTGAACTTCCAGCTTCGAGGAGAGTCATGCCGGCTGCTTCGGGTTTATCCAGCGCGCGGAGCATATCATTGCGCGTAATGATGCCGGAAAGCCCGCCCGAGGAATCCAGGAGCGGCCATGCTTGATATGCCGAGACGGAGGGATCGTGCCGGGCAATGCGATCCGCGAGTTCGGAGAGTTTCCCGTCGGGAGACAGGGTTTTCACCTCCCTGTCCATGATTTCGCCCACGGTGGTATGCATGTAGGCATCCGGATCGTAATCCTGGGGAATTCGCAAGCCACGCCGGGCTATTTTCTCCGTCATAATCGAGTTCTGCATGAGCAGACGGGCCACAAGAAATGCGAGCGTGGAGCCCGCCAGGACGGGCAGCAGACCGTTTGGTTGAAGGGTTGTCTCGAAAGCAAAAACCACGCTTGTGAGCAATGCTCGCGAGGCGCCGGCAAACATCGCCGCCATCCCGACCAATGCGCCCACTCGGATATCCAGTCCGCTGATCGGGGCTATCCAGAGGATGAAGCTGCCGAGCAGGCTGCCGGCGCCGCCGCCGATGGTCAGAAGGGGGGCAAGCGTGCCGCCGGAAGTTCCGCTGCTGAGCGAGATCGCCCAGGAAACAAACTTCATGACAGTCAGGCAGGCGATTACGCGCAGCGGCAATTGATTTGAGATGATTTGGGAGATGTTGTCATAGCCCACCCCGAACGTGCGCGGGGCAAAATAGCCGACGATACCCACCGCGATTCCGCCAATCGCAGGCCACCACATCCAGTGAATCGGAAGACGTTCAAATAAATCCTCGATCCAGTAAACCGTCCGAGTGACACCCACAGCCAGGACTCCCACGACGATCCCGATGACCGCATATGCCCCGAGCGAAGTCAACGAAACGGGCGCAATATGGGGCATGGGGAAGATGGCGCCCGCTCCTTCAAATTTGATGCGCATTCCCGCCGCCGTGGCAGCCGCCAGGGCCACTGGAACGAATGAGCGCGCCCGGAATTCAAAGAGCAAAAGCTCTATTGCCAGAAGAACCGCTGAAATCGGACTGCCAAAAATGGCTGCCATTCCAGCGGCAGCACCGGCTGCCAGCAAAGTTTTCCGCTCCGCCGCCGTCGTGCTCAATATCTGTCCGAGAACGGAGCCGAGCGCGCCGCCTGTGGCGATGATCGGCCCTTCCGCTCCGAACGGTCCGCCCGTGCCGATCGAAATCGCGGCCGAGATCGGTTTTAAGAAGGTAATCCGGGCGGGAATGCGACTGTCGTTTTCCAGTACCTGTTCCATTGCTTCGGGAATTCCGTGACCGCGGATGGCCTTTGACCCAAAACGCGCCATGAGCCCTACGATGACTCCCCCAATAACGGGAACAATGACCACAAAAACGCCCAGCCGATTGCCGGCGGGTGAGATGAACGAGGTGGAGATCCGTCCATAGAAGGAAAGGTTGGTAAAAAATCCGATCAGATGGGTCAGCGCCGGCGCAACGAACCCGCTCAGGATGCCAAGCCCGATCGCCATCAAGGAAATGAACACGATGGCGTGGTGGGATGTGGCAGGGGCAGCGGATTTGTGCGGAATAGACGATGTGGTCAAGGTGCGGCTTCGAGTTGGCGGAGTATTTTGCGCAAGACGGGTCCGATTCGGGCCAATTCCGCCTTGTGCACGGGCGATAGATTCTCCAGGATCCGCCGGCCGCGTGCGGTAAGTCGGACCAGCATCTGGCGCCGGTCGTCAGGGGCTTCCGATTTGTCCACAAGCCCCTCTGCTTCCATCCGATTCACAAGCCCGACCGCGCTGTGATGCTTGATTTTCAACAGCCCGGCGAGTTTCCCCACGGTCAGGTGATCACGCTTCGGGAACCCCCGGATGACCAGCATGGCCTGGTGCTGCTGAGGCGCAACTCCGGCTGCCAGCGCCGCTTCTTCACTGAAGTGAAGAAACTCTCGGAGTGCATGGCGGAAGGCAGCCAAAAGCTCGTAGTCGGTCTCCGATACAACGGAAAGTTTTTTTCGTTGGGTAGTCGATTTTCGCAAAGCGGAACCGAATATAGTATCGCGGTACGATATAACAAACTCAATTTTCGAATCGTTTCATTCCACGTATCGCCTCGGTATCCTCACCCCCGAGGCACAAATCCACGATCTTCACATGCGCGTTTCAAGGTATGTCTTCAGCGCGGTAGCCTGATTGTGCTTCGCGTCCTTCGCGCCGAAGACCAGCGTGACGGTGCTGCAGGCTGCAAGCTTGCGGAGATCATCAAGCGCAACGCGTTGTGCATCAAGTTTCGCGAAGTAGCGGCGTTCGAACTCCCCCCAACGCGCAGGGTCGTGCCTAAACCATTTTCGCAAGGCTGTGCTCGGCGCCACCTCTTTGAGCCATTGATCGATTCTCGCCTCCTCCTTAGAGACCCCGCGCGGCCAGATGCGATCCACCAAGACGCGGAAGCCGTCAGCGCGCGAGGAATTCTCATAGGCCCGCTTAATTTTGAAAGACATCTCACTTTGAGCAACGTCGCAACGTCGCTTCTCGGATGCCGGGAAAAAGCTGGAACCTTGATCCAGGTCAAGGCAACGCAACCGAACGCAGGCGATAAAGGAGGCATGAAAAAATGCATTATCATCGCCGCATGTTTTATCGCGGCCGGTCTTGCAGGTTGCTCGAAGGCGCCGCAGCAACCGATTGAGCACGCCACATCCTCAGACAGCGGCCATCGGGTTTACCAGGTTCGGGGCATCGTGCGCGGCAGTCTCGGGAACGATGGCCTGATTTCCATCGAACACGAAGACATCCCGGGCCTCATGCCGTCCATGACGATGCCGTTTGAAGTGAAAGACCGGAGCGAAGGGGCGCGGCTCAAGCCGGGAGACGGAATCGGGTTTCACCTCATTGCGGCCGACAACAAATGGTGGATTGAGCAGGTGACGAAAATCGATCCGGCAAGTGTGCATTTGCCGAAAGCCGATGCGATGCCGGGCTCCGGGCTGGACGTGGAGCGCCTGAAGGAGGGGGACGCCATGCCGCCCTTCAAGCTCACCGATCAAGCCGGGCGCGAACTGGGACGCGATTCGTTTGCAGGCAAGACGGTGGTCCTGACGTTCTTTTTCACGCGCTGTCCGATGCCTAATTTTTGCCCCCTGATGTCGCAGCATTTTGAGGTATTACAGCGCAGCATCGAGGCCGATCCAACATTGCGCGGACGGGTCCAACTCATCAGCATTTCATTCGATCCTGAGCACGATACGCCGCAGATGTTGGCGCAATATGGCTCGGCCTTTTCGAAAAACCTCGACTCGTGGCGGTTCGCCAGCGGCTCGACGGGGGAGATAGGCAAGCTGACTGGCGAGTTTTCCGTCTATGTGAATAACGAGGGCGGGACGATCAGCCACACGCTTTGCACCGCCATGATTTCGCCGGAAGGAACCGTTAAAAAGGTGTGGCGTGGAAACGGATGGGAAACGGATGAAGTTATGAACGCGCTTCGGAACACCACGGCCGCCCGGTGACACGCATTCCAGACAACCATATTTAACGCGATGCGCGTAAACCCCGTGCATCGACCTTCCACAAACCAGATCAAAGTGTGACTTATGAATTTCCGCGCCGTCTTCATCGCCATCGTCATCGCCACGGGTTTGATTGTCTCGGCGTATTTGATCAACTCCAAACGTCCCAGCGTTGTCGTCGAGCAACCGAGCGCCGATTTTGTCAGGGCCAGCGGCAAATGCGCGGAATGCCATCGCAACTCCCAGTATTCCATCGTCCACGAATACGAGATGAGCAAGCATGCGCAGAAAGGCGTCACATGTCTTGACTGCCATCAAGTGCAACCGGGGCAGACCGGCACAAACCACAATGGGTTTGTCATCAACACTGGTATCACCCCAGCCAACTGCAAGACCTGTCACGCGGCCATCTATGACCAGTTCGTACGCAGTCGCCACGCCGCGCCGTCGTGGGTGGCGGTAATGGGCAACAAGGATTTTTCCCCGGAAATGATTACGCAGATGGAAATACTGCATCCCGGCTCGATGATACGTCCACCGCATCCACTGACGAAACTGGAGGGCGATTCTTCAACCAGGAGCGGTTGCATTACCTGTCACGCGATTGGCAAGCCGAACGCCGACGGCAGCATTGGCAGACTGCACGCTCTGTCATACACGGCACACATCGTCGGTGGAAGTTGCCAGATTGCCAAGCACCTGCGGCCAGTGCCACCTGGGCCCGGATCATTCGCAGATGGAAATCTACACGCAGTCAAAGCATGGCATCATGTTTGCAGCACAGCAGAATTTGATGAATCTGAAGGCACCCTCCGACACCTTGACGACGAAGGACATGTTCATCCCCACCTGCGCGACGTGCCACATGAGCGGACTCAACGGACGCGGCGTCACGCACGACCCGTCCGAACGGCTCTCATATAATTTGTTCGCTGAAATCACGGAACCTCGTCCGAACGCCGAGCGGGCGCAGGCGAAGATGAAGGATATCTGCCTGCAATGTCACACACCGCCGCTCGTTGACCGGGTTTACAAGGAAGGCGCCGCTGTCGTGGAGGCGACAAATGAAAAAGTCCTCGCGGCGAAAGCCATCATGGATTCACTCAAAGCCGATGGGCTGCTTTCGCCGGATGCCTTTAGCCAGACGATTCAATTCACCTACTTTGATCTTTGGCATTACTACGGCCGCACCGCGAAACACGCCGCATTCATGGGGGGAGCCGACTATGTGCAATGGCATGGTAACTACCCGATTCTTCAACACATGGTCGAACTCAAGGAACAGGCCGCGCAAATCCGGAAGGAAAATGGAAAGTAACTGGCTTCGCAGGCCGCGCACCTGGGTTGAACTTTTCGTCTTGGGCAATTTGAGCGGTCTGGCGCCCGACATTTTTCTGGCGCATAGCGTGAACGCCTTTCATTCCCGAGCGGAATACACGCCGCTCATTTTCTCACTCGTCGCGCCGATGCTGCTGCTGCCCGCATTGTGGGCTCTCGCCACTGCACGGGAAACGCTCTGGCGATGGCTCGGATTCCTTGTCGGAGGAACAGCCGTCCTCATCGGCATCATCGGTCTGGTACTGCATCTGCAAAGCCAGTTTTTTCAGCAATGGACTTTGGCCAGCCTGGTCTATGCCGCTCCCTTCGCCGCGCCGCTTGCCTATACCGGCCTCGGCTCGCTGTTAATCATGAACCGCATGGTGAGCGACAACGACCCGGAATGGGCGTACTGGGTGATGTTTTTTCCGCTTGGCGGCTTCGTCGGCAATTTCATCTTCAGCCTTACCGACCACGCGCAAAACGGATTTTTTCATCGCACCGAATGGATTCCCGTCATCAGCAGCGCGGTGGCCGTGGGTTTCCTGATCGTTCCATTGATGTTGAAAACGGACCGTCAATTTCTGTGGTTATGTGGACTCGTCATGCTGGCAGAGGTGGCGGTGGGCGCGCTTGGTTTTGCGTTCCACGCACTGGCTGACTGGCACAAAGTTGGCGACACCCTGTTTCTCCGCATCGTGCATGGAGCGCCAATTTTTGCGCCGACGCTGTTTTGTGACCTGGCGGTGTTGGCGTGCATCGGCCTTTGGGTGATGGGTGCCAAATTAAACAACCTTGATAAAGGTCAAGGAACTCCAGCCGCCATGGAGCGATGATATTGCCATGAAAATGAAGTATCTCCTTCCACTCACCATCATGGCGGGCCTCGCCACCTCCTTCCTTGCCGGCTGTGGAGACTCGGGAAACGCCAGCATGACCCCGCAGGCGCCGCAGCCGTTTACCGGCCAGATCGTCGAAGTCAAAATGCGCGGCACGGCGCAAGGCTACAAGTTCGAGCCGAACCAGATCGTCATCCAGAGTGGCGACATGGTCCGCTTCATCATGGTTGATGGTGCGCCGCACAACGTGGATTTTTCCAACCAACGCCTTCCCGCAGGCGCGGCGATGATCTTGCAGAATCGAGGCAAGCTCATCGGTACCAATTTCTTCGTGCCCGGCCAGACATGCGAGGTCGAGTTCACCAAAGATATGCCCATTGGCGAATACGATTTCGTGTGCGACGCGCACGCGGCGCTCGGGATGAGGGGCAAGATCATCGTCAACTGACGTTTGCATCCATTCACGGAATTATGAACTTCAAGAAACTCGATATCCGCAAGCTCCTGAAGGAGGGCGTCGAACCATTTCTCCAAATCCGCAAAAATGTCGATTTGCTCAAGCCCGGCGAAGGTCTTGCGGTCATCGCGCCGTTTTTGCCGTCGCCGCTTATCGAGGTCCTGCGCAGCGAGAAATTCGAGACCCGGGTCGAAAGGAGCCATGACGGAAGTTGGACGGCGTATTTCTGGCGCGATACCGTGGAGAGGACCTGATATTTTGACGAAATGCCGTTAAACGCTCTCGGAAACATCGTCGTCGCGAACACACTGCGATCGTGCCAGCTTTTTAGTGGCATTCCGGCAACCGATCTCGATGCGATCTCTTCGTTTGTCATTCGGAAGCAGTTGAAGAAAGGCGAATACCTCTTTCAGGAAGGGGCAAAGTCCGAAGGCTTTTACGTGATGCAGACGGGCGCCATCAACGTGCATCGTGTCAATATGGCAGGGAAGGAACAGACAATCTGCGTCTTCCACGCCGGAGAATCGTTTGCTGAAGCTTCTCTTGCAACTTCGACTGGTTACCCTGCTGCCGCACGGGCGATTGAACCTTCGACGGTTCTACTCGTGCCGAAGAACGATTTTATCGAGTTGCTTCGGAAACATCCTGAACTTGCGTTGCGAATGCTGGGCTCGATGAGCCAGCATTTGCGCGTGCTCGTCGGATTGCTCGACGATTTGACGCTGAAGGATGTCGAGACGCGATTGTGCAACTGGCTTCTGAAGCGCTGTCCAATGCCGCTCCCGAACGAGCCGGTTTCATTTCAGTTGGACCGGACCAAACGAGTCCTTGCGGCCGAAATGGGCACTGCCAGCGAAACGCTCTCGCGCACTTTTGCCAAGCTGCGCGAACAAAAGCTCGTTAGGGTGAAAGGGAAGATCATCACGATTTCGCGGCCGGGGGAATTGGAAAGGCTGTTGCGTAGGCACTTGGGCGAGACAGGGTAAAACGGAGAAATGTCGAAAAACCTTGATCCAGGTCAAGGCGAGCAGACCGGCGCGCTGCTAAAAAGAGGCTGCATTACCCAACAATCCAACCATCAAAAATTATACACAATGTTTTGCTTTCAATGTGAACAAACTTCCAGAGGAACCGGCTGTATTGATTCCGGTGTTTGCGGCAAGGATGATCAGACTGCCTGCCTGCAGGACCTCGTGCTCCATGCCGCCAAAGGAATCGCTCAATACGCCTCGCGAGCGGCCCGACTCGGCGCACTAAACCGGGAAATAGACCGGTTTCTTCTCGAAGCACTCTTCGTGACCGTGACGAACGTGAATTTCGATGCCTTGGCGCTCGAAAAAGTGCTCCGTAGGGCTGCCGAAATGCGTGATACGGCCAGGGATTTGTACGGAAGGGCTGCGGAAAAGGCGGGAGTCACACCGGACGCCCTCAAAGGCCCAGCGACCTGGGTTCCCGCTGGCGATCTGGCAGGGCTGACAAAACAGGGCGATCAGGTGTCGCTGCTCTTCGGGCGCGAACAGTTTGGCGCGGATGTCACAGGGTTGAAGGAGTTGCTAATCTACGGTCTGAAAGGCGCGGCAGCTTATGCCGATCACGCCCTGGTTCTTGGGCTTGAATCCGACGAGGCTTACACCTTTTTTAGAGACGCACTATCCTACCTGGCGGATGGCGAACTCAGCGTCGATGAATTGCTGGGACTCTGTCTGCGCTGCGGCGAGGTGAATCTGAGCGTCATGGAACTTCTCGACGAGGCCCACACCAGCACCTTCGGTCATCCTGTTCCCACTGCCGTTCGCATCGAACCCCGCAAAGGAAAGGCGATCCTCGTTTCTGGTCACGATCTCAAGGACCTGGAAAACCTGCTCATCCAGACGCAGGGGACCGGGATCAATATCTACACTCACGGTGAGATGCTGCCGGGCCATGGCTATCCCAAGCTCAAAGCCTATTCGCACCTCGCTGGCAACTACGGCGGCGCGTGGCAGGACCAGAAGGTCGAATTCGCGAAGTTTCCGGGTGCGATTCTCATGACCACCAATTGCATCCAGGAACCGCAGCCGAGTTACAGCCAGCGGATATTCACCGCGGGCCACGTTGGCTGGCCCGGAGTGACCCACGTGAGCGATGGCAACTTCACGCCGGTCATCGAAGCTGCGCTGGCCGCGCCCGGCTTTGCCGAAGACGGCCCGGACAAAACCATCCTCACCGGCTTTGGCCGCAACGCGGTATTGAGCGTGGCGGATCAAGTCGTGGCAGCCGTCAAGAGCGGGGCCATCAAGCACTTCTTCCTGGTCGGCGGTTGCGATGGAGCCAGATCCGGCCGCGACTATTACACCGATTTTGCCGAATCCGTGCCAAAGGATTGCATCATTCTGACGCTGGCGTGCGGCAAATATCGCTTCAATAAACTGGATTTCGGCGACATCGCCGGGATTCCGCGTCTGCTGGACATCGGGCAGTGCAACGATGCCTATTCCGCCATCCAGATCGCCGTTGCCCTCTCCAAGGCATTCGATTGCGGCGTGAATGATTTGCCCCTCTCGCTCATTCTCTCATGGTACGAGCAAAAGGCCGTGGCCATCCTGCTCACCTTGCTCCATCTCGGCATCCGCAATATTCGCCTCGGCCCGACATTGCCCGCGTTCGTGACTCCCAACGTGCTCAAAGTTCTATCGGATCAATTCAATCTCATGCCGATCAGCACTGCCGAAGCCGACCTGAGGTCGATTCTCGCCCCGGCAGCCTGAAATACCAATGCGACGGTATCTTCAACTCATCGGGCTTGGCGAACCATTCCGGCTGCTCTTTCCGCTCGGCACAATCATTGGAATCGGCGGGGTGCTGATGTGGCCGCTCTTCGTGTGGCACTTTACATCCACTTATCCGGGCGTCGAGCACCCGCGCGTAATGATCGAGGGATTCCTGACCTGCTTCGTCATCGGATTCCTTGGTACTGCGCTCCCGCGACTGCTCGACGTACCGCGGATCACCCTTGCGGAGACTCTCTCATTCGCCGCCGCGCTGCTGGGCGTCGTAATATGTCACTGGAGCGGAAAGCTGCTCCTCGGTGATAAGCTCTTTTTTACGACACTGGCTACGTTCGCGCTGATGCTTCTGATGCGGGCGATTTCGCGCAAGGACACGCCGCCGCCCGCGTTCGTGCTCGTGGGACTGGGGCTTCTCTCTGCGCTGGCCGGCTCTGCCATCCAGGTGCTCGCGGAAACGGCGCCGGCGGCTCTGTCTGTTCCTGTGGTCCAGGCCGGGCGCCTGTTGCTCAATCAGGGATACCTGCTGCTGCCCATCATGGGGATCGGAGCCTTTCTCTTGCCACGCTTCTTCGGGCTTCCAAACCGGCAGGTTTTCCCCGAGTCGCGCACGCTGCCATCAGGCTGGAAAACGAAGGCGCTTTTCGCCTTCATTTGCGGCCTCACGGTCATCGCCAGCTTCTTCATTGAGGCAGAGGGGCAGGCGCGCTGGGGTTGCGCTTTGCGCGCGGCGGTCGCGCTCATCTATTTCCTGCGCGAGGTGCCGGTGCATAGGGCAAGTTTTGGTGGTGGTCCGTTGGCGCTCGGCTTGAGGATCGCGCTCTTTGCGATACCCAGCGGATACCTTCTCATGGCTATCTGGCCGCAACGGATATTCTCATTCCTCCACGTCGTATTCATCACGGGTTTCAGCCTTCTCACCATTATCGTGGCGACCCGGGTGGTTCTGGGTCACAGCGGCCAGGCGGAGAAATTCCGCGCGCCACTCAAATCTGTGTTCTGGATGGTGGGTCTCGTGACCTTTGCGATGCTCACCCGCGTATCGGCAGACTGGATGCCGGTGCTCTGCATGAGGCACTACGCCTACGCCGCGCTTGTGTGGATCGTCGGCGTACTCATCTGGGCGATCTCGATTTTGCCGGGTGTGCGGCAGCCCGATTCAAACTTCTGAGGCGGTGGAGGATTGCGCCCTTCTCCAGGGCGGCAGCCGATTTTCCCCCGGATGTGATCCCACCCGGCCACATCGGACTGGCAATGGGAGCGCGGGAGGGATTGCGACCAATCCATGTGGAACTGAATCATCGTGAGGGAGGCGGTCCGATTTGCTGCGCCTCGACGGGACGGCAATCGATGACGCCAGGGGCCTGTTGCCCGTTGAGCAGGCGCATCATTACTATCGCATTATCCCACTCTCTGATGCATCCCAATCCGCCTTACGCCGGATCCGGTGGCCATGCACATGTTCATGCAAGCCACATGGAGACTCCGACTGCGGTCTGATTAAAATATTGTATTACCCGTCTACTCGGTGGTTCCCTATTCACAAGCAATCTCTCCAACCCCAACCCTCAGACGACGTGAAAAAAATCGAAGCGATCATCCAACCGTTCAAACTCGAAGATGTCAAAGCCGCCCTCTCTGAACTCGGCATCATAGGCATGACCGCCACCGAGGTCAAAGGCTGTGGCCGCCAGAAGGGACACACCGAAATTTACCGTGGCAGCGAATACACCGTCGATTTCCTGCCGAAGATCAAGCTGGAGGTCGTCGCCGTCGATTCCCTCGTTGATACGGCCGTCGCCGCGATCATCAAAACTGCCAAGACGGGCAAGATCGGCGACGGCAAAATCTTCATCCTCAACGTGGATGAAGCCGTCCGTATCCGCACGGAGGAAACCGGCGAAAAAGCCATTTGATCTGTCGGGAAGCCATCCGGCTCGACTCAATCGATGCTCCCTGGCTTGGCAAGGGAGAGCGAAAAACTATGCGTTGTAGGCGTTCTCGCCATGCTGGGAGAGATCCAACCCGGCACGTTCCTCCTCCGGTTGCACTCGCAAGCCGATGAGGGCATCGACAATCTTAAGAATCACGAGCGTCCCGATTCCCGCCATGAGGACTGTGGCGACGCCGCCGATGCATTGATTCCGAAGTTGCCCGATGCCGCCGGCCAGCGAAATCACCGAACCCTTTACCTTGAAGGTCGTCGCAATGGCCGGGTTAACTTCCGGGTTGGCCAGCACGCCGAGAAGCAACATGCCCACCATGCTTCCAATCCCGTGGACACCGAAAACATCGAGTGAATCGTCGTAACGGAAATGAGCTTTTAATTTCGTCACCGCCAGGTAGCAGAGCGCGCCGCCGCACAGCCCGATGAGCGCCGCGTCGGGGATGCTGACAAACCCCGCAGCGGGAGTGATGGTGGCAAGGCCGGCAACCATGCCCGCCGCCGTGCCGAGTACGCTCGGTCTGCCTTTTAGCCTCCATTCCAACACCGTCCAACTCAGAGCGCTGGCCGCCGCGGAGAAATGCGTGGCCGCGAATGCGCTTGTGGCAAGTGTGCCCGCCGAGAGTGCGCTGCCCGCGTTGAAACCAAACCACCCAACCCAGAGCAGGCCGGTGCCGATGAGGCTCAGCACCACGTTATGCGGAAGCATCGGCTCATGAGGGAAGCCCGTCCTTTTTCCAATAATGATCGCGCAGACCAGCGCCGATACGCCGGAACTGATGTGAACGACTGTGCCGCCGGCGAAATCCAGCACCGGGACCTGGCCGCCGAGAGCCCAGTTGAAGAATCCGCCCACGCCCCAGATCATGTGCGCGAGGGGAAAATAAACGAACGTCGCCCACAGCGCCACGAAGAGCAGATAGGCGCTGAATTTCATCCGCTCCGCAAACGCGCCGCTAATCAGGCACGGCGTAATGATCGCGAACATCATTTGAAAAAGCATGAATGTCTGGTGCGGAACCGTCGGCGCGTATTCGGGTTGCGGCGCCCCCCCGACTCCGTGGAGCATGAAATATTGCATCGGATTGCCAAAGAAGGCGTTGCCATCGCCGAATGCCATGCTGTAGCCGTAGACCATCCAGAGCATCGACATCACAGACATAAGAATGAAGCTTTGCATCATGGTAGCGAGGACATTGTGGCTGCGCACGAGCCCCCCGTAAAAGAGCACCAGCCCGGGCGCCGTCATCATCAGAACAAGCGCCGTGCTGATGAGCATCCAGGCGTTGTCACCCATGTTGATCGCGACTACCGGCGCGGGCGTTCCCGCGTGGATCTGGAGTTTCGGGACCATTGCGGCCGCCGCGTGGTGCAAGGGAATGCAGCATGCGAGCCAAAGAAGCAAAAACGGGAGGCCAAGCCGGGAGGATTGAGGGGTTTTCACGGGTCAAGCTGGTCAGATTTACTTCTGACAGTCCATCATTTCTTAGCTTTTTTATCATCACGAAATACATCCGAGCCGGCTCAACGTCCCATCATGTGCCCATAGCTGAAATGTGGACCTACGAAGCTTCCGTCAACGCCGCAGGATCGGCGTTCATCCGCGGCGGCGATTTTGCCATCCCGCTTCCGCCGCCATCCCTCCAGCCATGCACTTTGAACAGGATATTTTTTTCGGTTGAAAGGAAGCGCCACTGTATCCATTTTGCCGCAAGGTACTTACGCGAGTGTGTCGCGTCTTGGATCACTCCATGCTAAACGCCAAATCGTGGCTGTTCGGACAACCAACATTTTCGGCCAATGAAAAGATTCGTTCTCATAGGTCCGCATTCGATCGACATCCACTCTCGGTCGTCCTCGGCCTCTTTGAACTCTTTCCCCTTTTGACGACACCGTGTCTTAAGACAATACTTCTCTCCAGGCACATCCGGTCGCCAAACGTCCCACGTACCCGATATCCCCACTCATCAAATGGAACCCTCAGTCCTTATCGTCGATGACGAGCGCAACGTGCGCCTCATGTACCGCACTGCGCTCGAAAATATGTGTAGGGTGGACGACGCCGCCTCTGCTGCCCGTGCGTTGGAAATGTTGACCTCCCATTGTTATGACGTCGCCATTCTGGACCTGCGCCTGCCGGAGACGACCGGCCTTGAGTTGCTTCAGCAGATGAACCATTTCGGGATCGTCACGCCAGCGATCTTTGTCACAGCATTCGCGGATGTCCCGAACGCCGTCAATGCCATGAAGTGCGGAGCCATCGACTTCCTGCAGAAGCCGATCACTCCGAACCAACTCCGTACAATCGTGAAGGACGTTCTCGTCCGCCATTCCAAGGAAGAGCGGAAATCCTCGGCCCCGCATGATTTTGACTACTTTCTTCGGTGCGCTAAGCGCGCTATAAACATTCGCGACTTTGCCGCGACCAACCGCAATCTCGCAAGCGCGCTCAAAATCAATCCCAATTCGCCGCAAGCCCTAAACCTTTCCGGGGTCATGTTCGAAATGCGCGAGGAATTTGACGAGGCCCGTCGTTTCTACGGGCGCGCGATCAAGGTCAAGAGAGACTTCGAGCCAGCCCAAGCCAACATGCGCCGCATCTTCGAACTCTTCAACTTTGGCTCCAGCCAGGAGCCCTTCAACCTTGAAAACCGATGAATCGTGCAATTTGCGTCTTCAAAAAATGCGAATCGTGCAAATAGCGAGAGTTTTTGGCGACATAAACTGAAAGCATTATAGCGTAAGAGACAGGGCATGAGCATGTTGTGCTGTGGCACAAGAGCGCTGGCACGTTGTAAGCTAAGGAACGGAGAAGCCAAGAAAATGGCACTAATGATGTAACCCTTTGAAGTCGTAGCTCCTGCAGTTGTATCCCCCCGGGTATAACTGTCGTGCGAATGCGATCTGTCGCACATGTCGAACCGATGCCGGTGTCGAGTGGCGCGTCGGAGAGTATTGGCCTCGTGGTAACGACCCGGAAAATATTTGTTTTATGAGTCCGCAAGTCTGGCCTGATCCCTTTGCCTTTCTCGTTGTCACAACGATTATCGCCATACTCTTGAACTGTTATCTTTCGTGGATAATAGGTGGCAAGTACACGCCGCTGCCGGCGCCTAGCTGGTTCCAACAGTGCATGGAACTCGACCGAGCCAGCCATTACTACTGGGGCGACATCAAGGCCGGGAGCAACTTTGCACCCGCCCAGGGCAAGATGTGCCGCTTCTTGGCGCTCCTTTAACTTCGGCTCCAGTCAGGAGCCTTTCAATCTGGAAAACCGACAAACAACATTCCTGAAACCATCATCCACCATACACACCTATGATTGACCTATACTACACCTTGGCCGGCCTGGCCTTTTTCGCGCTCATGATCCTGTACGTCATGGCCTGCGACAAAGTCTAACTGGAAAACTTATTTTATGTCAGACACCATTGTCGGCCTTATCTCCCTCGGGTTGTTCGTTTATTTGATTTTCACGATCATTCGTCCCGAAAAATTCTAAATCAGAAAATCAGCCCCTATTACCTATTATGAACGCCTCTGGATGGATTCAACTGCTCGTCTTTGTGCTGGTGCTTTTGGCGATCACAAAACCGCTCGGCCTTTACCTCATGCGCGTGCTCGACGCGGATGGAAAAACATTCCTCGATCCCATTGTCAAACCGTTCGAAAAGATCAGCTACAAGCTTTGCGGCCTGGACCCGCGAAAGGAGCAGGACTGGAAACAATACAGCGTTTCCCTGCTGATGTTCAGCGTGGTTTCCATGCTCTTCACCTACGCCATTCTTCGCCTCCAGGGTTCGCTGCCGCTGAACCCGCAAAAGCTTCCGTCGCTTTCGGGGGACCTGGCATTCAACACCGCGGTCAGCTTCGTGACCAATACCAACTGGCAGAGTTACGGCGGCGAGGGCACAATGTCTTATTTGTCGCAGATGGTGGCGCTGACCCTTCATAACTTCACCTCGGCGGCCACTGGCATCGCCATAGCCGCTGCGGTGGTGAGAGGAATAGCCCGTCATAACACGAAGACGATCGGTAACTTCTGGACGGACTTTTTTCGAATCAATTACTACGTGCTGCTCCCGATTTGTTTCGTTTTCGCGATCGTGCTGGTCTCCCAGGGCATGATCCAGAACTTCAAGCCCTATGACACCGCCTCGCTCAGCGATCCCTTCACGGCGCAGGTTGGCAAGACGGATGCCCAGGGAAACCCCGTTCTCGATGCCAAGGGCGCACAAGTAATGGTCAACCAGAAGGTGGACTCCCAAAGCATCGTTGAGGGGCCGATGGCCTCTCAAATTCCGATCAAAGTACTCGGCACCAATGGCGGTGGATACACCAATGCCAACGCGGCCCAGCCTTTCGAGAATCCCACGCCGTTTTCCAATTTTCTGCAAATGCTCGCCATCTTCGCAATCCCGAGCGCGCTCACCTATTACCTTGGCCGCATGGTAAAGCATCAGTCGCACGGCTGGGCGGTCTGGGCCGCAATGCTCGTCCTTTTCCTCGGAGGAGCATTGGTTTGCTGGCATTATGAAGCCGCGGGCAACCCGATCCACACCCAATTGGGCATCGATGCGACCGGCGGCAATATGGAGGGCAAGGAGGTGCGCTTTGGCATCTTCAATTCCTCGCTCTTCGCGACCATCACCACCGACGCCTCCTGCGGCGCGGTCAATTGCATGCATGATTCCCTGACTCCCCTGGGGGGTCTTGTTCCTTTGTTCAACCTTCACCTCGGCGAGATTGTCTTCGGTGGTGTCGGCGCGGGTTTGTATGGCATGATCATCTTCATTGTCCTGACCGTCTTCATCTGCGGCCTGATGATTGGCCGGACACCCGAGTATCTCGGCAAAAAGATCGAACCTTACGATGTCAAGATGGCTTCCTTCGTGATCTTGATCCTTTCCTTCACGATTCTCGGCTTCAGCGCATGGGCCTGCTTGAACAAATGGGGGCCGCCGGACCCAATCAGCCATGCCGCCACTGACGGGACCAATAACAACGGCCCCCACGGATTCAGCGAAATCCTTTATGCATACAGTTCCTGCGTGGCGAACAACGGCAGCGCCTTTGCCGGCCTTTCGGTAAATACTCCATGGTATAACGACACGCTGGCCTTTGCGATGCTCCTGGGAAGATTTGCCATGGTCATCCCGATCATGGCCCTGGCGGGCAACCTTGGGAAAAAGCGGCTGCTTGCGGAAAGCCTGGGCACGTTTCCTGTAAGCGGACCTTTGTTCATCTCCCTCTTGCTCGGAGTTATCCTTTTGATCGGCGCGCTGAACTTCTTCCCGGCTCTCGCACT
>Ga0182030_10009427_pt1 | contig 19984 bp, 17 predicted proteins | sample 812S3MmetaG_FD_121299 | JGI IMG/M metagenome (GOLD analysis project Ga0182030, IMG submission 121299) | Permafrost microbial communities from Stordalen Mire, Sweden - 812S3M metaG (Illumina Assembly) | ecosystem: Environmental > Terrestrial > Soil > Wetlands > Permafrost | place: Sweden... | reverse complement strand
ATAAAAGATAAAAAAAAAATAAAAGATTATAATAATATATTTATCTAAAAAAGCAAATATATTATAGTAGATACTAAAAAAAAGATATATAAATATTATATACTATATATATATAATTTTGTTTCTTAATATTATATCTTAAGAACAATTAATATAATACTTAGAATAGCTTAAATTAATTATACAAATATTAATTAATTTAATATAAATTTTTTTTTATAGAATTATAATTAATTAAATTGATATAGTAGAATATAAATATAGATAGTAGAGCAAAAAACAATATCTAAGATTATATATTATTATATTCTAAATTTTAAATTCAAAATATTTAAATCTTTAATTGGCCGTTTGATCGCTATGGCCCACGGTATGTGGTGAGAGAGGATAGTAAGGGGTTATGGACTCATGATTAGATGCTCTTGTGATCTTGCAAATATTGTGCAAGGAATGTAATTCTCATGATGTATGAATCGTCCATAAAGTTATTTCAGACCAGCAATTAAAATCGTCCCATGGTGTGAGCAAATGACGCGGTGGATATTACTGTCCCTCAATAATCAATCGATGTCTCGATTTTTTAAATCGTCGACCGAGACAACTCCATATCACCAAACCACCTGTCACAACCACAATAGCATCATCGTCATCTAACTTTGCATCCTTGCCCAGATCTCCTCAAAATAGAGTTGCTTTGTCCGCGTCTTCGTTAGTTCATTTGGAGACTGCTTGCAAAAACAAAGAGATTACAGCAGCCCGCTATGCAGAGAACAAAAAGCCAGTTGTGATTGACCTTGACAATGATGAAGGGGAGCAAGAGCTGGAGTCGAAGCAAGTGCCTGGAGAAACCTGCAACTTGGTAAATCTTCATATCATTTATTGGTATCAAGAGCTGATGAAAGTGCTGCAGGACACCTTCCACCCTTTCAAAAAGCTTCCGATTGAGCTCCGTACCAAGATCTGGAAATACTACCTCAGCGCCAATCCTCGAAATGTCGAATTAATTCCAGAGTCAATCTCAGATCACAAAGTTCCTCGCAATGGCCCCCTCCCTACCATCATGAAGATCAGTCACAGTGTTACCGACGAAGCTTTCAATATTCTTGGCTACAAAAAATTGGAGCTTGATATCTGCCCAAATGGTCCCATTTCTACACCGGCTCAGGTCCATGTACTGTCATCTTTCATCCTGAGTTTGACAATTTGGGTTTATGGCTCTTCAATAGGGTTTGCAGTGGACATTTTCGTGAAGGTATAAAGTATGTGAAGGAGCGACTTATTGCATGCAATGCCATTGGGAAGATCAGGTGTATTACAGTCAAGGGAAGCATTTCCAAGATACTTCTGAAAGAACTCAAGGCTCTCGAGGTTTTGTTCTTTGTCGCCGATGGAGAAAGTTGGGGAGCAAAGAAAGGGGAGGGGTTTGAAGTGCAGAGAGCTGCCCCATCTGTTCCCATTCCAGATGGAGCAGGTTGGAGATTTGTAGATGAAAGCGAGATCTGGGTTCAGAGAGATTGCCGAGAGTGGGTACTGGACTTTTTCTGGGAAATGGAGACACCGGCGCCACAGATTACGATTGTTAATAAGTTGCATACCTTCAGGGTGTAGGGGATACTACAGAGAGCTAAGGTCTTGTTACACATGTAGCTGTACCTCACTACCCTAAGGCTGCATGGACATAAGCATACATCAATGAAATCTCCATGTCAAACTATTCTCATTGTCCAATCAGTGATTGCCCCCAAGATCAACAGCTTTGACCCTGTTCTGATTTGGTCCTGGATGTGAAAATAAAGGCTCTCCAGAGCCAGAATGACAAAGACTAAGTGGCTTATGGAGCAGAACATTAATTGCCATAATCTGGAATCAAGGAAAGCTTAGTCAATCCTAAAGTAGTTTGTAAGTTGCCATTTAGCTTCTGCAAAACCTTAAGTCCTAGAAAGCATTTTTCATTTGCTATAGAAAGGTCTGGGAGCAAATAAAAGCCTACAGAACTTGATAAACTGACAATGTTTGCCTTTAAAGCTCTTAGCCATACAGCAAGAATGACACAATCTCCTGAAGATGTAACATTCTAGACACCCAGTGCATGTAATCCACAATGTCAATGATAAAGCATATATAACATTTTAAGCACATAGACAAATACACACTACTGAGCAAGATGTCCATACTTGATCCCCAAGTTTCGATCAAGATAATCTGGGCTGCAGTTATTTTTTCATAGCCTCGCTGAGGTATCCTGTCAGGGCATGGGGTACCGATAGACCTCCGAGGCAACAAAGGCACGCTTAGGTGTCTTATCGGGACTAGACACATTCAGAGGTATATCAAATCCAAAACCACGGTACTAATAATAAGCGAGAAGGGGTCATCAAAGAATTTCGAGACTCCTTCAAGATGATTCAAACTACAACGTCTTCACGAGGAAGAACTGGGCAATAAAAAAAGATGCCGGGCACCTCAGCGACATCAGCACCAGCTCCAGCAACTGGCCGCAACGCACTATATGAAGAAGTGCCTCTATCAGCATCTACAATGCGGCACTTGAGAGCTATGCAGGAAACCATTGTTTGACTTCCTCGCGCTTCTTTCATACAGTTACTGACAATATCTGAAGGTCACTCCAAAGTCCCACCTAAGCGAATTCGCCCCTTTTGAAAAGCTACCACAGGAGTTGAAAGATGCAGTATGGAAATATTATCTCGTTGACAGGCCTCGCATTGTTCGGATCGGAGCAACAAAGCCTGCCGCTACCATTACATCTAATCCTGCATCTATCCCTTCCAGCAATCGCTTGTCGCTTGCTGAGCTCAACGATGATCGGGTGTCTGTCGTCAGGTCCAATGAAGATGAAGCGACTGAGCCTCTCACCACTGCGACATCCAGCCCTGCGTCCACCTCTCCTAGTACTCGCCTATCACTTGCCAAGTTCAATGAAACTCGGGTATCGGTCGCCGTTTTCAACCAGAGCATAATCCACAACTCCTTATACACCCGCCATGTCTGGAAAGACCATGCTCCAACCAGCACCATAAGCATATGCCCCCAAACAGACATGTTCGAACTCAGTACAGATGGAAACCCTTACCTTGATAGAGAAGAGCTGATCCTCAGTATTGTGGAGAGGTTCGAGGAACATCAGATGCTGGACAAGGTCAAGTGTCTCATGGTCAATGCTGTTGATGCCGATTGGATCATAGGTGTTGCTGTGCATGCAAATTATTTCAAGAGCTTGGAATTGTTGGTGATTGATATGAGTGGTATGGTACAGGAGGGCGAGAGTTACCTTTCTTCAGATTATATATTGTTAGGCGATCAGCTAGAAAATCATCCTTTTAGGGGTAGATGGCGATTGCAACATACAATGGCAAGAGAACCTGGTGGGCCAGTTCCACGAGTTGAGTTTGTTGTTCGCCGGAACTAGGTGGAGTAGGCATGGAAGGGAAGGAACCAAACTGGCAAGCGAAAACAGGGGCTGAAGAACAAGTCACAGAGTAGCAGCTCAGGCAGATGATTATCATTGTTTTCCAATTGATGAAGTTCCTGCCATCTCCCACAATGTCTTGTTTGTACCAAAGCTCTAATTGGCATGCTCTGACTTCTGTCTTTTTTAAGACAAAACAAAGCCGAGTGGCAGATTGAGCATTGAAAACAAAAAACTAACAACAGTGTACAAACAATCAAGTTCAAAAAAGCTAGCTGAAACTTCAGCACCAGGCGACAGAAAACTAAATCTTTATTCCCTACCTTTTACAACCCGCCTATTCCTACCTACAGATCCGCCCTCGCATCGTCCCCAGCCCATGCCCTTCTCAACAACTCCCTAATCCCCTCCTTCTCAATCTTCCTCGGATTCCAGTACGGATTGCCCACCGCAATCTCTGCCGCTTTATCCACATCCTCCTCCTTCATCCCAAAATCCTTCAATCCTCTCTTGACCTTCAATTTCTCCAACAGTATATTCAGCCCTTTCACAGCATCTCCCTCACTCCCCGGCAAAACTCCAGCAATCTTTGCCATCACTTCTGGGATCGCTGGTGCGTTGTACGCAAGTGCGTGCGGTAGGATGATTGTATGTGTTTCCGCATGCGGCATGTTGAAGGATCCGCCAAGTGTGTGGCATAGTTTGTGGTGCAGTGACATGCCTACAGACCCCAGACAAGTACCGCATAGCCAAGCGCCATAGAGAGCTTTCTGTCTTGCTTTGGCGTCTGCTGGGTCGGCTACAATCTGCGGAAGTGATGCTGCAAGTGCTTGAATGCCTTCAAGGGCAAGAAGGGAGATAATTGGGTTCGTATTTCGAGCATAGAGGGCCTCAACTGCCCCACCATTCGTATTAGCATGGGGGATTTCCGGGCGAAGGAGACAACTCACCTGAATGTGCAATGGCATTCACACCACTAGTAGCAGACATAGAAGCAGGCAGCGTCATTGTTAAATCAACATCGTAAATCACGGTCCCTGGCAAAATCTTCGGATCACTCCTGGTAGTCTTCTTCCCATCCTGGGTCTCTCCCAAAATCGGTGTCATTTCCGAGCCAGCATACGTTGTCGGGATACAAATATGCGGCAATCCTGTTCTTATAGATATCGCTTTTCCCAGGCCAATGGTTGAGCCACCACCAATTGAAATGACGGAGTCTGCTTTGGAGGATTTTGCGTACTCGAGAGCTTTGTTGGTGATGTGCGAAGGAGTATGCATTGTGGCTTCAGTGAAGATACCTGCTATTTTGCCATCGAGGAGGGATTTTAGCTGGGAGGCTTGATTGACTTGTTGGGGAGTGGAGAGGAGGAGGGGCGCGGAGAGGTTTTGGCGGGATACTTCTTCGGAGAGCTTGGAGAGGGTGCCGCTGCCAAAGATGACTCTGGCAGGCGCTGCGTTGTATTCAAAGGCGTCCATTGTGAGTACTAGGTGAGGTTAATGGGGGGATATGGCTTTGTAGAATATTAGCAGAGTTGAGAGGTACTCCATCTTTTTTGTGAGTGAGGTGTAGGAGGTGACGTAAAAGTTCCTCCCCGCGATCGGGTAAGGATTCGGCATACGACTAAACGTTTACCCGAGCAGATCTTGACGATGGTACCTAGGCTGCGGCATATGGAGGCAATAGATCGTGCTAAGATCAGTGAACTAGATAACTGGTAATTGCAGCCAGAAGAAAAGGAATATGCCAATCACAGCGCTTTCCAAGGCCAAATGATTCAAGAACCTTATGCATTTCTGTCAATATACAAGGGCCAAATTTGGTGTCCGGGTATCATTCTAAGCCTTTGAATCCTAGGATTCCATTCCCAGCATTCTTCTGCTTTGCCTTCGACCGCTTCCGCTTCTTCTTGGGTCTTGGCTCCTCATCGCTACTATCAGCCTCATCCGGACCGTCGCTATCATCACTATCACTGCCCAAAGCCCTCTTTCCTAACCCAATATCCTCATCTGACTCCTCTTCATCATCCAGATTCATCTTCTCCTGCCAAACCTTCACAACAGATCCACCACCACTGATCAATCTTCCCTCAACATCAAATCCCAACGCAACAACCCCTTCTACTTCATCATGCGATAAGCCTCCCACGACCTTATTCAACCCCAGTCTCACAATCCTCACAGACCCATCTCCGACCCCAACACACACATTCTTATGGCCATCGCCCACCCCCTCCGGCATCATAACCAACGCATCCAAACTCTCCCCTCCCCCCTTTCCCCCATCAACAATAATCCTCTCATCCTGATCATCCCACACCCCTCGTTCCCAAAGCGTCAACACCCCATTGCCACTCCCCACCAACACCTTCTCCCCCTTGCTCCTCCCTGGCTTCGCAGGCAGTCCTCCCACAAAAACACTACTCAGCAGCTCTTCCTCCTGGTCCTCACTCTTAACCAATACACCCCTTCTCAAATCCGTAACAGCCAGTGTAGTCCCGCCAGTCGTGACCCATTGTTTACTAAACCCACTGGTACTTTGTTCCGTAGGCCTCAATGGCGTGAGAGAAGATATGTAATCATCATGTGGATGGTGTGTTTGCTGTGGGTTCCGCTCCTTGAAACTCGAGGGGGTCCGCAGATCGTAGAGGTGTAGAGCTGAGGAATCGGTGGCTAGGAGCAGTGTTTGAGGAGATAGGGCGTGAAGGAGAGTTGGATTATCAGGCTTATTACTTGCAGGATCGAGAGGGATCATGATTTTGGAGACGACTTGGCCTGTGGAGGAGGTTGCGACTTTGACGAGGCCATCTGTACCTGCAGAGTAAAGGACTGCTTGGAGTTAATTTGGTGTTGATCTGGTGTATGCAAATTGTGGGGAATCCGTACCTTCACCATCAGCACTGTATGCAAGTGTACGACAGCTACCCTTGTGCCTTCGTGTTCGCCATTCTGTAGCTATCGTGCTCGTGCCGGCTGAGAGAATGCTAGTGTTGCCATCTTCGTCGTCACTGTTCCCGGCTACAGGAGGAAGACGAAATGATTGGACATGCCCGCCGGATAGGCCAACAGCGAGGATTGGTTCTGTGGGATGGAGAGCTTGGGTGAAGAGCTCTGAGGAGAGCGGAAGGGTACAAAGATTCTCGAACATTTCTGCGGTCAACTCATGGTGCAATGGCAAATGTTGTTGATCGAGCTCGAAATTTTTATTTTTATTTTTTGGAAATAAAATGGCGAGGCGGAGAAATGGGGTTCAGCCTCGCTTGTGAAAGGACGTTTTTCCTCATCAAAGCATTGCCATTGCTTACTCAGTCTCATCACCATATCATAAGTATATTACCGGGCAATCACTTTGCAGAATACTTTCAAAGCTCATTGTAAATGATTTTATCCTACGAAATCTGTGGCAGCAAATATTAAGTGCAAACCCCTTTCCTCTCCTCCTTCACCAAACCCTCTTCAAAGAAATAAAGAAAGAAAGAATAAATAATAAGACAATTTTGCTGAACTTCTCCCTTCTCATCATTCTATTTCTTCTTTTTCTCGGGACTAGCTTTCCTCCCTCGCTTCACAGGTGACACTTTGGGAGGCGGTTCTTCGTCACTCTCGTCCTCATCCTCCTCCGACTCGACAGCAGCCTTGAGTTTCGGTCTCCCGACTTTCTTCAGCGTAGGAGCGGGAGCCGAAGTTGGTGCTGGAGTGGAAGCAGCTCTTGTCGTTCTCCTAGCGGGTTCCACAGGCTCTTCGTCCTTCTTCTGCTTTTTCTTCACTGGAGAAGACGCCTTCCTGGCTCTCTTGGAAACAGTCACTTGGGCAGGCTCTTCCTCCTCGCTGTTGTCATATTCCACTGCATTCTTGCGCTTCTTATTTGTCGCTGGTGTTGCCGGGACGGCTGCCTTTGGTGGTCGAACTTTTTTCTTCCCAACCGCTGCCTCCTCTGCAGTACTAGAGTCTGCCTCATCAAGTTCTGGGAGCGGATTGAAAACCAATTGAGCAGATCTAGCATTTCTCTTGGCTGGTTTTCCGCGCTTGGTAGGAACTCCACTGTCCACATCACTGGGATTGACTTGGTTTGGATCATAGGCGGCGTCATATTTCGCTCTATGACGAATGGGTATAACGCCAGTATCGTAGAATTGAGTAAATTCTTCCGGCGTCCAATCGCCTTCCTTTTCTGCACGCTTCCTCGTCGCTTCTTTTCTCTTGATTGCGCTCATCGGGACCCTTTTAGTTCTGTTATACTCAACCTGTTCTTCGGCGTTGACTTCAAACATTTCATCTATCTTATCGAGCTTTTTTCCTGCATCGGCTGGCGGATCTGAGATCTTTGGAACTATTGAAGTAATGACTGGCGGCACTGCAGAAGTATCGTTGTTCGGATTAGCGATTACCGTTGAAGATGTGGATGTATTGTTGTCTGGATTAGCAATTGCTGTTGAAGATGTGGATGCATTGTTGTCTGGATTAGCAATTGCTGTTGAGGATGTGGATGCATTGTTGTCTGGATTAGCGATTACCGTTGAGGATGTAAATGCATTATTGTCTGGATTAGCGATTGCCGTTGAAGATGTGGATGCATTGTTGTCTGGATTAGAGATTGCCGTTGAGGATGTGGATGCATTGTTGCCCGAATTAGAGATTGCTGTTGAAGATGTAGATGGTTTAGGCTGCTGCTGGTCTGTACTAGGGGGCTGGGGCGGTTGAGGTGGTGTCGGTGCCCTCACAGTACCTTGAATTTGGCTACTTATACGGTTCTGAGTTCTGGCATCTTGCAGGGCATTCAGTAGGGCCTGGTTCAAATTCCCTTGACGGGCCAGCTCCCCGTCAACTTCCGCTTGACGTTCGGGAGTCAATCTGTGAATGTAATGCGATCTGATCTCGTCTCGGATGTTTCTACTGGTGCCAATGAGTGCACCGCAGGGAGCTCCAGTGCTAGGGCTGTTCAGTGGGCATATGAAACCTGGATTACCGGTATTCGATGCCCCGGCCGCTTGATTTTGGGTAATGCCTGTAGCTACACCTTCCGCCCTGGCTGCAGTAGTTGTTTGAGCTTGAAGGCTACTATGAAATTGCAGGTGAGCTTCGAGGCCAGCTCTGTCTAAATTGTCTAGATCGACAATGCAGTCATCGAAAGGACAATCACCGAGAGTGTCCTGTGCATTAGCTCCAGCATTCGATTGTGTGTGTAGTCGATTAATCTCTGCTTTAAGTTGATCATTCTCCGCTCGAAGAAGAGCCTTCTGCGCTTCGCAGCCATCATCTGCCGAATTGAATCTAGCCAAACTCTGATCAAGAGTTTGCCGCCCTTGATCTTGACGAGCCTTTTGTAAGTCCAACGTGGGTTGTAATGAACCACGACCGGCTGTGTAGCCCGCTGACCGCTCTCTAGCAGCAAGGTCTGCCTCCCGTTGATGGAGCTCCTCAGCTTTATTCTTCTGAGACTCGGCTATCTGAACTTGCTTTGCTCTCTGCGATTCAAGCTTGCCTTTCTGGGTTGCAAGGTCTAAATTCACCAGTGTTAGCCCACATACACTAATCCAAGACCCGAGTCCCATGGTAAGAACTGAAGTGGCTTGCCTCTTGCCATCCGTTCATAAGATTTTGCATTGACGTACCTTTAGCTGTTACATTAGTCCAAGATTGCGTTGGTTCAGCCGCTTTCCAGCAGGTTTCATTATGACGATGCCACTCCGCTGACTTGGGGTCCAAACTTCCAACATTTATTCCACACTTCTGGCAGTATGTGTTGGCCTTTCGTCCTGGAGTCCGACAGTTGTTCCTGTGCTTATTGACATCTTCTGTTGTCCAACCAGTCATATTGATCCCACAAATATTACAGTGCCAAGTATTGTTTGGTCTTTGATCAAGACAATCTCGTTGATGATTTTTCCTCTGCACTTCGTTCTGCAGCGCTGTATTCTTGCCACATCTGGGACAATACACTGGGGAGGGAATGCTATCTGCCCTATCGGGAGTGTTGCGACAGGATTGCTCGTGGTGAAAATTCTCAATACTGCTCATGATATGGGTATTGGTTCCACATTTGTCGCAGTATTGTGTGGTGCCTGGGGCGTGGGCAAGACAGTGCCTTATGATCTTCGATGCCTCCCAACCCTTGAAGCACTCATTGCAAGAGGGACAGCGAAGACCATCCCAGAATTTGTCGAGATACTCTACATTTGCCATTTCGATGTGATCTGAAATATGTCTTGTTTGCTCAGCAGCAGACATGAATCCCCAGTTGGTATCGCCGCACCATGGGCATTCTTGATACAATTTTTCTTTGTCCTGGTGAAGTTTTAAGTGTGCCGCTTTTTCTTTAGTACTGTAGTCATTGAATTGTACACTACATATACAACAGGACCACATCCTTTCGAGGTTGTGATTCCGAAGTGCCTGGATCTCTTCAACCAACCTCCTGTAATCTGTTGGTGTAAGATGTTGCGCATAAGTGGTTGGCACTGAAGTACCACCCGAAATCGGTAATTCTAGAGTTGGACCATATACAACAGCGGCTGGGTCCTTGCCAGACTCGACGACAGACTGAGCTCTGGTGTAGGACTTGGTTTTGAGGCTGTCCTGGTATCTCTCCCCCTCCGACCACTCTATCCAATGCGTTGGAGGGTTTTTGGCCGCGTATGGGGCTGTGTACCTCTCTCGACCATGGACCGGTACTTTATTCGCTGTCGGCGGGGGCCGGTTGTGCACTCTCGGGGGCACGTATGGTCTCGTAGAGGGAGGCGTTGTCGGCCTCGGCTGTGGTGCAGGCTGACGGAAGACAGTACCCCAAGGGGTATCTCGAAGTGCTAAAAGTGGACAATTATTGAAAGTTCGAGGATGTAAAAGTACAACTTACTATATTGGACCACAACATTGGGGCGAATAGTGAGTTTCCGTCCAGCAAGCCAATTGTATACCCACTTCCGCCACTCTTCCTGAGTTGTATCATTGGTAACTACGAAACGACGAGATACTCTTGAGCCATTCTCCTTGATCATGAATTCCCTGCATAAATTCGGATCCTGCTCGTGGAAAAAAGTCCTCAGAAAAGTTCTGAAGTCATCTAATGATGGATTGATATGGCAGGAAGGCGTCCAAGTAGTGGTATGTGTGGCGTTGCCCGTCTCTTCAATGATAAAATTGTCAAATTCCGGTCTGACCCATGGACAAACAAATTTCGGCTGCAAGAAGGATGTCAAGTCACTTAATGCTGAATCGCTTGAGATGAGACTGATGGCCTTGGAGCGCGCCGGTTGATTGTCCTCCCAATCTTGCGCAGACTTCCAGATCCGATATAACGTTGGCCTAGGTCGTTCTCTGGTAATATTTCTAATTACCAAGTTCTTGATATTCTCCTCCAATTTTACAAAATCATTGTTCCTTATGCCATCTTCTTTAGTTGCATGACCAACGAGTCGAATAAAACCATTTGTAGCAGCTGGGGCGGGTCCATCCACGTCGACTTGGAATTGCAGATCTCTAGAACCCCGGTATGAGGTGACAAAAGCCCAGAACCCAGTGGTAATTTCCAACCCGCCATTTCCAAGTGGATAATCACGTATAGGCGTGGTATTTGTTGGTGGTCTCAGTTCTCTAAGTGTAATAGGTTCATTGGGCCTCTCAGGTAGCAGTACACTCATAGCGGCGTGGAAACCAGGTTGAATTTGATTGACTCCATAGTCAGTAGCAGTGGTTAGATCTTGGGGAACCTTCCAGTGCGCAACTCCGACACCTTGTAATACCAGGCGGATTATATCATGTGTGCCCTGTGGGAGGTGAAGCTCGGTTGGGACAGCCTGGTTTTGCCTCCGAACGAATATAGTCACATCTGGATTTGCTGAGACCCGTGCTGAAATTTCTGATCCAAACATTTGGTTGTAATTTGTGTGGTTGACTGAAATAGTTTCTTTCTGTGCGGCTGGATCCGATTTGATGAAATCGACTTCAAACTCGTACTCTGAAGTATGAGTCTGGAAAGTGAGTCGGCGTACTCGGTCGAGAAAGGCAGCTGCCTGAAGGTCTGGAAGGCCTAATTCTCCAGAGTATGAATATAGTCTTCGGGGTGGTACGACTTTTACGACAGGTGGTGTTGGATTAGGTGGGACAATGTTAGGGGATGCTGGTTGCGAAGGGGGAATTGGTGCAACGACTCGACCAGCTTGGCGTGCGCTATCTGGTACCGTAAAGGTTGGGAAAGGTTGGGTACCTTCCTTTCGAGCAACAAAATGATATATCATAGGATCATGGCCCAGAAGAGGTTTTAATTGATCCTTGAACGCGGCTTGAGGCTGGACGTCGTCCACAGAATGTATGAGTATCCTGCTATGATGAGTATTGTTATTGCACCTGTTGTTGTATATGTCTATTGCAAGATTATAGTGAACAGAATTATTAGACCAATCTATTCCCAAAGGAGCTGCAAAAGCTTCTTCGACCTCGTCCCAGGTTTGGGCGGTTGCAACAGGCCGGTTGGAGATCTTAATGTCATCTATATTGTCAGTGGGCCCGGCAAAGACGAAACGATGAAGTGGACCATCAGGAGCTGTATCTGGATCCCAAGTTTTGTCCCCATCTGCAGGAGCAAGTCCGCCACGAAGCCTGGGAACAAAAGACGATTCGCTACCGCCACGTAATTTGGCTCCTGTGCTAGTCAATAATCATGACAGAGAACAAATCTTAGGAAACTCACTGCGTATTACAGGATGGCCATAAGCTCTCTCATGATATTGGTCGAGGAATTCCAGGGGTTTCTCAGCATATATGATTCTCTGGACCCTCGGTTCCGCTCCTGGGTCATCAGGTTCGTCAGATACATCCTCTGGCTTGTGAGAGTTCATAATGTTGTTCAGCGTCATTGTTTCGATGGGAAGACCGAAACGTAACATGGTCAACTTTGTTGCAAGATTATCAGGCGTCCCAACAAATTTGCCGTTTGGAGCTTTGAAGGCCTCCTTGTATTGAATACCATGTTCGTTTTGGATCTTCAGCTTTTCGTCATCCTCTGCAGACGGTATGAGAAACAGTTTTTGAGCGTCTTCAAATTCCTTCTCCAGAATCTTGATAATGCTGTTGTCTCTGGCTTGCAACTTGTTCCGAAAATACGCGCGTTGTTCCTTCCAATCTTTGCTGTTGGGACCGATTTGGAAATTCCAATAATGGTACTTGCGTCTTTTGTCTTTGAGACTGGCTTCGTGCGCTTTAGCACGCTCTTCAGCTGCATTTGCATCAATCAGTCGTGCTGTCTCCATCTGTAGCTCTTCCCTGGTCTTCGGTAGTTGATTCATCGTTGGTAGACTTATAGATGAAGTTGCCGTAGAAGAATTTTCTGAGAAAGAAACCAGATCAGGTGGGCTCCCCTTGCCAGAAACTTCCTTTGATGCTTCCTTGACTCCCAGACAGAAGAAGAGAAGGCTCCAGATACAATTAGAAAATGATATACGACTTGATTTTATCGATGTTTCATCAACAGCCATACCCTGGTGAGAAGGGCAAGAAGACACAAATGTTGATAAAAAAGCGTGGCAGGGGGACAACAGAAAAAAGGAAAGGCACGCGCAGCATTCTTGGAACGTTAAGGATTGGCAACGAAATTGGAATGCATTCCAGTGCGCATTGAATTTCGCGACACCGCCAACCTCCTTTCTTGTGCATTTGCGCCCATATCTTTGTATTATAGCTGTGGGTTTCATCTGAAGACCATCTGAAGGGAAATGAAATCTGGACACCTGGATTTAAGGCAACAGCTGGAATATGGACACTGTAAGTTTCTCAAACAAAAGTGTAGCTCCTGAGTCTTTGAACATGAACTTTGCCATATTTATAGAAGCTTTCCTATTCATTGAAATTGAAATTGTCTTGATGGCTGGATTGTTGTGAACTTGTCACAAGAATCATGGTGCAGTTAGTTGCCATGTGTTTGTGAAACCATTGACCATTACAGTGGTCGGGAAGAGCCAGTTGTGCATCCACTGCACCCAATTACCCCTTCGCTTAACAACAACTAAGCAATTTTGCAAATTCACTTGCTTGCTATAATGTATATAGTGCTCTAGGTTGTCAACTTCTATAAACCTAACAGAATAATCATATCTGTTGCAGTATTGTTGACAGGAGCAACCTGGAAGTCAGTCGATTGCCTGGTGTAATTCCCAAACTCTGTTAGTCCTCCTTATGGCTCAATTGACCTAATGATTGAATCCCCAAGCTCAGCTAAACTTTACTGTGGTGAAATATGCAAAGTGATGAATACAATGATTGAGATGAGCCTGAGTCTACAGATAGTCTCTGGGATCTAGATACAAGTGTTAAGACGATATGTGAATTGCCTTAGTTGAATCAATACTGCATTGAAATTTTTGTATATTGCATATACATTTGCTCCTCTCCAAAGAGAAAGAAAGTAAACATTAGATCTCTATCACTATGTAAGGTTTAGTATCTTTCTGATGGTATAGCATGATATCGATGATTCAAAGAAGCCTAACATTAGTTGTTCTATGGCCAAATCATATATTCACATATTTAGCTAGTGTTGATATAGTTGACAAGCTTAGCAATAATTTTGGTAATTGTAGCATCCTGGGGGCTTTATATGACCATTGAACCAACCCATGGGATATCTCAGAGACTGGAAAGATCAAGTGTTGTCGACATCTTGGAACATGGCGCAACAAGTATCAGCAACACCTCATCAGAAGATCCAGATTGCTCACCGGAATCATCTAGATCGCCTCCCCACACACATGGTCCTTCCTCACATCTTCTATTCACATCTTCTTCTTCCTCTCAATCATAGGGAAGCCCTAGCCCTCGGCGATTTGGAAACTCCGAGTCCCAAGTCAACTACCCGAACAAAGCCCTTGTGCCAACGCAAGCGAGTAGTTTTCTCTACACTTCTTCCCAAAAGTCCCAACTGATTGTAAAAGCACCTGATTCTTCATCTTTTGCAAGAGCATTATCAACGTAAGTTCAATCACTTCGCTGAGCCGCGACAATAGCCAGACTCTAGCACCTTACACTACCTAGGCTTGAGCCGCCTTCTAACAGTCGCGACTGATCATAGGAACTCACCTTGTCGATCTTCCTTAGAATTCGACTCTCGTACCGCAGTGTAGCCAACACGATTTCGGTCTCTTCTCTACATACGTGATCAGGGCATAGCCTAGAATTCAGTAAGCTCAGCATCGCAAAGCTTGAACTCCAGCAGACTGATAGTAAATACAAGATACAGCGATGGACCGGCAACAACAGGTTCAACCAAAGTCTGATGATGGTTGGAGCAGTCCTTGGAATAGGGATATTAGTAAGTCCTTGTCTCGACTTGGTTAAGAGGTTGTACCACTAACTCTTTATCAGTTGCACGCTTGCGCGACAATGCAGGAATCAACGCACTAGGATCTCCCACGAGATATACACTGCAATCTATATCCCTTTTCCCCGAGGTTGAGACCGATGACGGAGAGCTCCTTGATTTTCTCTGGGATTTCAAGAAGTGGGGCTATATCCAGTGGGACCCTAAACAACAACCAGAAAACAGCAAAGCCCTGATCGAGGTGGCCATCAAGAAAATCTTCAAAGTCATTTACTTCAAAACCCACCGTTGCGAAGTCGATGACTTGGTAAAGCTTATCCCCCTCAACAAGTTACGTTTGTTGTACACTGTGGATGAACTTGAAAGTATGGCTAAAGGCATCAAGAACAAATTGCACGACTCCTTGCTGTTTGATAAATTGGATGATATTATAACTAGATGGAGAATCCTGGCCGCCTTTCCTTCTGTACCCTACGACTTTACAGAGGACGAGGAAGACTTGGACAACAGAATGGTTATATGGGCAAACATGGCGGCAGCGCACCCACAGGATCTGGCTTTATTCTACTCCGACCTCTCAGATTGTATAGATTGGGTGGGTATCGTGAGAGGACGAAATGAGGACAAGGACAAGTTGGCTTATCACTGGGGGTTCTGCTCTTTCATCACAGCTCTGGAGATGAGATATCAATCGGGATTTGCTAAGACACCAATCATGAAACGCAAATCTATCCAAAGCTGGGAAAACTATACGACGGACGAAGAGGAAGAATGGGGATTCAAGGAGATGCGATTGAGAGAGGATATTGGTCGGGGTCAATACTCTGATGTACTTGACCAACTCTCTGCCTCAACACATCAATCAGCTCGACAACCCATCTCATCAAGCCAGTACATCTTATCAGGCCAGCCCGTCTTGTCAGGTCAGCCCATCTCATCAAGCCAGTACATCTTATCAGGCCAGCCCATCAGCCAGCGTGAGTTCTACCATGCCGGGAATGAGCGCCAGGTGGTGCGTCCGCCCCCGCCCCCGCCCCCCATGCGCCAAGCATTTGGGGGTGGTCGCCAAAGTAACTGGACAGGGAGCAGTGCTGATGAGCTTTCGGAGCGTATCGCGAGAGGAACAGCTTCTAAGGAAGACAGAGAGATATATGAGGCTGGTGTTACGCTTATGAAACTCCGATATGGAGAGTTCCAACCCTCTCACTCCCTTCCCCCTCCTGCTGCGAGAAATACCGGACCCATTAGGAGGATGACTAGTTCAGCTGCTGCAGCACCAAATCAGCAGCCTCGTCTCACGTCAAAGAATTCCAATACAAACTCCAGTCAAACGCTTCAGGCACTTAGAACTGTTGGACGCACCATAGGTAATATGCAAGCGACCACAGGCTTTATGAATTCACAATTGCAGGAGCTGAATAAGATCCTCGCTGACACGGACGATGAGGCTGATATTCCTGCTGGATACACAACAAAGGCTCGATTTCCAGCTGAAGCTGAGATAATTCAACGTCGCACCCCAGCAGGACGCCAATTGAAGGCAAGAGGCCAAGGATCTAGTGGAGGAAAGAGCGATGGGGGAGATCGTGGAAGAACAGCGAGTCATGCAGCATTGGGTGGGGTTTTGCCTAGGAAGAGGCAACGATGTGATGAGGATTCCACAATCATGGGTGATTCCCCTGCCACGGATGGAGCCTTGTGATTTGGAGGGCTGATGGCGTGAGTGGTTTGGTAGAGGAGAATCAGCGGAGGAATAAAGCTGCGCGGGCAGTAAGGCGTGTAAAGAATACTCCGACTATAGGAGCCAGATCATGATGTTTGATTAGTTCTGTAATTATGATCTTCATCCATTTGGCGGTACTTGTGATTTCTGTATGATGTTTCGATGTTCCCAATATCAGCTAACGGGGCACGGGGCTTTATAAAAGCATCCTCAATAGTGGCAATCATTCCTTCTGTATCCTCTCTTACTTAAGTAATATTGGAACACTTGGTTCATATTCGAGGTATTGCATCAGTTTTGATGGATTTGGAGCTGCTTTGCTGTGGAATGCTTCAGCAGGGTTTAAAAAACATTAACAAATCCCGTAATATACTTCTGCAAGGCTAAAAAAAGTAGAAGAGTTCTTCAAAATATTGGTGTTTCCCTAATTATCACAACATTGCCCAATCGAGATAACATGTGGACCAGTAAAGCGTTTGGCAAGTAGGTAGTTGACTGATTAATTTAGCCTCCCAAACAATATCCCGGGTTACAAAGCTGGTTTCATACCTTAGGGGTTGGAATATATGGTTAATTAAACCTGGGATGTGGTTGATCTAAACCGAAGAGGCACAGAGGCTATAAAAGCGTTCAGACTATGAAGGCTGGCGTTCTTGGCAATTTTATGGGGCTTTAGACTGGAGGTACTGACCCTAAATCGATTGATCAAATAGAAGATCCGGCCTGCTTCTCCATAGATCTGCCTCTGAGGTTCTAGTATAGCCACATGACTTGGCTTTGCATGCTTTGAGCTCGGTGATAGGGACCGGGAGTAATGATAATAGACTTTTCGTTTCTCAGGAGATACGTCTATACTATACCCCGACCCTCAGCTGGAAGAGACAAAAAGGATACAGCAATAATGGTGGGATATCAGCTGAGTCTGAGGATATATTGGTAAAGGATAGAAGAATTTGAACACAGTTCCCCTTACTCCTCAATGTTTCACACAAAAACATGAGCAGAGCATGGACCTCGGATTATATAGAGGGAAACTTTATGGAGAGTAATATATCCTCAAAAATTGGGTTCTGGAATGCCCTCAAAGTCCTCACAAGAAGTGTTGATAGCTTTGGCCTGTGAAGAAGTTGGTGTTGAAAGAAGAGTGCGGAATGAACTCCGAAGTGAAGTGTGGGGAAGCTTGCTCGCCTGACAATCAAAACATCCGGAGTATGAACCGCCAACCTCAGTCATCCCAGATCTTTAACTTCTCTACATCATTACACGATTTACATCCAGCAACTGGGGATGTGAAGATTAAACATCGATATGACATCTCAGACGCCTTTGAGCGCCTGAAGTCTTTATGTCTCTCGTTCCTTATTCTTCGCGAGACAGTCGCGAAATTGTTCTGTAGGTAATTCAATACATTCCACCAAACACTCACAACAGCCCCAAGAAACCCATCCCCATGGAGCAGGATACTGACGAGGCTCCTTCCAGCCGTCATGATGATGCTATCGTCATCCGCGATCCTCAAACGCAACAGCTAATATTGCGCGGCGCAACGCCCTCACGTTCCTTCACCGATTGTCCTACATGCCACCGACCCTTCCGCAGCTCTTCCCCTGAGCGTAATGGCTCTCCTCACCGCTCAAGCTCTACACCCTTCATCAGCCCCGAATACTTTCGCATGCTGCATGAGGCAAATGGCAGAGCAGACGTCCCTCCCTCCAGTCCGATTCGAAGGCTGGTGGAGCCACCGTTCCCCTCTGCATCCAACAGCCCGGGGAGTTCTGTAGCAGATGCGGAATTCGTAACAAGTACACCAGCTCCACAGGCTGGGCATAGTATTAAGAAGGAAGCGTTCAGTCCAAACTACTTCAAGAGATTCTTTACTGAGGAGAAGGAGCTGGGAAGAGGCGGTAAGGGAGTTGTGCTGTTAGTGAGACATGAATTAGACAGAGTTTCTCTAGGTATGCTGCTTGAAGAGGTTGGGATGAAATGTTGATTTTAGCAGGACAATTTGCTTGCAAACGAGTACCGGTTGGGGATGATCATGCTTGGCTGGAGAAAGGTACGATTTGTTCGCAGAACAGAGAGTATGACTAACCAATTAGTTCTCATTGAAGTACAACTTCTCCAGGGACTCTCCCACCCGAATCTCGTTTCATACCGTCACGTCTGGCTTGAAGATGTCCAACTCAACCGATTTAGTCCATCGGTACCCTGCGCCTTCATTCTACAACAATACTGCAATTCGGGAGATCTCCTGCACTATATTGTTGGACCAGGACCTGTGGCTACCAGTACGAAGGAACAATTGAAGGCACAGATGCGGAGAAAATCTAGGGGTCATTTGGATGGCCCAGAAGACCTCCGACTATCTCAACGCAAGCTAGCTTTTGAAGAAATCTATTCGTTCTTCAAAGACATCACATCAGGCCTCGCCCATCTTCACGCTTCGAATTACATACATCGGGACCTCAAGCCAAGCAACTGCTTACTACACAAGGATGGGAACGAGTTCAGATGCCTGATTAGCGACTTTGGAGAAGTACAACCGGAGAATGTGGTTCGAAAATCAACGGGATCCACTGGAACAATATCATACTGCGCTCCCGAAGTGTTGAAGCAAGATCAATTCGGAAGATATGGCAATTTCACTACCAAATCCGATATCTTCAGTTTGGGAATGATTCTATACTTTATGTGCTTCGGAAGATTACCATACAAGAGCGCGGATTGTATTCAGGAAGAATTCGAGGACATGAACTTGCTGAGGGCCGAGATCAGCGGCTGGTCAGGGTTCCAGGATGAAAGAAGAGAACGACCTGAATTACCGAATCAACTATACAATTTCCTGAAGAGGTTACTAGCTCTTGATCCAGCTGATCGACCGAGCGCGAATGATATTCTCCAAGCTATTCGGACTGAGAAAGGACTTGATGTGCCATCGAAGGCTAGACATGGAACAGGCTCGGGCATTGGCGGGCGGATCATTCAATCAGTGGATTCTCCCATTCCACCAGGAACTCCTGTGAATGGAATCTCTGTTAATGGTAAATGCCTACTTAACTTCCATCTTTGAACCAGGTGACTAAATGCTCACTGTTCTAGAACCCAAACGAGTTCGTTCAGCAGCCTACCTTGAGGATGCATCTGACTCTCCTTCGCCATCCCCAGATACACAATTGACTTTTGAACAACATGCACATGAACACAACAACACTAACATGCCAATGATCAAAACCCCACTTCTAATGGCACCACCTTCAACAAGACTCGGAACACTGAAACATCAACTTTCACTTTATCATCACTACCTCATATCATGGGTAACACTGAATCGACAAATGCTCCAGCTCGTCGCCAAGCTCGCCATTTTTCTTGCAAAGATGCTCTCAATAACTCGACCATGCTCCCCAATCGCAACACGAGAAGTCATCTGGTATCCACTTATCGGCGTCGCAGCTCTCGAACTTGCTCTGGGAACAAAGATCAGCTGGCGAGTAGTGGGAATCTCGACAACCATCCACGTCCTGGCGGT